>Ga0315281_10001216_pt1 | contig 37708 bp, 29 predicted proteins | sample YL17G07_0_MG_FD_204540 | JGI IMG/M metagenome (GOLD analysis project Ga0315281, IMG submission 204540) | Sediment microbial communities from Yellowstone Lake, YNP, Wyoming, USA - YL17G07_0 | ecosystem: Environmental > Aquatic > Freshwater > Lake > Sediment | place: USA: Wyoming | collected...
ATCGCTGCTAGGCCGCACGCAGACCTGGTGGCGCGAGCAGTAGGAAACGCCGGTGCAGGGGAGACTCAAGTTCTGGGGCTGGGGCCTTGAAGCCGAGGCGCTGGGCCCGCACGAGGTGAGCGCGATCGAGGCCGCCTACGCGCATCGTTTCGGTATTGCGGCTTACGACGTGACTCCCGCCCCCCGCGCGGAGGAAATCCGCTTGCGCGTGCCGCGCGTGACGCCGCCGGAAAGCCTGCGCGAAATGTGTTCGACCGAGCATTACCAACGCCTGCTGCACAGCTACGGCCGATCTTTCTTCGACAGCGCCAGGATTTTTGCGCGCGACTTCGCAAATCCGCCGGACGTGGTGGCTTTCCCGCGCGACGAGCGCGACATCGTTGCCGTTCTCGACTGGTGCGATTCGGTGAACGCCGTTGCCATTCCCTGGGGCGGAGGTTCGAGCGTGGTCGGCGGCGTCGAGCCGCCGCGCACCGGCCGGCATGTGGTCACCATCGACCTGAAACACCTCGGCCGCGTGCTGGAGATCGACACGACCTCGCAGGCCGCGCGCATACAGGGCGGCACTTACGGGCCGGCGTTGGAAAGCCAGCTCAAGCCCAGCGGCCTGACGCTGCGTCATTTCCCGCAGTCCTTCGAGTTCTCCACGCTGGGCGGCTGGATCGCCACCCGCAGCGGCGGCCACTACGCCACGCTCTACACCCACATAGACGATTTCGTCGAGAGCCTGCGCGTAGTGACTCCGGCCGGTAGCCTGGAATCCTTCCGGCTGCCGGGCTCGGGCGCCGGACCCAGCCCCGACAGGCTCTTCATCGGCTCCGAAGGAATACTCGGCATCATCACCGAAGCCTGGATGCGGCTGCGGCCGCGCCCGATCTTTCGCGCCGCGACCTTCGCGCGTTTCAACGATTTCTACCAGGCGGCGGAGTGCGTGCGCGCCATCAGCCAGTCGCATCTGTATCCGGCCAATACGCGACTGCTCGATGCCGGCGAGGCGCTGGTGAACGGCGCCGGCGACGGCAGGCATTCGATTCTGGTGCTGACTTTCGAATCCGCCGACCGGCCGCAGGAGGCGAACCTGCAGCGCGCGCTCGAGATCGTGCGCGCAAACGCAGGCGAGTACGATGAAGGGGTGCTCAATACCGAGGGCGCACAACGTCAAGGAGCGGCCGGACAATGGCGCGACAGCTTCCTGCGCATGCCTTACTACCGCGAAGTCCTGACGCCGCGCGGAATCATCGCCGACACCTTCGAGACGTCGATCACCTGGGACCGCTTTGCCGATTTCCATGCCAGGGTCAAGGCCGAAACCGAGCGCGCGATCGAGGAAGTCACCGGAACAAAAGGCGTGGTCACCTGCCGCTTCACCCATGTCTACCCGGATGGGCCGGCGCCTTATTTCAGTTTCCACGCGCTCGGCGACAAGCGCCGCCTGGTCGAGCAATGCTGGGCGATCAAGATCGCCGCTTCCGAAGTGCTCAATGCGCTCGGCGGCACCATCACCCATCACCACGCGGTCGGACGCGACCACCGGCGCTGGTACGACAAGCAGCGGCCGGATCTGTTCGCGGGCGCGCTGCGCGCCGCGAAACATTCCCTCGATCCGCGCGGCATCATGAATCCCGGAGTCCTGGTCGATCCACTTGCCTGAGCGCGCCCGCATTTGCAGGCACCGGTGTCAGGGCTATAGTGGTTGTCGGAAAACCCGTGTTGCATTTCATCCGATGCGAATCCTGTTTGTTGCGCTGATCCTCTTGTTGCGCGCGGGCCTGGCGTTCGGCGCAGGGGGCCCGGTGGTCGTGCTGTCGCTCACGGGCGCGATCGGCCCCGCGACTGCCGACTACGTGCATCGCAACCTCGAACGTGCCCGCGAGCAACAAGCGCAACTGGTGGTGCTGAAGATGGACACGCCCGGCGGACTCGATACTTCGATGCGGGCGATCATCAAGGACATTCTCGCCTCGCCGGTTCCGGTTGCCACCTTCGTCGCCCCGAGCGGGGCGCGCGCCGCCAGCGCAGGCACTTACATCCTCTACGCCAGTCACTTCGCGGCGATGGCCCCGGCCACCAATCTCGGTGCCGCCACGCCAATCGCAATTGGCGGCATGCCGGGCTCCCCGGAACCGCAGCGGCCGGCGCAGGAGCCGGCGCGCAAAGCCACCAAGAACATCGATCAGACCAAGGACACCGAGAAGGACTGGATGGGGGACACCTCGAGGCGCAAGGCGGTATTCGATGCGGCGGCCTATATACGCGGGCTGGCACAACTCAGGGGCCGCAACGCCGGGTGGGCGGAGAAAGCGGTGCGCGAGGCCGTAAGCCTGCCGGCGGAGGAGGCGCTGAAGCTGGAAGTAATCGACCTCATCGCGCTCGATATGGCGGCGTTGCTGAAGCAGCTAAATGGCCGCAAAGTGAATCTGGCTGGGCAGATCCGAACAATGCAGACGGAGGGCGTCGAGCCGAGCGCCGTCGAGCCGGACTGGCGCAGTCGCTTCCTGGCGCTGATCACCGACCCCAGTATCGCCTATATCCTGCTGCTGCTCGGCATCTACGGGGTGCTGTTCGAGTTCTACAACCCGGGCTTCGTACTGCCCGGCGTCGCCGGCACGATCTGCCTGCTGATTGCGCTGTACGCGTTGCAGTTGCTGCCGGTGAATTTTGCCGGCGTGGCGTTGCTCGTGCTCGGAATTGCGTTCATCATCGCGGAGGTGTTCCTGCCGGCCTACGGATCGCTCGGCATCGGCGGGATCATTGCATTCGTGCTCGGCTCGGTCATGCTGATTGATACGGACATTCCCGGATTCGCGCTTCCCTGGTCGCTGATCGCGGCGGTTGCTCTGTTGAGCGCGCTTTTCATCGTCGTCGTGATCGGCATGGCGATGCAGGCACGCAGGCGCCCGGTGGTGAGCGGAGCGGAGGAGATCATCGGTTGCGCAGGCGAGATACTCGAGGACTTCGAGAGCGAGGGCTGGGCGCTGGTCCACAGCGAAAACTGGAAAGTCAAAAGCGGCGTTCCATTGAAACGCGGACAAAGAGTCCGCGTCATCGCGATCAACGGTCTGGTGCTCGACGTTGCGCCGGAGGAAGGAGACTGACGATGGGCGGATACTTTGGCATTGTGCTTCTGGTCGCAATCGCAGTGCTGTTGTTTAGCGCGCTGCGGATCCTGCGCGAATACGAGCGCGGCGTGGTGTTTCAGCTCGGCCGCTTCTGGGCGGTGAAAGGGCCGGGACTGATCATTCTCATTCCGGGCATCCAGCAGATGGTACGGGTCGATCTGCGCACGGTTACGATGGACGTGCCGAGCCAGGACGTGATTTCGCGCGACAACGTCTCGGTGAAAGTGAACGCAGTGGTGTACTTCCGGGTCGTGGATCCGCAGAAAGCAATCATCCAGGTCGAAAATTTCCTGATGGCTACCAGTCAGTTGGCGCAGACGACGTTGCGCGCGGTGCTCGGCAAACACGCGCTCGACGAAATGCTGGCAGAGCGCGAGAAGCTCAATCTGGATATCCAGAAAACGCTGGATACGCAGACCGATGCCTGGGGAATCAAGGTTGCCATGGTCGAGATCAAGCAGGTGGACATCAACGAAACCATGATCCGGGCGATAGCGCGACAGGCCGAAGCCGAGCGCGAACGCCGCGCCAAGGTCATTCACGCCGAAGGCGAATTGCAAGCCTCGGAAAAGTTGCTGCAGGCGGCCCAGACACTGGCAAAGGCGCCGGAGGCAATGCAACTGCGTTACCTGCAGACGCTCTCCAACATTGCCGGCGACAAAAGCTCGACCATCGTCTTTCCCGTGCCGATGGACCTCATCACGCCCCTGCTCGAAGCGATGAAGAAGAAACTGGAGTGAGGGACGAGGGACGAGGGACGAGGGACGAGGGACGAGAAATCAGCGATGACGTGTAGCAGCCCAGACTTGAACTGGCAGATAGTTGTCAAAGGCGACCCCAATTCTATTTGAGTGACTGAAAACGGGCCAACAGCGGTCAGTCGCCAAATGCCCGACTTTAACCGTGCCCCGGTCGGCGTGGAGAACGAAGAAGAAACCCTTACGAATTCGATGCTCGCGTTGCCTCCCCTGTCGCTTTTGCGATAACGTAGCCACGAACACCGGATAGATCTATGGGAGGTATTCCAAATGGATCGTTCCCAACACGGGACCTGTAGGTGAGCATTAAGCGCAAGCTCGCGGCGATTCTTTCCGCCGACGTCGCCGGCTACTCGCGGCTCATGGCCGATGACGAGGCCGCCACACTTCAGTCGCTCAACGATTCACGCGCGCTGTTCCGCAAGCGCATCGAAGCCCACGGCGGGCGACTCATCGACACCGCCGGGGACAGCATCCTCGCTGAATTCCCCAGTGCTGTCGAAGCGGTGGACTGCGCCGTAGAGATCCAGCATGAACTTGCCAAGCGCAATAGCCAGTTGGCCGAGCACCGGCGCATGCAGTTCCGTATCGGTATCAACCTCGGTGATGTCATGGAGCAGGAGGATGGAACCGTGTACGGCGACGGTGTGAACGTCGCTGCCAGACTTCAGGCGCTAGCCGAACCCGGAGGGATTTGCATCTCTGGCACCGCGTTTGACCAGGTCGATGGCAAGCTACCGCTCGCCTTCAAATCTATCGGCGAGCAGTCGGTCAAGAACATCGCGAAGCCGGTGCGGGCATATCGAATGTTGGCGAAGGGCGGGAGTGTCAACCGACACGCGGTCTCACTTACTGCTCAGCGAAAAGCGGTGTTGACGCTAGCCGTTCTCGTCGTGCTGGGCGGTGGCGCCGCAGCTTTCTGGAAGTTCCACTCCAGTCCGGCGCCGTCCTCCTCGGACCAGGTCTCTGCTAAGCAAGCGGTCTTGGATCTGCCTGACAGACCTTCGATCGCTGTGCTGCCATTCGCAAACTTGAGCGGGGATCCGAAGCAGGAATACTTCGCGGATGGGATTACGGAAGACATCATTACCGCCCTTTCGAAGATCCAGCGTCTGCTGGTCATCGCGCGAAATTCGACTTTCCAGTACAAGGGCAAAGCGGTCGATGTTCGGCAAGTCAGCCGCGACTTGGGCGTGCGCCATGTATTGGAAGGTAGCGTGCGGAAAGAAGGCAGTCTGGTGCGCGTAACAGCTCAGCTTATTGACGCAACGACTGGCACTCACGTGTGGTCTGAGCGCTACGATCGTCCGCTCCGGGACATCTTCGCGGTTCAAGACGACATTACTCATAGGATTGTGGATGCTTTAAGCGTGGAGATGGTCGAAGGGGAGCAGGCACGAGCCTGGCGAAAAACGACAAGGAATGTGGAGGCCTACGAATATTTCATGCGAGGCAGGGAGCAGATCCTTCGGTTTACGAAAGAGGATCTCACGCTGGCGGATGCGAACCTCAGAAAAGCTATACAGCTGGACCCCAATTTTGCTCTTGCCTATGCGCAGCTCGGCTCCGTGCCCCTGCTATACTTGATCCTGGGCGTAAGCGACGACCCGGAGCGAGACGCGAAGAGGGCCTTTGCGTTGGAAAGAAAGGCAGTCGCGCTGGACAACTCCCAAGGGTACTCGGTCATCCTGCTAGGTCGTATCTACATGCAGGTCGGCGAACTCGACAAGGCTCTCGAATTTGGGAAGGAGGCGGTTGCGCTGGAGCCAAACGGCGCTACGACCCTCGCAATTTACGCGCACATGCTGGAAGCGGCGGGGCGATGTGAAGAAGCCCTGGTGTATTTCAACAAGGCTTTGCGGCTGGCGCTAGTTCCTGAGGCATGGATTCCATGGGTTCAAGGCCTCTGCCTGAGGAAGCTCGGGCGCTATGAGGAGGCCATCGCAGCTCAGCAGCGCGCAATCGCTCTCGCTCCGAAGTTGATTTGGTACCACGTTTTCCTGGTAGACGCCTACGTCGCCGCCGGGATGGAGGGGCAGGCTACAACGAAGGCGCGGGAAATCCTTCAGATGGACCCGAGCTTCTCCGTGGACGCGTTCCTAAAGCCGTTCCATTGGTATCGCGATCCCAGCATCCTAAAAAGCTACGCGGCGAACCTTCGTAAGGCGGGGTTAAAGTAGCCTAGGCCCCGTTTGTGTCGTGCCGGCCGCATGGTGCCCCTCTTTACGATGCCGCTATCCCGCGTGGCCAACGCCAGCTTTGGGGCGCGATATCTGTCATGTCACAAATCGGCCGGAAAGTTGCCGTTCGGACACTGCCTGTCTGATCGCGTCCAAACTACTGCAGATGACGTGAAGAAGGCCTGCTTTACCCCTTACCCCCTCGCCCCTCATCTCTCGTCCCTGCCCTCACATATTCGGATAGTTCGGCCCGCCGCCGCCCTCGGGCGCGACCCAGACGATGTTCTGCGTCGGGTCCTTGATGTCGCAGGTTTTGCAGTGCACGCAGTTCTGCGCGTTGATCTGCAACCGCGGACCTGATGCTTCGTTCACGATTTCGTACACGCCGGCCGGGCAGTAACGCTGCTCCGGCGCGTCGTAAAGGGCGAGGTTCACTTTCACCGGAACGGAGTCGTCTTTCAGCCGCAGGTGCGCCGGCTGGTCTTCGCTGTGGCTGGTGTTCGAAATGAAGACTGACGACAGCCGGTCGAAGGTGACGACGCCGTCAGGCTTTGGATAAGCCATCGGCGGGACCGCGGTTTTCTTGCGCAGGGTTTCGTGGTCGGCGTGATCGTGATGCAAGGTCCATGGCGCCTTGCCGCCGAAAACGATCTGGTCGACGCCGACCATCGCCGTTCCGGTGTAGAGGCCCTTCGCCATCCAGGGCTTGAAGTTGCGCGCGCGGTGCAGCTCTTCGTACAGCCAGCTCGAGCGGAATTTTTCCGGGTAGGCCATCAGTTCATCACCGCTGCGGCCCGACGACAGTGCGTCGATCGCGGCTTCCGCGGCGAGCATGCCCGACTTGATCGCCGCGTGGCTGCCTTTGATGCGCGAGACGTTCAGGAAACCCGCATCGTCGCCGATCAGGCCGCCACCCGGAAAGACCAGCCTGGGCAGCGACTGCAGACCGCCCGCGGCGATTGCGCGTGCACCGTAGGAAATGCGCTTGCCGCCCTCGAGAACGGGCCGGATGGCGGGGTGCGTCTTGTAGCGCTGAAATTCTTCGTAGGGACTCAGGTACGGATTGGTATAGCCCAATCCGACCACGAAGCCGATGCACACCAGGTTGTCCTCCATGTGATAGAGGAAGGAGCCGCCGTAGGTTTGCGTATCGAGCGGCCAGCCCGCGGTGTGGATCACGAGTCCGCTCTGGTGTTTTTCCGGCTGTATCTGCCAAAGCTCCTTCAGCCCGATGCCGTAGACCTGCGGATCACGACCCTTGTCGAGCCGGTACTTCGCCAGCAACTGCTTGCCCAACTGCCCGCGACAGCCTTCCGCGAAGAACGTGTACTTCGCGTGCAGCTCCATGCCGGGCTGGAAGTTGGGACCGGGTGCGCCGTCCTTGCCGACACCCATGTTTCCGGTCGCCACGCCGATGACTGCGCCTTGGTCGTCGCAGAGCACTTCGGCCGCGGCAAATCCCGGAAAGATGTCGACGCCAAGCGCTTCGGCCTGCCGTGCCAGCCAGCGACATACGTTGCCCAAGCTCACCACATAGTTGCCGTGATTGCGGAAGCACGCGGGCAGCAGGAAATTCGGCACCTTGAAGGCGCTGCGTTGGCGCAGAAAAAGAAAGCGGTCCTCGGTCACCGGGGCGTTCAGCGGCGCGTCCAAGGCCTGCCAGTCGGGAAACAGCTCCGCCAGCGCGCGTGGGTCCATGACCGCACCGGACACAATGTGCGCGCCGACTTCGGAACCCTTTTCAATCACGCAGACCGACACGTCGCTGCCGCGCTCGCCCGCGACTTGCTTGAGGCGGATCGCGCAGGCCAGCCCTGCCGGGCCCGCGCCCACGACGACCACGTCATATTGCATGGATTCGCGTTCTGACAAACCGTTCTCCTTGTTCTCGGGCAGCGTGAAGCCCTCTGTTAAAATCGCGCGTCGTCACCAATGATAATCGCTTTCGCACGCCGCCAGAACGGCGTGCCGATACGAGCCATGATGAAAAAAGAAGAGGGCAGGCTGGTCCGCGTGGACCGCGTGCCGATGCGCTGGGGGGAGATGGACGCGCTCGGCCACATGAACAATGTGGCCTACTTCCGCTATTTCGAACAGGCGCGCATTTCCTGGTTCGACTCTCTCGAGATCGACTATCGCCCGGGCTCGGAGGGGCCGATCCTCGGCACCTTGAGCTGCAAATACGTGAAGCCGGCGGTCTATCCCGCCGACATCGAGGTCACCACCTACGTGGGCAAGCCTGGCCGCAGCAGTTTCATGATGTTCCATGAAATGATCCGCGCCGACGACCCCGCAATGCTTTACGCCGAAGCGCAGGCGGTCATGGTGTGGATCGATATTGCGCAAGGCAAGTCGCGTCCGTTACCCGAGTGGATGCGCAAGGAACTCGGCGTGCCTGCCTAGCAGGTGAGCACCGTACCCGAAACCTCACGACTGTCGGGACCCATCAGGTACAAATAGGTCGGCATCAATTCTTCAGGCTGGCGTTGCGATGCTGCAACTTCGCCGGGATGCGTTTTCGCGCGCGAGGGCGACGCGACCGGACCCGGAAGGACCGCATTTGCCCGCAGGTTGGGTGAGGCCTGCCACTCGGCCGCCTGGATTGTCATCAGCGCCTCCACGCCCGCTTTCGAAACGGCGTAACCGCCCCAGAAAGCCGCCGGCGCAAGACCGTGGCTCTCCAGGGTGAAAATCACCGAGGCATCCGCGGATAATTTCAGCAGCCGGACGCAGGCCTGCGTCAGTGCGAACGGCGCGACCAGGTTGACGCGCAGCATCCGGTTCCACTCTTCGGCGCTCTGCTGTTCGAGCGGCGAGAGTTTTTCGACGTGCGATGCGTTGTGCAGGATGCCGTCGAGCCGGCCGAGTTGCGATTCGATGGCGTAGGCCAGTGCATCGTAATCGCGGGTCGTCGCCTGGTCCAGATCGAGCGGAATAGCCGCCGGTTGCGCATAGCCGTTGGTTTCGATTTCGTCGTATACCTTCTCCAGTGCCGCCACGTCGCGCCCGTGCAAGACGAGCGTTGCGCCGTGCGCGGCAAATGTCAGCGCCGCGACGCGGCCGATGCCGCGGCTGGCGCCGGTCACCAGGATCACGCGGCCTTGCAGCAGATCGGGTCCGGGTTGATAGTTACCAAGGGCGGTTATTTTCATCATGGCATGTCGAACTTGCGATTGCGCAGAGACCAACTCAGGAATTTTGCAGAACGAGATGGGCGCACGCGACGCCGCTGCGCACCGCGGATTCGATCGTCGCCGGATAATCCGATGCCGTGTAATCGCCGGCCAGATACAACCCGGCGACCGGGGTGGCATTGTCGGGACGCAGCAGTCCCGGCGTGCAGGCGAAGGTGGCTCGCTTTTCCGCGATCACCTGCTGCCATCGCGGCTCGCCGAGCCCGGGAAAATGCGCAGCCAGTTCGGCGTGGACGGCGCCGGCGAGCTCATCGTGGCCGAGTCCCTGGTGCGCGCCGGCTGCCGAAATCACCACGCCAATCAGTCCGTCCTGGCCGCCAAGCTGGCCGCGGTCGAACAGCCACTGCGCGTAACCGGTCTCGAGACCGCCCATGCGGAACGGCAGGCGCGATTCCGGGGCGTATTGCAGATAGACGGAATATATCGGCTGGTAGACGAACTGGTCGATCATGCGCACGATCGAAGCGAGTTCTGCGTAGTGCGCAAGCAGCGCTCCGGCGCGATGCGGCGAGACGGCGAGGATCGCATGGGTGAAGCGCTCGGCGTCGGCATTCAGTTCGAAGCCGCCGTCCTTCTGCCGCAGGGTATCCACGGTGATGCCCAGGCGCACGCTGCCGCCATGCGCTTGCACATAGCGCGCCGCCCGTTCGGGGAACAGCGCGGAAAAGTCGAGGGTTGGCAACAGCAGATCGCTGTCTGCGCGGCTGCCGTTCAGGCTGTCGCGCAAGACGTTCAGAAACACCTGCGCCGACGCCTGCGACGGCGGCGTGTTCAGCGCCGATACGCACAGCGGATTCCACAGGTAGCGGGAAACCGCATCGGGCTGTCGTTTCGAGGTCAGCAGGTCCGCAACACACGTGTCGCGTGCAAGCCGGAACTTCGTGTGTTGGGCCCAGGCCATGAAGCGAGCCGCAGCAAACCGATCACCGAAAGCAAGGCCTCGCGCGAGCAACAGGGCCGAAAAAAGATGCAGCGGCGCCGGCAGCCGCGCGGCGCGCAGGCGAAACGCCGGATGAATGGTGAGTTCCAGCGGTAATCTCAGAAGGCCCGAAGGCTCGCCTGGATCTTGAACAAGCGCGATGAGCCGCAGCGTCTCGCGATAGGCGCCGAGCAGGATATGCAGGCCGTTGTCGATGCGCTTGCCGTCGATATCGACGCGGCGTGCGCGGCCGCCCAGCACACGGCCCGATTCGAACACCGTCACCGGCACCGCATTGCATGCCAGTTCGGCCGCGGCCGCCATGCCGGCATAACCGCCACCAATGATGGCGACGCGGGGCTGCGAACGGCCGTGTGACGAGTGCCCGACTTCGCTGGATACCGGGCTTTGCCCATAACGAGTGACCGGTGACGATGCGCTGCCTGAGACCGGGTTAGTAGTTTTTGTCACTTGTCACTCGTCACCTGTCACCGGTTTACTGGTCGCCTGTCACCCGTCACTTGTCACGGATCTAAGCCGTCAGCCACGTGCGCCAGGCGATCCATAACTTGCGGATCGGCGTAAGCGACGCGCGCCGATCGAGAACCTTGCAACCGCCGTCGCGGACTTCCTTGAGCACCGACTGGTAGATCGCAGCCATGACCAGTCCGGGGCGTTGCGACTTTCGATCCTGAAGCGGCAGGGACGCGAATGCCTGCTCGTAATACTGCTCGGCTCTGTCGATCTGATATTCGATCAGGCGCCGCAACGCGTCGCTGTCGCGCAGGTGAACGATGTCGGTTGCGCAAATGCCGAAGCGGTTCAATTCGTCGAGCGGCAGGTATACCCGGCCGCGACGCGCGTCCTCGCCGACGTCGCGAATGATGTTGGTAAGCTGGAATGCCGTACCGAGATTTTCGGCATACGTGAGCGTGGCAGGATCGCGATACCCGAAGATCTCGGCGGCCATCAGGCCGACCACCCCGGCCACGCGATAACAGTAGGACTGCAGCGTGGCGAAGTCCGGATAGCGGTTGTAGCGCAGATCCATCTCCATGCCGTCAATGATGTCCTGGAACTGGTTCTGCGGGAGCTTGAACGCACCAACCACCGGTGTCAGGGCTTGCGCGACCGGGTGTTGAGCCGATCCGGCAAATGTTGCGGCAATCTCGCTGCGCCACCATGCGAGCTTGGTGCGCGCCACGGCGGTATCAGCGCATTCGTCCACCACGTCATCGACTTCGCGGCAGAACGCGTAAAGCGCGGTGATCGCGCGGCGGCGTTCGGGTGGCAGGAAAAGGAAGCTGTAGTAAAAGCTCGAACCGCTCCTGGCGGCCTTGTCCTGGCAATACTGCTCGGGTGTCATCGGTAGGCGAGCACGGACCGGTAGAACATGCGCACCCAGTCGAAAGAACTGAGCACCGGCCGATCGCGAAATACGTCGCCGCCGCTGGCTTGCAGCTTTTCAAGGATGCGGTTTGCCCCCATCACAATCATGCGCAGTTCAAGTCCGATGCGGCCGGGCAAAGCGCGACCGAGCGGCGCGCCCGCCAGCAGCATGCGTCGGGTACGATCGATCTGGAACAGCATCAGTTCGCGCCAGTTGCCGCCGGCATCGCGGCTCGCGATCTGGGACTCGGTTACCGCGTACTGCGCCATTTCATCGGCCGGCAGATAGATACGATTCTTGCCGTAGTCGATCTCGACGTCCTGCCAGAAGTTGATCAGTTGGAGACTGGAGCAGATGTTGTCGGACCACGCCAGACTGCGAGGTTCGGTCGCGCGATAAAGGTGCAGCAAGAGCCGTCCTACCGGATTCGCCGAGCGCCTGCAATAGTCCATGACCTCGCCAAAGTCGGCATAACGCGTCTTGACCACGTCCTGGGAGAAGGCCGACAGCAGATCGCGGAACAAGTCGATCGGAAGGTCGAATTCCCGAATGAGGTCCGCCAGGTCAACGAACAGCGGCGCAGACGGCGTCGCACCGCTCTCGATCAGATCGATCTGCTGCACGAAGCCGGCCAGGTTGGCCAGCCGGACGGATTCGGACCAGTCGCCTTCGTCGGCGAAGTCATCCGCCTGGCGGGCGAAGGCGTAGATCAATTCCACCGGGCGCCTCAGGCGGGCGGGCAGCAGCACCGATGCGACCGGGAAGTTCTCGTAGTGGTTGACCGCCATCGTTCTTTGATAAGGCGAGACAGGGAGTTGGGCGTGCATGCGCGTCCGCGTCGCGGCGCTTTTCGGGTGACGGCCGAGGGGCATTATATTAGAATGCGGACAGCGCGAAAGTGGCGGAATTGGTAGACGCACCAGATTTAGGTTCTGGCGCCGAAGGGCGTGAGAGTTCGAGTCTCTCCTTTCGCACCAGCACCGCAGAAAATGCGCGCCATCCATGTCCACTATCACCAACCGGAAGAACGCACTGATGCAAGCCAATCTGGAAACCCTGAGTTCGCTCGAGCGACGCCTGTGCGTGACCATGCCGCTCGACAAGGTCAACACCGAAGTCGAATCCCGCCTGAAGCGCCTTGCGCGCACGGTGAAGCTGCATGGCTTCCGGCCGGGCAAGGTGCCGATGAAGATCGTCGAGCAGCAGTTCGGCGGCCAGGTGCGCCAGGAAGTGCTCGGCGACACCGTGCAGCGCAGTTTCGGGGAAGCCGTGAAGGAAAAGAATCTGCGTGTCGCGGGCTTGCCGCGCATCGAATTCAAGCCCGGCGATGCGCCGGCGGATCAGTTTGAATTTATCGCCACGTTCGAGGTCTATCCCGAGGTTGCGATCGGCGAGCTGGCTCAAGTGAGGATCGAGCGGCCGGTGGTCGGTATCAACGAGGCCGAAGTCGACAAGACCATCGACATCCTGCGCAAACAGCGCACGCACTACCACGTCGTGGATCGTGGGGCGCAATCCGGCGATCAGATAGGCATGGACTACCGCGGAACGCTCGCCGGCGCAACGTTCGACGGCGGCATCGGCGCCGATCAGACTGCGCTGCTTGGCGGCGGGCAGTTGCTCGCCGACTTCGAGAAGAACCTGATCGGCATGAAGGCCGGCGAAAGTCGCGAGTTCGACGTGCACTTTCCCGACGATTACCACGGCAAGGAAGTGGCCGGAAAGGATGCGCACTTCGAAGTTCAACTCAAGGCAGTGCGGGAACCGCATGTGCCCGAGGCCGACGCGGAATTCGCCAAGTCGCTGGGCGTGACCGACGGCGACCTGTCGAAGATGCGTGCGGACGTGAAGGCGAATCTGGAGCGCGAGGTCAAGCGTCGCGCCGAGACTCGGGTCAAGGACCAAGTCATGAAATCGCTGCTGGATGCGACCAAGGTTGAAGTGCCCCGGGCGCTGCTGAACCTGGAAGTCGAACGCCTGATGCAGGGCATGCGGCACGATCTCGAACGAAGGGGTCTCAAGGCGGATCGGATTCCGATGCCCAAAGAAGCGTTCGAACCCGAGGCGCTCCGACGGGTAAGCCTCGGACTGATCCTCGCCGAGATGGTCAGGTTGCACCAGCTCGAAGCAAAGCCGGATCAGATCAAGGCCGTGATTCGGGAATACGCGCAGAGCTACGAGAAACCGGAGGAGGTCATGCGCTGGTACTACCAGCAGCCCGAACGGTTGCGCGATGTGGAGTCCATCGTGCTCGAGGACAACGTAGTCCAGTGGACGCTGTCGAATGCTATAGTCGAAGACAAACCGACCGCTTTCGACGAACTCATGGGAAACGCACAATGATTATGATGCAAGATCGCTATCAGCGTGAACCGCAGGGGCTCGGGCTGGTGCCCATGGTCATCGAGCAAAGCGGCCGCGGCGAACGCGCCTACGATATCTACTCGCGCCTGCTTAAGGAGCGCGTGGTGTTTCTGGTCGGACCGGTTACCGAAATGACGGCGAGCCTGATCGTCGCGCAACTGCTTTTCCTGGAGTCGGAGAATCCGGAGAAGGATATATCCTTCTACATCAATTCCCCGGGTGGATCGGTATCCGCCGGTCTCGCGGTTTACGACACCATGCAATTCATCAAGCCCGACGTCAGCACGCTTTGCATCGGCCAGGCCGCCAGCATGGGGGCATTCCTGCTCGCGGCGGGATCGCAGGGCAAGCGTTTCGCGCTGCCTAATTCCCGGGTCATGATTCACCAGCCGATGGGCGGGTTTCAGGGCCAGGCCTCGGATATCGAGATTCATGCCCGCGAGATCCTGTATCTGCGCGCTCGTCTGAACGACCTGATGGCCAAGCACACCGGGCAGAAAGTGGAGACTGTCGAGCGCGACACGGATCGGGACAATTTCCTCAGCGCCGAAGAGGCGGTAAAGTACGGCCTGGTGGACAAGGTATTGCTCAGCCGCAGCGAGACCGCCGCCGCGGCAGTCTGAGTGCGGCGGCAATCTGGCGGCGAACACGGGTGCTGAGTCGGGTGATGGGTTGACCGAAAGGGAAATATGGCTGAAAAACCTGGTGGCGAGAAGCTCCTCTATTGCTCCTTCTGCGGCAAGAGCCAGCACGAAGTTCGCAAGCTGATCGCCGGTCCGTCGGTTTTCATCTGCGATGAGTGCATCGAGCTGTGCAACGACATCATCCGTGAGGAGAGCCACGCGGAGACCGCCGGGAAGGGTGTCAAATCCGACCTTCCGGTTCCACACGAGATTCGTGAAAGCCTCGACCAATACGTCATCGGCCAGGACATCGCCAAGAAGATTCTTTCGGTCGCTGTTTACAACCACTACAAGCGGCTGAAGACGGTCCAGAAAAAGGACGACGTCGAACTCGCCAAGAGCAACATTCTGCTGATCGGACCCACTGGATCCGGGAAAACGCTGCTCGCGCAAACGCTGGCGCGCCTGCTCAATGTGCCTTTCGTCATGGCCGATGCGACCACGCTCACCGAAGCCGGCTACGTCGGCGAAGATGTCGAGAACATCATCCAGAAGCTGTTGCAGAAGTGTGACTACGATGTCGAAAAGGCGCAGCGTGGCATCGTCTATATCGACGAGATCGACAAAATCTCGCGCAAGTCCGACAACCCGTCGATTACCAGGGACGTTTCCGGTGAGGGCGTGCAGCAGGCGTTGCTCAAGCTGATCGAAGGGACCATCGCCTCGGTACCGCCCCAGGGCGGCAGGAAGCACCCGAACCAGGAATTCGTGCAGGTGGACACCACCAACATCCTGTTCATTTGCGGCGGGGCGTTCGATGGACTGGAGCGCATTATCCGAGCCCGCTCAGACAAAGGGGGAATCGGCTTCGGCGCGGAGGTCAAGAGCAAGGACAATCGCAAGGATATTGGTGAAGTGCTGCGCGGGGTCGAGCCTGAAGACTTGATCAAGTATGGCCTGATCCCCGAATTCGTCGGGCGACTGCCCGTCGTTGCCACTCTGGATGAACTCGACGAGGCCGCACTGATCCAAATACTCACGGAACCCAAAAATGCGCTGTTGAAGCAATATCAGCGCATGTTCAGCATGGAAGGCGTGGAACTCGAGGTGCGCACCGAGGCGCTGAAGGCGGTAGCCTTCAAGGCGCTCGCCAGGCGCACCGGCGCGCGCGGGCTGCGCTCGATTCTGGAACATGTCCTGCTTGATATCATGTACGACCTTCCTTCACTCAATAACGTGGAGAAGGTGGTCGTAGATGAGAGCATGATCAAGGGCGATACCCAGCCGATCCTGTTGTACTCGGATCAGCCCAAAGTTGCCGGTTCTGCCTGAAAAAACGGCAACGTGCGGATCGAACTTCCTGCTCCCGTTCGCAGGGATCCGATGGATTACAAAGGGTTGACGGATAAGGTTGAAATGGCCGCACCGTCGCCCCACCTTAAATGCGTTGATGTCCTTCCAGGTGAAAAATGACTTATCCCGCTGATGTTGCCGAAAATGCCGTTACCTACCCGCTTCTTCCCCTGAGGGATGTGGTGGTTTTCCCGCACATGGTGATTCCCCTGTTCGTCGGACGTCCGAAGTCGATCAAGGCGCTCGAGACGGCAATGGAATCGGGTAAAAGCATCTTGTTGGTGGCGCAGAAGTCGGCGGCGAAGGACGAGCCGTCTCCCGAAGACCTGTACGAAATCGGCAGCATTGCCAACATCCTGCAGATGCTGAAGTTGCCCGACGGCACCGTGAAGGTGCTGGTCGAAGGCGTGCAGCGTGCGCGCGTGGTTTCCGTCACCGACGAGAAGACGCATTACGTGGCGCAAGCGCTGCCGATTCCGGCAGACGTGATCGAATCCACGGAAGTCGAGGCCATGCGCCGGGCCATGCTGACGCAGTTCGACCAATACGTAAAACTCAATAAGAAGATCCCGCCGGAAATCCTGACTTCCCTGTCGGGCATCGACGAGCCGGGTCGGCTTGCCGATACCGTTGCCGCCCATCTTCCGCTGAAGCTCGATCAGAAGCAGGCGGTGCTGGAGATGTTCGAGGTCAAGAAGCGCCTCGAGCACCTGCTGTCGCTGATGGAGGCGGAACTCGACATCCTGCAGGTCGAGCGGCGCATCCGCGGGCGCGTCAAGCGCCAGATGGAGAAGAGCCAGCGCGAGTATTACCTGAACGAGCAGGTCAAGGCGATTCAGAAGGAACTCGGCGACCTGGAAGAGGGCGCCGACCTCGACGAGATGGAAAAGCGCGTCAAGTCCGCGCACATGCCCAAGGAAGCGAGAAGCAAGGCCGAATCGGAATTGAAGAAGCTGCGCTTGATGTCGCCGATGTCCGCGGAGGCGACCGTGGTGCGCAACTACATCGAAACGATGGTCGGGTTGCCGTGGAAGAAGAAGAGCAAGATCAGCAACGATCTCATAAAGGCCCAGGAGATTCTGGATGCAGACCATTACGCGCTGGATAAGGTGAAGGAACGCATCGTCGAATATCTCGCGGTCCAGTTGCGCGTTGACAAGCTGAAAGCACCGATACTGTGTCTGGTCGGGCCACCTGGCGTCGGCAAGACTTCGCTCGGCCAGTCGATCGCGCGGGCCACGAATCGCAAATTTACCCGCATGTCGCTCGGCGGCGTGCGCGACGAAGCCGAGATTCGCGGCCATCGCCGCACCTATATCGGTTCCATGCCGGGCAAGGTGCTGCAAAACATGGCCAAAGTCGGGGTGCGCAACCCGCTATTCCTGCTCGACGAAGTCGACAAGATGGGGCAGGACTTCCGCGGCGATCCGGCTTCCGCATTGCTCGAGGTCCTCGATCCGGAGCAGAACGACAAGTTCGTCGATCACTACATCGAAGTCGAGTACGACTTGTCGGATGTGATGTTCGTGGCGACCGCGAACACCATGAACATCCCGGCCCCGCTGCTGGACCGAATGGAAGTCATTCGCCTGTCCGGCTATACCGAGGACGAGAAGATCAACATCGCGATGCGCTATCTTCTGCCCAAGCAAGTGAAGAACAACGGACTCAGGGCAGGCGAGATCGCGGTTTCCGAAAGCGCGATACGCGACATCGTTCGCTATTACACGCGCGAGGCGGGCGTGCGCAGTCTGGAGCGCGAAATCTCCAAGATCTGCCGCAAGGTGGTGAAATCGTTGCTCACCAAGAAACGCGAGACGCGGGTCACGGTGTCCGCGCGCAATCTGGACCACTATCTGGGTGTGCGCCGCTATACCTACGGGCTTGCCGAGAAGAACAACCAGGTCGGACAGGTGACCGGACTGGCGTGGACCGAGGTGGGTGGCGAGTTGCTCACGATCGAAACGGTGGTGATGCCCGGCAAGGGAAATATCCAGCGTACCGGCTCACTTGGCGACGTCATGAAGGAATCGGTCGAGGCGGCGCGTTCCGTGGTTCGTTCGCGGGCATCTCGTCTCGGGGTGAAGGATGACGCGTTCGAAAAATGCGACATTCACGTGCACGTTCCGGAGGGCGCAACGCCCAAGGACGGTCCGTCCGCCGGTATTGCGATGACGACATCGCTGGTGTCTGCGCTGACCGGGATTCCAGTGCGGGCGGATGTTGCCATGACCGGTGAGATAACCTTGCGCGGAGAAGTTCTGGCGATTGGCGGCCTCAAGGAGAAGTTGCTGGCGGCGCACCGCGGTGGCATCAAGACCGTGCTCATTCCGGAAGAGAATGTGAAGGATCTCACCGAGATTCCGGATAACGTGAAGAACCGGCTGGAAATCCATCCGGTGAGGTGGATCGATCAAGTGCTGGAGTTGGCGCTCGAACGCAAACCCGAGCCGTTGCCGGACAAGACCGAGCCGGTTGCGATTCCCAAAGTCGATTCGAATGAAGCGGTGAGCGTCGTCAAACACTGAACAATGGTGACAAAACAGACGGGAATGCGATTGGCATTCCCGTTTTTTTTGCGCTGGGCATGCTCGCCCTGCGCGGCCGGGCGGGAATGCGCTTGACACGCCGATTTTCGCCTTGCTATAAAGGGCGCGCAGGGATCGGAAGGTTAAGAACAATCGCCTGTGTTCGGCGCACAATCGAATGCAGCCTCCTGTATTTCTCATCAACGAAACAAGCGAAAGGGGATTTGGTGAACAAATTCGAACTCATTGAGGCGATTGCGAAGTCTGCCGATCTATCGAAGGCAGCGGCCGGCCGCGCGCTCGACGGTGCCGTGGCGGCAATTCAGGCTTCGTTGAAAAAAGGCGCCATGGTCACGCTGGTCGGATTCGGTACTTTCTATGTCGGCAAGCGGGCGGCTCGCAGCGGCCGCAACCCGCGTACCGGTGCGACCATCAAGATCAAGGCCGCAAAAGTGCCGAAGTTCCGCGCTGGCAAAGCCCTCAAGGATGCAGTAAACTAGCGCGCTTCGTCAGGCCGCATCAGCAGTTGGCCCCGAGTGGGACAGGGGCAGAAAACCGTGCAGCGCCACGAAGCGAGTTCGCGGCGGCCAAGAATTTTGCGGTGCCCGATGGGTGCTTAGCTCAGTTGGTAGAGCGTCGCCCTTACAAGGCGAATGTCGGGGGTTCGAGCCCCTCAGCACCCACCAGCGGAACTGACGTGCAGGACAAGGAGTGGTAGTTCAGTTGGTTAGAATACCGGCCTGTCACGCCGGGGGTCGCGGGTTCGAGTCCCGTCCACTCCGCCAGACCCTGGAAGGCGAACGCGAGTTCGCCTTTTTCATTTTGTGCATGACGCGCGGATTTGGAGCCGCGCCCGCATCGCCCGGCCGGTTCGGGCATACTCTCGGCTCCGCGTATTTCTTGAACTCTGGATAGGACCATGTACGATTTTGTCTATAAGCATAAACGCTGGCTGCAGATCGCGCTGCTGGTGCTGATTGTCCCGCCTTTCGCGCTGTTCGGCATCGATTTCTATTTCCGCAACACCGATACCGGTGGCTCGCTGGCCAGATTTGGTGACACTCGCATCTCCGAGGTCGAGTATTCCCGGGCATTGCGCCAGGCGCAGGAAAAAATGCGCGAGATGATGCGCGACAAACCCGATCCATCGCTGCTCAACAGTCCGCAACTCAGGGAGTCGGTGCTGAACGAGTTGATCGAGCGCAAGGTGACGCTGTCTCACGTGACCAAAGCCGGCATGACGATTTCGGACGCCGAACTGCAGCGGATCATCGCCGCGGTCGAGGCATTCCACGACCCGTCGGGCAAGTTCTCGCGTGAGCGCTATCGCCAATTGTTGCAGGGACAGGGTCTGACCCCGGCGATGTTCGAAAACCAGGTGCGCACGAATATCCTGCTCGATCAGGTGCGCGGCGTTTATTCCGGTTCTGCTTTTATCCCGGATTCCGTTGCGGATCGCCTGCTGAAGATCCGCGAGCAGGAGAGGGAGGTCAGCCAGGTCTTATTCAACCCGGCTGACTACCGCAAGCAGGTGGAAGTTGCCGCTGCCGACGCCGACAAGTACTACACGGAGCATAAGGGCGAGTTCCTGGTTCCCGAGCGCGTCAAGGTCGAGTTCGTGGTGCTGTCTCTGGAAGCGTATCAGCGCAATGTCCAAGTCAGCGATGAAGAGATCAAGAAGTTTTATCTGGAGAATCAGAGTCGGTATCAGACACCGGAAGAACGCCGGGCCAGCCATATCCTGATCCCTGCGGCGGCGGCCGCCAGCCCTGACGATAAGGCCCGGGCCAAAGCACAGGCCGAGGATCTGCTCAAGCAGGTCAAGGCAAATCCGAAAAAATTCGGCGAACTCGCGGCGAAATTTTCCAAAGACCCGGGATCCGCGGAAAAGGGCGGCGACCTCGGGTTCTTCGGGCGTGGGCTGATGGTCAAGCCCTTCGATGAGGCCGCGTTCTCGATGAAGGTCGGCGACATCGCGGGACCGGTCGAGACCCAATACGGTTATCACATTATTCGCCTCGATGCGATCAAGGCGATGCACATCACGCCGCTGGAGGCCGTCAAGGCGCAGATCGAGACCGAGGTGCGCAAGCCCAAGGTTGCCCGGGCGTTCGCGGAGGCGGCTGACAATTTCAACAACCTGGTGTACGAACAATTCGACAGCCTGCAGCCGGCCATCGATGCGCTGAAACTGACTCCGCAGAAAAGCGACTGGGTGAGCCGCGCGGGGGGCAATCCGAATCCGCTTCTCAACAACGACAAATTGCTGGCGGCGCTGTTCTCCGACGAGGTGCTCAAGAACAAGCACAATACGTCGGCGATCGAGGTGCAGCCTAACATGCTGCTGGCGGCACGCGTCATCGAACACAAGCCGTCCGAGGCGTTGCCGTTGGACCAGGTGCGCAAGGACATTGTGCAGCATCTGGCAGACCAGGCGGCGACACAGCGCGCGCAAACAGCGGGCCGTGCGGCCCTCGATAAACTGAAGAAGGGCGAACCTGTCGCATTGACATGGTCCGCCGCGCAGACGGTCACTCTGCAGCAGCGCCAGGGCCTGCATCCCGAAGCCGCGCAATCGGTATTCGCGGCCGACACAGCCAAACTTCCTGTGTATGCCGGTGTCCCGGTATCGCAGGGCAGGTTCGCCATCTACCGCATCAGCAAGGTCAAGGACGCTGCCGATGCCAAGCCCGAGCAGCGCAAGGCTTTGGCAAAGCAACTGACGCAGATGATCGGGCAGGAGCAGTACGTTGCCTACCTCGCCAGCCTGCGCGGACGCGCCGACGTCAAAGTCGACAAGAAAAAAATGGATCAGGGCTCCTGATCGAATGCGGCATGCAAAGAGCTCGCATCGGCACGGATGCGGGCTTTTTCTTATTCGATCTGACCGACGGCCGTCGTATTGAAGCCCGCATCGACGTAAGTGATTTCGCCGGTAATGCCGCTCGCGAGATCGCTGCAGAGGAAGGCCGCCGTATTGCCCACTTCATCGATGGTTACGTTGCGGCGCAAGGGCGATTGTTTTTCGGACAGCGTCAGGAGTTTTCCGAAGTTGCCGATACCGGCGGCCGCCAGTGTCTTGATCGGCCCGGCCGAGATGGCGTTCACACGTATCCCCTTTGGTCCAAGGCTCTGTGCCATATAGCGCACGTTGGCTTCGAGGCTGGCCTTGGCGAGCCCCATCACGTTGTAGCTTGGAAATGATCGTTCGGCGCCGAGGTAGGTCAGCGTCAGCAGTGCCGCGTTGCGGCCCAGCATCATCGGCAGCCCGGCCTTGGCCAATGCGGCAAAGCTGTAGGAGCTGACATCGTGGGCGATACGGAACGCTTCCCGGCTGACGGAATCCAGATAGTCGCCGGCAAGTGCTTCGCGCGGCGCAAACGCAATGGAATGAATGATGCCGTCCAGACCTTCCCAATGCTGCTTGAGCTCGGCGAACAGCGCGTCGATCTCCAAATCGCTGGCCACGTCGCACGCAAGCACCAGTCTGCTGTCGAATTCCGCAGCCAGATCGACCACGCGATCCTTTACCCGTTCGCCCTGATAGCTGAAGGCGAGTTGCGCGCCCTCGCGGCGCATGGCTTTGGCAATCCCGTAGGCGATGGAACGGCGGCTGAGCAATCCGGTGATCAGTATGTTCTTGTTGCGGAGAAATGCCATGGCGTTTTACGGTGGCAGGCGGTTTCCGGTGGCAGGCGGTTGCCGGTAGAAATCCTTGTCATTATAGCGAAACCCGCGATGCCGCCGCCGTTTGCCTGCAAGACGATTAACCGCCGCCGGGGATTCCGCTACACTTGCGGGGCAATGAAACGTCTCATTACAATCGCCGCGCTCGCGCTGCCGGCAGCGCTCGGCGGCTGCAGCGGACCATGGAACGATCCCTATCCGATCGAGGAAGCCGGCAAGAACATCCTCTACTCGTCGTTTTCCGAGAGGCCCAAGCATCTCGATCCGGTGCAGTCCTACGCGGAAAACGAGGCGGTATTCACGGCGCAGATCTACATGCCGCCGCTGCAGTATCACTATCTGAAGAGGCCTTACGAGCTGACCACGCTTGCGGCGACGGAAGTGCCGCGTCCGGCGTACTACGACGCGTCCGGGCGCAGGTTGCCCGATACCGCGCCGGGCGACAAGGTCGCCTACAGCAGCTACGAAATTCATATCCAACCCGGCATCATGTACCAGCCCCATCCTGCCTTTGCCAAGGACGAGAGCGGAAAATACCGTTACCACCAGCTCAGGCAGGAGGATTTGAAACAGGTCTACGAGCTGCGCGATTTCAAGCACACGGGCACCCGGGAGCTGCTGGCCGACGACTATGCCTTCCAGATCCGCCGACTTGCCCATCCGAAGCTGCATTCGCCGATCTTCGGCCTGATCAGCGGATACATCGTCGGTCTGAAGGACTATGCCGACAAGCTGCAGCAGGCAGCCCAAACGCCGGCGGCGGATGGTTACCTCGATCTCATGCAGTTTCCCCTCGAGGGTGTGCAAGTCGTGGACAGTCATACGTATCGCATCAAATTGAAGGGGAAATATCCTCAATTCGTGTACTGGCTCGCCATGCCTTTCTTTTCCCCGATCCCCTGGGAGGCAGAGCGCTTCTATTCCCAGCCCGGCATGACGCACGGAAAGAACCTCTCGTTGGACTGGTATCCGGTCGGCACCGGGGCCTACATGCTGACCTTGAACGATCCGAACCGCATGATGATCATGGAGCGCAATCCGAACTTCGCCGGCGAGCCGTATCCGTCCGAAGGCGAGGAGGGCGACAGGGAAGCGGGACTGCTCGACGACGCGGGAAAAATGATGCCCTTCGTCGACCAGGCCGTGTTCAGTCTCGAGAAGGAAAGCATCCCGTACTGGAACAAGTTCCTGCAGGGTTATTACGATGCCTCGGGCATTACGTCCGACAGTTTCGACCAGACCGTGCGGATCACCACCAGCGGCGATGTGATACTCGCGGACGAAATGCGCAAACAGGACATCCGGCTGCAAACGTCGGTGGCGACTTCAGTGATGTACATGGGCTTCAACATGCTTGACCCGGTGGTCGGAGGCGATTCGGAGCGCACGCGCAAGCTGCGCCGGGCGATCTCCATTGCGATCGATCAGGAAGAATTCATCTCCATCTTCAGCAACGGCCGCGGCATTCCGGGACAGGGCCCGATACCGCCGGAAATATTCGGACATCGCGACGGGCGCGAGGGCGTCAATCCTTATGTTTATGACTGGATCGACGGCAAGCCGCAGCGCAAGCCGGTAGAGTACGCCAAGAAACTGCTCGTTGAGGCGGGCTATCCCGACGGGATCGACAAGGCCAGCGGCAATCCGCTGGTCATCTATTTCGATACCGCCTCGGGCGGCGTCGGTGGCAAGTCGCGAATCGACTGGCTGACCAAGCAATTTCAGAAGATCGATCTGCAGCTCGTAGTGCGCAACAGTGACTTCAACCGTTTTCAGGACAAGATACGCAAGGGAACGGCGCAGCTATTTTTCTTTGGCTGGAACGCCGACTATCCGGATCCGGAAAACTTCCTGTTTCTGTTCTACGGTCCGCAGTCGCGCGTCAAGAGCGGCGAAAATGCCGCCAACTACCATAATCCGGAATTCGACAGCATGTTCGAGCGCATGCAAGTCATGCCGAACGGGCCGCAACGCCAGGCGCTGATCGATCGCATGGTGGAGATCCTGCGCCGTGACGCGCCCTGGGTGTACATGCTGCATCCGAAGGATTACACGCTGGCGCACGCCTGGGTCTACAACCGCAAGCCGAACAAGATGGCGAACAACGGCCTGAAGTATCAGCGTATCGATCCACTGCTGCGGCGGCAGAAACGCTCCGAGTGGAATCATCCCGTGCTGTGGCCGATCGTTGCCGCGCTGGCGGCGCTGGCGCTTGCCATCGCGCCGGCGGTGCGGTCGTACCGGCGACGCGAACGCGCCGGCGGCAAACTGGAAACGGCATGACGCAACGGCGATGATCAACTATCTCGTGCGCCGCGTGCTCTACGCAATCCCGATCCTGATCGGCGTGAATCTGCTGACCTTCCTGCTGTTTTTCATCGTCAATTCCCCGGATGACATGGCGCGCATGCAGCTCGGGCAAAAGCGCGTCAGCGATGAGGCCGTGCTGAAATGGAAGCAGGAGCGCGGCTACGACAAGCCGCGCATCTTCAACGCCGGCGCGCAGGGCGCCGGAAAACTGACCGATACGATCTTTTTCGAGAAATCAGTGCCGCTTTTCTGGTTCGATTTCGGCCATGCCGAGGACGGCCGGGATATCGCCCACGAGATCAGGAGCCGCATGCTGCCGAGTCTGGCGATCGCGCTGCCGGTATTCATCGTGGGCCTGCTGTCCTACATCACCTTTGCGCTGCTGATGGTATTTTTCCGTGCAACCTACATCGACTTTGCCGGCGTATTGTTGTGCGTATTCGCGATGTCGGTTTCGGGCCTGTTCTACATCATCGGCGGCCAGTATCTGATCAGCAAATTGTGGAATCTGGTGCCGATTTCCGGCTATGCGGGCGGATTGAACGCGTGGAGATTCCTGCTGCTGCCGGTGATCATCGGCATCATCGGCGGCATGGGATCGAGCGCGCGCTGGTATCGCACTATTTTCCTCGAAGAGATCAGTCGCGATTACGTGCGAACTGCGAGAGCAAAAGGGTTGTCCGAGTGGCGGGTGCTGTTCAGGCATGTAGTGCATAACGCGATGATTCCGATCCTGACCGGAGCGGTTGTGGCCATCCCGCTGCTTTTTCTCGGCAGCCTCATCACCGAATCGTTCTTCGCCATTCCCGGCCTGGGGAGCTATACCATCGATGCAATCAACAATCAGGATTTCGCCATTGTGCGCGCCATGGTCTTCCTCGGCTCCGTGCTCTACATCGTCGGCCTGATCCTGACCGACATTTCCTATACCATGGCCGACCCGCGGATACGATTGCGATGAATCTGGTGTTCAAGCCCGTCATCCTCACCACCGACGCCCTGATCTTCCTGCTCATCGCCGTGGTTGCCGCATCGGCCTGGTATATAAGCCGGCACCCGCATCTGGTCGCGCCGTGGCGGAAGGTTGCGCACAATCGCGGCGGCATGATCGCCTGCGTGATTCTGCTGGCGTTCGTGAGCGTCGGCTTGCTGGATTCAGTGCATTTCCGGCCGCGCCTGACGGGCGACGCGGCGTCAGGCAAGCTGAACTATGCGGTCGATGTCATGTCGTTGTTCGACGTCATCGCCGCGCCGCTCAGGACGCGTCAGGAAAAAACCTATTCGGCGCCGTTAGCCACCCATCTGTTCTCGAAGGAGACGGTGGAATTGCCGGACGGCACCGAGGCGCGTGTGTTTCCGCGGCTCACATACGGTGGCGCTCATCTCAAGGATCCGGAGCGCGAATGGAGCCGTGACATCATCAATCGCGTCGTCGCGGGCGTCGCGATCGCCGCGCTGATCTGGAATGTGCTGTTGCTGTGCATGACGCTCTGGCTTGCGCATCGCACTGCGCGCGGTATCCGTGAAACCTGGATAGCCGTGTGGAGCGGGGAAACGGAAGTTCCATGGCGCGAGATGCTGGTTACCAACGGCGTGCTGCTGCTCGTCTTCGTGCCCATGATTGTGCTCTCGGCGAAGTATCATGTTCTCGGCACCGACAAGGTTGGGCAGGACGTGTTCTATCTGGCGCTCAAGAGCATTCGCACCGGCCTGGTGATCGGCACGCTCACGACGCTGGTCATGCTGCCCTTCGCGCTGTTGCTCGGCATTCTGGCGGGCTACCTGCGCGGCTGGGTCGACGACGCCATCCAGTATCTCTATACGACGCTGCAGTCGATTCCCGGCGTGTTGCTGATCGCCGCTTCGGTGCTGATCCTGCAGGGGGTCATCGATCGCCACGAGGACTGGTTCCAGACCGCCAGCGAGCGCGCCGATGCCCGCCTGTTCCTGCTGTGCATGATACTGGGCGTGACCAGCTGGACCGGACTGTGCCGCCTGCTGCGAGGCGAATCGCTCAAGTTGCGCGAACTGGACTATATTCAGGCGGCGCACGCGTTCGGCGTCCCCGATTTCAGGATCATCACCCGCCACATCCTGCCCAACGTCATGCACATCGTGCTGATCGCCATCGTCATGGATTTCAGCGGCCTGATCCTGGCGGAAGCCGTGCTTTCCTACGTCGGCGTCGGTGTCGATCCAACCATGAACAGTTTTGGCACCATGATCAATGCGGCGCGCTTGGAAATGGCGCGCGATCCGATGGTTTGGTGGTCGCTGGCGTCGGCATTTGCATTCATGCTGCTGCTGGTGCTGTCGGCCAATCTGTTTGCCGATGCCGTGCGCGATGCATTCGATCCGCGCGTCAGGGGCCGGCTCGCATTGCCGAATTTCCTGTCCAAATATCTGCCTGCCTTGCGCAGCCGGTGACTAACGATGACCACCGCTTTGCTGCAAATTGACAATCTGCGTACCTGGCTGGCCGGCAGCGAGGGTGTCGTGCGCGCGGTGGATGGGGTGTCGTTTTCAGTCGGCCGCGGCGAAACTTTCGCGTTGCTGGGCGAATCCGGTTGCGGAAAATCCATGACGGCGCTGTCGATCTCGCGCCTGCTGCCCGATGCCGGCCGGATCGTGTCGGGTTCCGTGCGCCTCGACGGCCAGGATCTGCTGCAGTTGCCGGAAGCTGCAATGCGCGATGTGCGCGGCAGCAGGATCGGCATGATCTTCCAGGAGCCCGGCACCAGCCTCAATCCGGTGATGAAGGTGGGTGCGCAGATCGGCGAGGTGCTGCTTCAGCATACGACGCTGCGAGGCAGTGCGCTCGATGCGCGCGTGCTGGAACTGCTCGATGCGGTGGGCTTGCCCGATCCGAAGAGCCGCGTGCACGAATATCCGTTCCAACTCTCCGGCGGCATGAAGCAGCGCGTCATGATCGCGATCGCGCTTGCCTGCGAACCCCGTCTGCTGATTGCCGATGAACCGACCACGGCGCTCGATGTGACTATCCAGGCGCAGGTGCTCGCCCTGTTGCGCAGTCTGCAGAAAAAGATGGGCATGTCGATCCTGCTGATTACTCACGATCTGGGCGTGGTCTCCGAGATGGCGCATCATGTTGCCGTGATGTATGCGGGCGAGATTGTCGAGGCCGCGCGGCGCGACGATTTTTTCCGCAATCCGGCGCATCCGTACTCGCGAAAATTGTTCGCGTCGGTCCCGGATCGACAGGCCCGAGACCGATCGCTGGCGGTTATCCGGGGGCGGGTGCCCTCGCTGATCGGTGAGATTCGCGGTTGTCGTTTCGCCGATCGCTGCGATTCGGCCTGGTCGCGTTGCCGTACGGCCCATCCTGCATGGGCCGCGATCGAAGCGCATCACGGCGCCCGTTGCCATCTGTACAACAAAGACGCGGATGATAAGGAAGCGGCGGCGAGCGACGGTGTCGCGGCGCAGCCCGCCGCGTGCGGGCCGGTCCATCCCGACACGGATGCAATCCTGCTCGCCGTCAATGACCTTAGGATTTACTTCCCGATCCGCAGGGGCATCCTCAAGCGCGTTGTCGGCCACGTGAAAGCCGTGGATGGCGTATCGCTGTCGGTACGCGCGGGCCGCACACTGGCGCTCGTCGGTGAATCGGGTTCCGGCAAGACCACGGTCGGCAAGGGTATCGTGCACTTGTTGCCGTTGTCAGGCGGTAGCGTGAATTTTGGCGGCGTCGACCTGTCATCGCTGTCGGCCGCAGAATTAAGGAGCCGGCGTCGCGATTTCCAGATCATTTTTCAGGATCCCTACAGCTCGCTCAATCCACGCATGCGCGTTCTGGACATCGTCGAAGAAGGGATGATCGCGCTCGGCGTCGGCGGCAACAGGCAGTCGCGTACGGCTCGCGTGGACCAGATCCTGGCGCAAGTGGGCCTGGGCGCGGAAATGAAATACCGCTATCCCCACGAATTTTCCGGCGGCCAGCGCCAGCGCATTGCGATTGCGCGCGCGATTGCGGTCGAGCCAAGGCTGATCGTATGTGACGAGCCGACCAGCGCGCTCGATGTTTCGGTGCAGGCGCAGATTCTGAATCTGCTGCGTGATTTGCAGAGCAGGCTCTGCATTGCTTACCTGTTCATCACGCATAACATGTCGGTCGTCGAGTTCCTCGCCGATGAGGTGGCGGTCATGTATCTCGGAAAAATCGTCGAGCACGGCAGCGCCGACGAGATCTTGCTCAGGCCGCAGCACACCTACACCAAGGCATTGCTGTCGGCGGTGCCGAGGATAGACGTTGCGGAAAGTCGCGAGGCGCGTACTCCCGAATGAGGCGGTGCAATCGATTCATGCGCCGGCGTCAAGCCGGCAGAATGGATCAGCGGCGCGCAATACGCGGGTTGCCGTAGATTGTCAGGCGCTGGCCGATTCGCAGCTGGTCGCTTGACAGATGATTCCATTCCTTCAGGGCGGCGACGGTGACACGGTGCTTCAACGCGATCAGGTTAAGGCTGTCACCGCTTTGCACGCGGTAGACTGCGCGGCTGCCGTAGGAGTCTTCAGGCGCTTGGAAATCCGGACTGTTCCAGGTCTCATCCAGGTTCGATGCATTCGCGTCTTCATTCATCGGCACCAGCAGGGCCCGGCCGGGCCGGATCGCAACATGGTGATGAATACCATTGATCTCGCGCAAACGCGCAGGCGTGATGCCGAATTTCGTCGCGACCGAATCCGGGCTTTCGCCTTTTTTCGGTGTATACGTCTGCCAGGACACCAGCGGCTGGTCGTAGCCCTTGAGATTGGCGGAGAAGATGGCCGCCTTGTCGATCGGCAAAAGCAGCGTGCGCGAACCGTTCGACATGAGGACGGGACGAGTGTGCCCGGCGTTGAGTGAGCGGAAATCGTCGATGGACATTTCTGCAAGTTGCGCGGCCACCTGCAGGTCGATGTATTCCGGCGTCGATACCGCGGTGAAATACGGCTGATTGGGGATGTCCTCCAGCGCGAAGGGCAGCAGCGCAGGATTGGTGATGATGTTGCGCACCGCCTGCAGCTTCGGCAGATAATTGCGCGTCTCGCGCGGCATTTTCAGGTTCTGGTAAGCCGTCGGCTTGTGTCTGGCGCGGTTTTGCGCGATGGCGCGCGATACGCCGTTCTCGCCCCAGTTGTAGGCGGCAAGCGCAAGTTGCCAGTCATTGAATTCCGCGTGCAGCTTCTCCAGGTAATCCAGCGCCGCGCGCGTGGCGGCAGGCACGTCGCGGCGAGCGTCATACCACCAGTTCTGCTGCAGTCCATAGCGTTTGCCAGTCGAGGGCATGAACTGCCATATGCCTACCGCGCGCGCGCGCGAATAAGCGACCGGGTTATACGCGCTCTCGATCATCGGCAGCAGAGCCACCTCCATCGGCATGTTGCGCTTGTCGATTTCCTCGACAATGCAATAGAGATAGAGGCGGCTGCGCTCGATCATGCGCTGGAAGTAATCGGGGTGATTCAGGAACCATGCCTCGTGCCGTGCGACCAACGGGCTGTCAATTTCGGGCAGCGCGAAGCCGTTGCGAACCCGGTTCCACAGGCTTTCCGGGGCCGGTGTTCCGTCATTGGTTAAGATTGCCGCTTCGATGCGCGCTTCGACCGGGGCGTCAGCTTTGGCATCGCCGTTGTTTGCCGGAGCGAAAACGGACGTGGAATCCGGCCTGGAGTCGACTGATGACGGGGCGAGTGGAATCGATTCTTCGGCGTGGAGCATTGAGGCCGTGAGAAGGGTGCCTGCACCCGCCAGAATCGTAAGCAGTCTCTGCATTTTCAATCGCAAGTTATTGATCTTTTGCTGCATGCTAACAGAGGAATCGGCTTGGACAAGGTAAACTTGAGAACGTCGGCGCGCTTTGAAGGAAAGTTCCCACCGGCTCCGCTAGAAACCCTCCTTGCACGTGCGCAGGGCGGCAAACGCCTCGACCGGACGCCTCGCGCCGCGCGATCGCTGGATTGTCCGGTACGTTATACTTCGCCAGCAAAGCCGGTTTAGCACCGACGTGATCACCATGATGGTGGGTGGTAAGGATCGCCGCGAGTTGCAGGCCTTGGTCCAACAGGGATTCGCGCACCGGATCGGCATCGCCGGGGTCGACGTCAACGGCCGTTGGGCCCCGGCTTCGGCATTAGATAGGGTTGTTCTGGAACGCGCGGATCGGAACCATAGAATGCGCGGATCGGAATTTATGGTGGTGATGTCCATGCCGGTATCTTTGGTTCTGCAAAACTGAATGCCAATCCAGGTCGAGCCGGTCAGCCTCTCCGAGTGGTTTTCCACGCCGGTGGGCGCGCGTCTTCTCGAAACCGAATTGCAGTACTTCGACGGTGAACTGGCCGACGTATTCGGCTTCAATGCAATTCAACTCGGCCTTCCGGAGTACCCGTATCTGCGCGCCAATCGTATCGCGTTTCGCTGTGTGACCGGCAGCGACGGCCCGGTCGGCCTGCGTTCCGATCCCTGTGCGCTGCCGTTGCAGGCCGCCTCGGTCGATCTCGTCGTCCTGCCGCATACCCTCGAATTCAGCAGCAATCCGCACCAGGTGCTGCGCGAGGTTTCGCGCATCCTGATGCCCGAGGGCCACGTCGTGCTGTCGGGATTCAATCCCTGGAGCCTTTGGGGCGCGCGCCGCCTTGCGGCACGGCGCGAAGGCGTCTTTCCGTGGTGTGGCCAGTTCATCAATCTGCCGCGAATCAAGGATTGGATGGCATTGCTCGGCTTTGAACTGGCCAGCGGACGCATGTGCAGTTATGCGCCGCCACTTGCCAGTGAAAAATGGTCGCGCCGCTGGCATTTCATGGAAGCGGCCGGCGATCGATGGTGGCCGTTTGCCGGTGGTGTTTACTATTTGCACGGCATCAAGCGGGTGCAGGGCATGCGCCTCATCACCCCGCAGTGGAAGACGATCCACGTGAAAAAGAAGGCGCTCGCTGCAGTGCCCCAAAAAACCAACGGGCGCGATGACGCCATGGCGGCGCGGACCAAGCATGCGGCCGGAGATCCGCAGTGAGTCACGTCGTCGATGTTTACACCGACGGTGCATGCAAGGGCAATCCCGGGCCCGGCGGCTGGGGGGTGTGGATGAAATGGGGCGATCATGAGAAGGAATTCTCCGGCGGCGAAGCGGATACGACCAACAACCGCATGGAAATGATGGCAGTGATCAAGGCGCTGAGTTCGCTCAAGCGCAGTTGTACCGTGCGCCTGCATACCGATTCCAAGTACGTGCATAACGGCATCTCGCTGTGGATTCACGACTGGAAGAAGCGCGGCTGGCGCACCGCGGACAAGAAGCCGGTCAAGAATGTCGATCTATGGCAAGAGCTCGATGAATTGGTGCGCGGCCACCATATCGAGTGGGTTTGGGTCAAGGGCCACGCCGGTGACCCCGGCAACGAAAAAGCCGACGAACTCGCCAACCGGGGCGTTGCGGAAGCGCTTCGCGCAGGGGCGCAGACGCGAGGGGCGAGGGACGAGGGGCGAGGGGCGAGATGAGGCCTGCTTCGCGTCTTCGGATCTTTGCGTCTTTGTCCATGCTTTCCCCTCGCCCCTCGTCCCTCGTCCCTCGTCCCTAGGTCATGCGCCAGATCGTTCTCGATACGGAAACCACCGGCCTCGATCCCGCTTTGGGCCATCGCGTCATCGAAATCGCGGCGGTGGAAATCGTCAATCGCCGGTTCACCGACAAGCACTATCACCAGTATGTAAATCCGCAGCGGGAGATCGACGCCGGCGCGTTGGAGGTGCACGGCATCACGGTCGAATTTCTTGCAGACAAGCCAAAATTCCGTGAAGTGGCGAAAGAGATGCTCGAATTCATCGACGGCGCGGAACTGATCATTCACAACGCGCCGTTCGATGTGGCGTTTCTGGATCACGAACTCGCATTGCTGGAACTGCAGCCTCTCGGACGGTACTGCCCGCAAGTGACCGATACGTTGAAAATGGCGAAGGGGCTGCATCCGGGAAAGCGCAATTCGCTGGATGCACTGTGCGAACGCTACCGGATCGACAATGCCGCGCGCTCGCTGCATGGCGCGCTGCTCGATGCGCGCTTGCTGGCGGAAGTCTATCTATGCATGACGCGCGGACAGGAAAGTCTCCTCATCGAGATGGGGGAATCTTCTTCACCGGTCCTGGACAGCGCGTTCTCCACCTCCGGCGTGGAATTGATCGTGGTGCGCGCGACACCGGAAGAACTTGTCGAGCATGTCCGTCAACTCGACGACATCGACAAGGCGGCCAAGGGCGCCTGTCTGTGGAAAAAAATGGCATCTGCGGGGTAGCCGAACGAATGGCGGGTGGTGCTCGGATGGGACCCGGGGGGATTCTCGAAGCACCCTGGCATTCCTGCCAACGAAAAAGCGACCTCGAAGGTCGCTTTCCTTGACTGGCGGAGAGGGGGGGATTCGAACCCCCGTTAGGCTGTTAACCTAAACACGCTTTCCAGGCGTGCGACTTAAACCGCTCATCCACCTCTCCGCATCTTCAAAACTCTCCGGTCCGCCGTAGTGTTCCATGGCTCGCGGAAGGCGCGAAGAATACTTGAGACCCCCTTTCAAGTCAAAGAAACAAGGAGTTCCGGATGCGCTTCGGTTCGTGGCAATCACCGGTGCAACGCCGATTACATTCCTTTCTTCAACTGCTCCAGGATGGCCGGATTTTCCAGCGTGGAAGTATCCTGCGTAATCTCTTCGCCCCTGGCAATCGAGCGCAGCAATCGCCGCATGATTTTCCCCGAGCGGGTTTTGGGCAGGTTGTCGCCGAAGCGGATTTCTTTCGGCTTCGCGATCGGGCCGATTTCCTTGCCGACCCAGTCGCGCAATTCCTGCGCCATGCGCCTGGCCTCGTCGCCGGTCGGGCGCGGTCCCTTGGTGACGACGAAGGCAACAACGGCTTCTCCGGTGAGGTCGTCAGGACGGCCGACCACCGCGGCTTCGGCGACCAGTTTCGTGTTTGCCACCAGCGCGGATTCGATTTCCATCGTTCCCAGACGGTGCCCGGACACGTTGAGCACGTCGTCGATGCGGCCCATGATCCAGAAATAGCCGTCGAGGTCGCGGCTTGCGCCATCACCGGCAAGGTAGTACTTGCCCTTGAAGTCATCCGGGTAATAGCTTTTCTTGAAGCGCTCCGGATCGCCCCAGATGGTGCGGATCATGGAAGGCCATGGCTTCTTGATGACCAGAATACCGCCTTTGCCTTTCTCGACATCGTCCCCGGCCTCATCGACGATCGCGGCGATGATGCCCGGCAGCGGCATCGTGCACGAGCCCGGCTTGAGCGGCGTAGCGCCGGGCAGTGGGGTGATCATGTGGCCTCCCGTTTCGGTCTGCCACCAGGTATCGACGATCGGGCAACGCGCGCCGCCGACGGTGTTGTAGTACCACATCCAGGCTTCCGGATTGATCGGTTCGCCGACCGAACCGAGCAGCCGCAGGCTGGTCAGGTCGTATTTCTTCGGCAGGTCGCCTCCGGCCTTGATCAGCGAGCGGATTGCCGTGGGCGCGGTGTAGAACACCGTCACCGCGTGATCCTGAATGATTTTCCAGAATCGACCTGCATCCGGGAAAGTCGGCACGCCTTCGAACACGATTTCGGTGCCGCCGACCGCGAGCGGGCCGTAGGTAATATAGGTATGACCGGTCACCCAGCCAACGTCCGCCGTACACCAGAACACATCCGCCGGCTTGGCGTCGAACGTCCACTTCATCGTCAGCATCGCCTGCAGCAGGTAGCCGGCGCTCGAGTGTTGTACGCCCTTGGGCTTGCCCGTTGAACCCGACGTGTAGAGAATGAACAACGGATGTTCGGCGCCAACCCAGACCGGCTCGCAAGCGTCAGGTTGGTTCTGCACCAGGTCGTGCCACCAGATATCGCGCCGCGCAGCCATTTTCGTGGCGCTGCCGGTGCGCTTGTAGACCACGACATTCTTGATGGCCTCGCAGCCGCCCATCCCCAGCGCTTCGTCGATCGCCGGTTTGAGTACGATCTCCTTACCGCCTCGCATCTGTCCATCCGCGGTGATGACCGCGGTAGCCCCGGCATCGATGATGCGTTCCTGAAGACTCTTGGCGGAGAAGCCGCCAAACACGACCGAGTGCGTCGCGCCGATGCGAGCGCAGGCCTGCATGGCAATGACGGCTTCGATCGACATCGGCATGTAAATGATGACGCGCTCGCCGGTCCTGACGCCGAGGGACTTCAGTCCATTGGCGAACTGACAAACACGGTGGTAGAGCTGCTTGTAGGTGATCTTGGTGACCGTGGCGTCGTCCGCCTCGAAAATGATCGCGATCTTGTTCGGCTGGTTGTTGAGGTGGCGATCCAGGCAGTTGTAGGAAACATTCAGTTCGCCGTCGCCGAACCATTTGAAGAAGGGGGCTTTGCTCTCGTCCAGCACCGTGGAAAAGGGCTTGTGCCACAGGATGTTTTCTCTCGCCAGGCGCGCCCAGAAACCTTCGTAGTCCTTCCCGGCTTCAGCGCACAAGGCCTGGTAGGCCGGCATGCCGGAAATATTCGCCTGCCTGACGAAGTCCGCGGCTGGCGGGAACACCCTGTTTTCATTCAGGACCGATTCGATCGTGCTCATTGCATCCTCCGCGATTATTCTGCTGCCCGGGCCGGTGGCGGGAAATCCTTTCGCGGAATTATAGCGAGAAGTGCCGCGCGCCACCCCGACCGCCACGAATGGCTTTCATCGTGGTATAAAATGCGCCCGCCCACAACGATGCAACGGCAGACGATATATGGATTCGAGCAGCAGCAGATCACAAAGCATTCTGGCCGGCTTCATTTTCTCGAGCCGCTGGTTGCAGGCGCCGCTCTATGTCGGGCTGATCGTCGCACAGGCCGTGTATGTCTATCGCTTCATGGTCGAGCTCAAGCACCTGGTCATGGACGTCCGCGGACTGTCCGAGACCGACATCATGCTGCTGGTCCTCGGATTGATCGACGTGGTGATGATCGCAAACCTGCTGATCATGGTGATCGTTGGCGGTTACGAGACTTTCGTATCCAGACTGAACCTGCAGGGTCATCCGGACGAACCGGAATGGCTTTCCCACGTCAACGCCGGCGTGCTCAAGGTCAAGCTCGCGATGGCGCTGATCGGCATTTCATCGATTCACCTGCTCAAGACTTTCATCAATGCGCCGCAGATGAGCGAACAGACCATCAAGTGGCAAGTGGTGATCCACCTGACTTTCGTGATTTCGGCACTGGTCATGGCGTATACTGATCGTATCGCGACGGCGCAGCGCGCCGTCCACTGAAAACGCTGCATTACGCTCATCCGCGCACCATGACCGGCATTCGCCAGGACGACCTGATCGAAAGTGTCGCCGACGCCCTGCAGTACATCTCCTACTACCATCCGATGGACTATATCGAGGCCCTCGGCGAGGCGTACCGGATCGAACAATCGCCTGCGGCGCGCGATGCAATCGCGCAGATCCTGACGAACTCGCGGATGTGCGCGGAGGGCAAGCGTCCCATCTGCCAGGACACGGGAATCGTCGTCGCCTTTCTGCGCATCGGCATGGACGTGCGCTGGGATGGCGCGACCATGAGCGTGGCCGACATGGTCAACGAAGGCGTGCGCCGCGCGTATCTGCATGCGGACAACAAACTGCGCGCTTCGATCCTTTCCGATCCGGCCGGCGCCCGCAAGAACACCAGGGATAACACGCCGGCCGTGATCCACATGGAAGTCGTGCCCGGCAACACGGTCGAGGTGAGGATTGCGGCGAAAGGCGGCGGCTCCGAGAACAAATCCAAATTCGTGATGCTCAATCCCTCGGACAGCATCGTGGACTGGGTCATGAAAACCGTGCCCACCATGGGCGCGGGCTGGTGTCCGCCGGGCATGCTCGGCATCGGCATCGGCGGCACGGCGGAAAAGGCGATGGTGCTCGCCAAGGAAGCGCTGATGGACCCGATCGACATGCACGAACTGAAGCGACGCGGACCGAAGAACCGGATCGAGGCGTTGCGCGTCGAACTCTGCGACAAGGTCAATGCACTGGGCATCGGCGCGCAGGGCCTCGGCGGCTTGACCACGGTGCTCGACGTGAAAATTCTCGACTATCCCACGCATGCAGCGTCGCTCCCGGTTGCGATGATTCCGAATTGTGCGGCGACGCGCCACGCGCATTTCACGCTGGATGGCAGCGGCGCCGCGCGACTCGATCCGCCGAGCCTGGATTGCTGGCCCGATGTGCATTGGGCGCCCTCGCCGTCGTCACGTCGGGTTGACCTGGCCAGAGTCACGCGCGAAGAGATCGCCGGCTGGAAGCCGGGCGAAACGCTGTTGTTGAACGGCAAAATACTGACCGGCCGGGATGCGGCGCACAAGCGTATTCAGGACCTGCTGGCGAAAGGCGAGGGGCTTCCCGCGGGGGTCGATTTCAGGAACCGGTTCATTTATTACGTCGGGCCGGTCGATGCGGTACGAAACGAAGCCGTGGGCCCCGCGGGGCCGACGACGGCAACGCGCATGGACAAATTTACCGAAACCATGCTTTCGCAGACCGGATTGCTCGGCATGATCGGCAAGGCCGAACGCGGCCCGGCGGCGATCGAGGCAATTCGCAAGCACAGGGCGGTCTACCTGATGGCGGTCGGTGGCGCCGCCTACCTCGTGTCGAAGGCCATCAAGTCCTCGCGTGTGGTCGCGTTTGCCGATCTCGGCATGGAAGCGATCTACGAATTCGAAGTCAAGGACATGCCGGTCACGGTCGCGGTCGATGTCAACGGCACCTCGGTGCATCAGACCGGCCCGCGCGAATGGCAGTCGAAGATAGGCAAGATACCGGTCGCAGTCGCGTAGCGACTTCGATGGTGAGGCGAGAGGGGTGAGGAGTGAGGAGTGAGGGCAATGCATGCGCTGATGCGCGGTTGTGTTTCACCTCATCCCTCCCACCTCGTCCCTCGCACCTCGCAGTTCAATGGCGGGCCTCCCCGCATTGCAGGGTAGTGAATCTGGTCAGGTCCGGAAGGAAGCAGCCACAGCTATTTTTTGCAAGTGCCGGGGGTAAGGCTCGCCACCCTTAAAAGAAAGGCGCTCACCGCAGATACCCTACGTGCGCAGCACGTCGGAGTACCCTTCCAGGACGCGGAGGACGCGGAGGAAAGACGAAGTTCAAAACTATTCTATTTGGGACCGATATTCATTGGCTGATGAACGCAGTGACACCACAATGGTTCGATGATTTGCGGCAAAACACTCGCAAAATGCTGCCCGTTTGCATTTTATCGAGCAGGTTTTCCTCTGCGT
>Ga0315281_10001217_pt1 | contig 37700 bp, 28 predicted proteins | sample YL17G07_0_MG_FD_204540 | JGI IMG/M metagenome (GOLD analysis project Ga0315281, IMG submission 204540) | Sediment microbial communities from Yellowstone Lake, YNP, Wyoming, USA - YL17G07_0 | ecosystem: Environmental > Aquatic > Freshwater > Lake > Sediment | place: USA: Wyoming | collected...
CTTTCAGAGAAAAGCATATCATATGTTGTCATTAGACCGCAACTTAGTATTAATTCCCCCACACCCTAACCCTCTCCCCCATTGGGGGAGAGGGGATAAAGAAGGAACTCCTGTAATGCTCCCTCTCCCCCCGCTGGGGGGAGAGGGTTGGGTTTTGAGGCTGTTGCAAATAGTCTTTGGGAGAGGGGGCCAGGGGCCATCGGCCCCTGCCCCCTCTCCCAAACCCTCTCCCGCAACCCCTTATGGTTTAGTTTTAATTTGCTTGTCAATTCAGGGCCATAGGCCTTGAATTTGACAAGCACCCATACGCGGGTTGGGAGGGGGTATGGGGGGAGGGCAGGGACCTCAGGTCCCTGGCCCTCCCCCCATAAATTACTTTTGCAAGGGCCCCGGTTCCTCTTTTAAATCCGCCTTTTCCAGGCTCTCCTGGATGGCCGTCACGAACTTGTGGACGTAGGCCTGAAAATCCCCTTCCACCACAAAGCCATAGCGGATGTAGCTCTCCGGCACGTTCAGCCGGACGTTTTTCACAATGAGATAAATATTGGGATTGATGGGCCCCGGCCCCGGGTACTGATAATAGAGGTTGGGAACATTCCTGGCGATGATGATCAGACCGCTGTCATCCAAGATGGTCAGATGGTCGTAAATCCGCCGGTCCGGCCCCAGCCTGTCAATGACACCCCCTTTGGCAATCAGGCCGTAGCCATCCCGGTTGAGCTTTTTCAGGGTGGCGTCCACCCGGGCCAGGATCTTCTCTTTTTCTTGCACCGGGACCTTTTGATATTGATAAAAAAAGGCGGTAGGCCATTGCTTGGCGCGGATGGCGACTTCTGCCCCGCCGGCCGGCGCCGCGGCCCCGGCCAGGGCCAACCAGATAACCGCAAAGGAGGAAAGCGTTTTTCCGAGCATGCCGCCAGGTTAGCAAAAGAACAGCTTCTGAGAAAAAGCAACGCGGGCTTCTTGCCCGCCTTTAAGGCCTTAAGGAGCTTGGCTGATTTATTACTCCGGTGACAAAATATATTAACTTTTATTGGTATTGGGGGAGAGGGGCGGGGGGAGCACTTACGAAAAACTCCCCCGGCCCTCCCCTCAAATTAACGCTATTAATGCCCTGAGTAATATTTCCTGTTTGTCTGGAGCGGCCGGTAAATCAAGGCCTGCTCGTCCTCATACCAGGGGCCAACGCGGATCCTTCGGTGCCCGCCCCGGGAAGAGGTAACCTCCATCCGGGCTAACCGGAAGGTTTAAGGGAATTGGGTGTAACCAGTTTGTCTTGCCTAAGGAACAGGGCTGAACCCGAATCATGGTATGCCTCCCGCCACCCGGGTTCGGCGTGCATCAAGGAATAGATCCTGGTCTGGCTCTTTACCAGGACCAATTCCGGGGGATATTGTTGCAAAAAATTTCGCCAACCGGCCTTACCTTTAATGAAATTAAAGTATGCGTCGCACACTTTCTCTTCGTACACGGTTTCATAGCGCCCATCCAAGGACACCCGGCACTGAGGGTAGAGGGTCCAGATAAGGTACTCTCCCCAATCGAATTCGGTGAGCAGATTTCCGGACAGGTGATTCTTCCTGATATGTTCCACCGCTCCCACCGGGTAATAAATCTTCGATTGGGTTATCTGCTCCGGTAGTGACGGCAGATAGAGAGTTAAGGGGGAATGGTGGACTATTTTGAAGGTCGATAGAACAACCAGCAGGACCCCAACCGCCATAGGCGTCTTCCAACCCAGGTAGCGACATACTGCGATGACATGGGAATCGGATTTCATTTTCTCTAAAAACCCGCTGAGGCGCGCCGGGAGGTAGGCGCCCCCCAGCAAAAAAAAGAAGATCTGGTGGCGCTGGTGCATCATCCCCAGGTACACGGTCAGCCCCAGAGCCAGGATCGGGGTGAGCTCCCGCCACCGGGTCCGCCAGGCCAGATATAGACTAAAGAACACCACGAGAAAAAAATAAATTGTCTGCCCCGGAGACACTCCGGTCCGAAGATTCTGGAAAACCGAGGCCCATTCGGTGATATACGGACGGGGCATGCTGACGGCTCTGAGCAGGTAGTGCCAGTATTCCCCGCCATAGGGGTTGATCAGGGTGGCCAGCCCGGAAGCCAGAAAGATTAGCACGAAGGGCAGGAAAGGACGGCGGGAAAGGGCTTCACCCAGGGCATATAGACCGACCAAACCCAGCCCAGCCAGGAAGCCGCCGTGGAGATTGGCCCAGAAGATTTGTAGCGGCACCAGCCATAACAGCCTCCACCAGCGGCCGGTAAGCCTGGCGGTTTCAACCAGATAGAGGGACAGGGCAAAAAAAGCAAAGGTGAATACCTGGGCCCTGACCGGGCTGTAACCGGAGGTGAGAAATCCCTGGATGACCAGCAAAAATATCAGCGAGGCCATGGAGTCGGCCCCCCGGCGCCGGGCGGTGAGGTAGACCAGGCCCAGGGTGGCCAGGCCGAACCCGTACTTGAGCAGTTGCAAGCCGACAGGGCCAGCGGCTTGAAACAACGGATAAAAGAGAACGCCGGAGAGCCACTCGTGGTAAACCCAACGGGGCAGGGTGGGCAGGTAGGCAAAAACATCCTGGAAGGGAAACTGTCCAGAATTCCAGTATAATCGCCCGAAGGCCAGATAGCCCCAGAGATCCGGGTCAGCCGTAGAGTTGGTGAGCCTTTCCAGGCACATGGCCAGGACCAGGATTGCCACTCCCAGGCTGGGAGAGAATTCCCTTTGCTTGATGGCCCCGGGATCTAAACTACCCATGAGCCCGCCTTTTCCTCAAATTCAAGGGTGCCAGGTGCCAGCGCCGGGAGTGGTAGGAACCTTGGACCCCACTTTGATCAAGCGCTTGATAAACCAGTCGATGGAACCCTCACTTCTTCGCCCCAAACGCAGAATTGCCTGATTAAATGCGAAAAGTCGTAGGCCAATACCCCCATCTGCAGCCAGGCCTGGTTCGCCTCGAAGACTTGGCAACTGGTCTTGTCCAAACGGAGAGTATTCTTGCCTTCCTTGATGCGGTTTTCCACTCCGTTCCGTCCATTATAGACTTTGATTATCGCCTGAGCCCGGAATAGCGTAATGCCTCCTGGCCTGACCCCTTAGCCTCCTGCTTGCCGGCCCTGGCCGGCCAGCAGCACCAGATCGATCAGGGGCTGGATAGCATCGGCCAGGACGATTTTCAGGCCCTCCTTGGCTTCTTCTTCCAAATCCTTGATATCCACTTCGTTTTTCTTGGGGAAGACCACAGTCTCAACCCCGGCCCGCTGGGCGGCCAGGATTTTTTCCCGGATGCCGCTCACCGGCAGGATGCGGCCGCTCAGGGTCAGCTCCCCGGTCAGGGCCACGTCTCGGCGGGCGGGCCGCCCGGTGAGGAGCGAGATCAGGGCCAGAGCGATGGTGACGCCGGCCGAGGGGCCTTCCTTGGGAATGGCGCCGGAAGGGATGTGGATGTGGATGTCAGCTTCGGCGAAAAAGTTGGGATCGATGCCCAGCTCCTCGGCGTGGCTGCGAACAAAGCTCAGGGCGGTCTGGGCCGATTCCTGCATGACGGTTCCCAGGGAGCCGGTGAGAATCAATTGCTTGTTACCCCGCATGCGGGTGGCTTCCACAAAGATGATCTCGCCGCCGAATTCCGTCCACACCAGCCCGGTGGTGACCCCGATTTGGTTCCCGGCCTCGGCCACTTCGTGAGCGAATTTCCGGGGCCCGAGGAAACGCTCCACCAGGACTTCATCCACGGCGAGGGCGCAGGAGGCGGTCTTGTCCTGGAGGCAGATGCGGGCCAGTTTGCGGCAGACGTTGGCGATCTCCCGCTCCAGGTTCCTCAGACCCGCCTCCCGGGTGTAGTCCTGGATGACCTTGGCAACGGCGCCGTCGGTAAAGGTGATCTCCAGGTGCGACAGGCCGTGCTCCTTGAGTTCCCGGGGGATCAGGTATTTGCGGGCGATCTGGCTTTTTTCGTGTTCGGTGTAGCCGGGGAAGTTGATCACTTCCAGGCGGTCCAGCAAGGGCGGCGGCAAGGTTTCCACCACGTTGGCGGTGGCGATGAACATGACCCCGGAAAGGTCGAAGGGGATGTCCACGTAATGGTCGACAAAATTGCTGTTCTGCTTGGGGTCCAGGATTTCCAGCAGCACCGAGGCCGGGTCGCCCCGGAAATCCTGGCCGATCTTGTCGATCTCGTCCAGCATGAACACCGGGTTCTTGACGCCCAGACGGCGGATTTCATTGACGATGCGCCCGGGCATGGCGCCCACGTAGGTGCGCCGGTGGCCCCGCAGTTCCGCCTCATCCCGGAGGCCGGCCAGGGAGATGCGCACGAATTTCCGCTCCAGGGCTTCGGCCACGGCCTTGCCGATGGAGGTCTTGCCGGTGCCGGGGGGGCCGGCAAAGCAGAGGATGGGACCCCGGGCCAGGGCCATGTGCCGCTTTTTGTCAATGATCTCCCGGACCGTGGTGCGAAGCTCGTCCAGCTTGATGGGTTTGGAGAGGTAATGGGCTGCGCCTTTTCTGAGGGCGTCCACCGCGGTGGCGACGGTGGCGTAGCCCGTCACCATAATGATTTCGGTGTGGGGGGAGACCTGCTTGACGGATTCCAGGAGCTGGATGCCGTCCATCTTCTCCATCTTCAGGTCGGTGAGGACGACATCGAAATCGTGGGCCTTCACCTGGTCCAGGGCTTCCATGCCGTTGGCCGCGGTGCTGACCTGGTGGCCTTCCTTGCGCAGGATGTATTCCAGGTTGGTCCGGGCGATTTCTTCGTCGTCCACCACCAGCACCTGGGAAGTCTGGAGACTGCACAGGGTACGGACCGCCAGGTACTCCAGGATGCGTTCCTTAACGTGCCCGAGGCCGTAATGGTTGGCTTCCAGGAGGCGCTCGGCCCTTTTGAGGTCCAGGTTGTCCTCGGTGAAGCGGGTCCAGGGGAGCGACAGCAGGTATTCCAGGTAATTGAGGCCGATGGTGTACTCGGCCACGGAAGGGTCGGTCTTTTCCAGGCGCTCCAGCTCCTTGAGGGCGACACCGGCCACGTCCCCGGGGAGGTTGGCCTTTTGGATGCCGGCCCGCAGATCCAGGAGATCCTGGGCCACCCGGGGGCGTTCCTCTTCTGTTTTTCTGAAAAAAACCATAACCGGCCCTTTCTGGAGTTAGTAGCTGGCGGCAGTAAGCTTTCAGCCATCAGCAGTCAGCTTTTAGCTTTTACCGTGAAATCCACCCGTTAAGGGCGGTACACGAAAATCCCCTTATATCTTGCAGTTAAATGTAGGGGCGTAATTCATTGCGCCCTAAAGGGCGTGATAAATCACGCCCCTACAAATGAACTTTCATTCCCGGAGGTGGCCAATAACTGGCCATGCGCGTTTAGCAAAATATATTGATCGGCGTTTCTAAGCTTACGCTTTGAAACAGTCTTGGTGATTCCCTGCAAGGGCACAGCACGGTGCGCCCCTACAGAAAATCAACGTTCATTCGTAGGGGCACGGCGTGCCGTGCCCACCTGGTTCCCAAGGGATAGCTCCGGAACCAGGAGAAAGCGCATAACTTAATAGACTAGTATAAAGAAAAACTCCTGCTACGGCAACCTCGCAGTGGGTCCAGCCCATTTTTTAATTTTCTGATTTCTTTGGGCTTTTTGTGCAAGAGGAGAACCCCGCCTCTCTTTGTTGCAGAATGCAATATACGTGGTTCTTTGTTGCAGCATGGTTAAGTAATTGATTTAGCAATATTTTATAGATTTCCTGAAATTTGCGTTGCATGATGCAACCATGATCGTGAAGGAGACCACAATGCACTATCATCATTTTTCCAATGAAATTATATACTTATCTGCATATCTGCCCTTTGGCACCATCCTTGTATATAGATAGAGTAAATCAAAGCAGGATCGGCGAAAACCGGGGGAAGGTCCCCACGAGTAAATGGAGTATAAGCCATGGTAAGGCGGAATTCAAAAGAAGAGCCGAAGCAAAGGCAGGGAAGTCCCAATCCCGGCGACCCGGGAACGGCTCACCGGGTTAACGGGCCAGCCACGGACGCCGGTACAGCGCCGGAAAGCCTTAGCCAAAATGGCCAGGCCATCCCGGCGGCCGATGCGGCTGGCGCCCGTTTGCAACCCGGGGAAAACCGGAAAATCCTGGTGGCCGGGTTGCAGGAAACCTTTACCGCGGCGGCCGTGGATTACGCCATCAACCTGGCGGAACGGTTGGGCTACGAGATCATCGGCCTGAGCGTCAACCCCGAGCTGACTCCCAGCGGCGGTTTCCTCACCCCTTACAAGCGGCATCTCCGGGAAGAATTCGCCAAGCGGGTGAACGCCGCTTCGACCGGTCTCAAGCAGAAAGTGGCGGCCAAGGGCCTGCGCTTCGAGCACCGGGTGGGGTTCGGGGATTTGGGCAAGGCCATTGAGGACGTGAATCACCAGATCAAGCGCATCGAATTTGTCATCACGGATGCGAAAATAGATGCGGATGAAGTAACCGGGGCGGTGAGCCTCCCGGTTTTTTCCATCAAAGGGTCCCAAGGAGAGAGGATCATGGCTGAACATCTGAGCAGAAGCACCAGACCCATCGGCAAAACCATTGCCTTCGGGGTGGCCGCGGCGGCGCTATATGCTGCGGTGTTTACGAATTCAGACACCGTCATGCACTATTTCACCAAAGGCGGATGGTTTGCAGCGCTGCCCATCGCCACGGTGTTTGCCTTTTCGTTTGTGCACGGCGCCTTCGCCAACTACCTGTGGGCGGCCTTAGGGATTGAAGCCCCGAAGAAAGTGGTGCAGCCGCGGCCGGAAGCCAAGCGGCCGGTGCGTCGCCAGCGGCCTCGCCCCGAACTGCGCCTGAACGCTTAGTCTTCCAGAGAAACTGCCGGGAGGAAACCGAAATGCATGATATCGCCGCAGAAGCTGTCAATTTTATCGATCTGAACGTGATGTCCATCATCTTTCTCTTCATCGTCGGATTCATCGGCGGGCTGGTGAGCGGGTTCATCGGCTCCGGGGGCGCCTTTGTGCTGACCCCCGGCATGATGAGCCTGGGGGTGCCCGGGACGGTGGCCGTGGCCAGCAACATGTGCCACAAGTTTCCCAAGGCCATGGTGGGCGCCTACAAACGGTGGAAGTACGGCCAGGTGGACATCAAGCTGGGCCTGGTAATGGCGGCCTCCGCCGGCCTGGGGGTCCAGGTGGGCATCAAGATCCAGCAGTGGATCCTGGACAAATGGGGCCAGGCCGGCTCCAACCTCTATGTCAGCCTGTCCTTCGTCATCATCCTGGTCATCGTCGGGGGCTACGTCTTCCGGGATGCTATGAAATCCTCCAAGACCGGGGGCAAAGACGTGGTGACCGCCCTTGCCAAAAGGCTCCAGAAGATTTACCTTCCTCCCATGATGCATTTCAAGACCGCGGACGTGAAGATCTCCATGTGGTTCACCATCCCCATCGGCTTCGCCACCGGGCTGCTGGCGGCCACCATCGCCGTGGGCGGCTTCATCGGCGTGCCCGGCATGATCTATGTGCTGGGGGCCTCCGGGCTGGTATCCTCGGCCACCGAACTGGTGATCGCCTTTGTCATGGGCTTCGCCGGGTCCGTGAAATGGGCCATGCACGGCATGGTGGATATCCGCCTGACCCTGATCATCCTGGCCGGGTCGCTGTTGGGCGTGCAGCTTGGGGCCATTGGCACCACTTACGTGAAAGATCACATGATCAAGATCGTCATGGGCAGCATCATGCTCATCGTCGCGGTGAGCCGGGGCCTGGCGATTCCCGAATATCTCAAGGACCTGGGCCTGATTTCCGTCGGTCCCACCACCTTGAAGTGGCTCAGCGCCGCCAGTTTCATCACCATGTGCATCGCCCTGGGCGTCGGTGCGGTCATCATCCTGGGCAGCATGTGGCGGGCCAAACGGGCTGAGATCGCCAAGGAGGCCGAAGCCGCCTTAGAAGAGAGCTATGGGAAGATATAAGAAAATCCTGGTGGCCGTGGACGGCTCGGCAACGAGCCTCCACGCTTTTAAAGAGGCCCTGCGCCTGGATACCAGTTGGCCGGTGGTGGTCTCGGTGGCCCCGCCATTCGAGCCCTTCGGCGGGGACGTGCAGCTGGTGAAAGGCCAGGATATCCAGTCAATGCTCTCCGCCCCCTGCCAACTGGCCCTGGGCAAAGCCGAGGACCTGGCCCGGAAGCCTGCAGTATCCATAAAAACTGTGTGCGCGGTGGGCGAGGCCCACGAAAGAATCGTCGAACTGGCCCAGGACGAACACTGCGACCTCATCGTCATGGGGCCCAAGGGGCACGGGGTCATCGAAATGGCCCTGATGGGCAGCGTCACCCGCCGGGTCATCGGCTATAGCCCGGTGGATGTCCTGGTGATCCCGGATAAAGCCTCCCTGGGATGGGAAAAGTTGCTCCTGGCCACCGACGGCTCCGGTTTCAGTTGGCAGGCCGCCCAAAAGGCCCTGAATCTGGCTGAAACTTACGGGAGCGAAATAATTGTGGCGTCTATTGCCGATATCCCACCGGTCCTCTATGCCGAGGCGGCGGAAGTGGTGGAGTCGGTGCGGAGAGAACATCAGGGATATGTTTCAGAAGTGACCGCTGAGGCCGAGAAACTGAATCTCAAGGCCGCCGGCTTCATCCCGCAAGGCGCCCCTGCTAAGGCCATCACCGACCTGGCCCGACAGGAGAAGGCGAGCCTGATCATTATGGGCTCCCACGGACGCACCGGGCTGAAACGCTTGCTCATGGGCAGCGTCACCGAACGGGTCATCGGCCAGGCCCCCTGCCCGGTGCTGGTGGTGAAAGGAGGGGCGGAAAGATAGGAGAGATGCAAGATTTTGGGGGAGGGGGCCAGGGGCCAGTGGGCCCCTGCCCCCTCCCCCAAACCCCCTTCCCCAACCCCGTAAGTTTTTGCTGGGGAAGGCGGCGCCGTTGGCCCCGCCTTCCCCAGCAATGTTTTTGGGATACCTCAAGATAATTCTTTAGCGCACTCTTCTTAACAACCAGCGACCGGACCTATTCGCCATGAAAACCGCCCTGGGGCGATTCGAGGCCGTGGCTGTCCCCTACCTGCCGAGCAAGAAGGAGAATCATGGACCCGGTTCGGGGGGATGCGGCGGCTACCGGCTCAACCGCCGCGTTCGGAATGCCGGCATTTTGAAAAATCAGGGCCTATCCCCTTTTTTAAAACACTCTCTTGGCTTTTTTTGATAAAGATATATATATTTTTAACCAATATCTTGACCAAAGGTACGCCAAAGCTGTGGTCATGGCATGCATTTTGAGATTATCGGCGAGCTAACCTCTATAGAGACCTTTGCCACAGGCCGAGGTATCCGAGAGCTATCCCGACTTAACAAGGTCTATGGCAAAGGGCGCTGGCGCAAGCGCAAAGGTGTTGCCACGGTTCGTTTGAACGATGGTTCTGAGTGGCGCGTTGAACTTCATTGGTATGAGGCAACAGGTATCGGCAAGAAGGAATTCAAGATTAAACGATTTCTAGATTAAGCCCATGGAACAGCCATTCGTTATCTGCATTCGCAATGATGATTATCCAGCCTCTTTGGAAAAGCGCAAGCTTTACGTTAAACTTCCCGACCCAGAGGCGGAAAAACATCATTATGTCAGGGTGATTGACGAATCAGGCGAGGATTATCTTTATCCTGAAGGGTATTTCGCGGATGTAGAGCTTTCTGATGAGACCAGGCGAGCGATCATGTCGGACCTCACAGCCCCGGAATTGACAAAATAATAAATTGGGGTCTGTCCCTATTTCCTCTATTTAGGGTCTGTCCCTATTTCGGCTTCCAGGCCTGCGAACTGCTGCGGCTCCCACCGGTTCCCCGGGACCTGCTCCGGAAGTTCAGGAGGCAATTTGCTTAGGACTGACTTATGCCGCAATATATTCCGCGCCAATTCCGCACGGCACCTTCTTTTAATGACGCGGTTTGGCCCTATTCCAGCTTTCACCGTTACCTAGAACGGGGCATTTATACCCCTGAATGAGCGGCAAATGATGCCGTCCGCAGTCTGGGGAGGGAATAATGCTAATGGCGGGATGCGCTTCGCTTTCCCGCCCTACGGGCTGCGTCCAGAGACATCTCTACTTTAGAGAAATGGGACATTTAAACTTTGCTACTACAGGGTAGCTAGACAAAATGTAACCAAATGTCTAATAGGGGAAACAATGGCGCAGGGAGGACGCAGGTTTCCAGGGCTACAAACCCTAAAATTTTAGATAAAACGATTAGGTCCTGGATAACCGAATAGGCCTCCCCCAGGGAATTAAGGAGCGCCTGCCGGGACGAAATGGTGATTATCAGGCAACTTGTACGGGGCAGGAAAATCAAGGCTGGAGCCGGGCCTTTGGCCCGGCTCCAGCCATTTTTGTCTGCGGGTTGGGAGGGGGGTGTGGGGGGAGGCAGGGGGCTGAGCCCCCTGGCCCTCCCCCCAATCTCCCTTTCACCCCTTACGGCGCCGCTTCGGGGCGCAGGCAGCTAAGGCTATAGTCTTCTTTGCGGAAGGCTTGCAGGCAGCGGTCGGCGATGGTCTCCGAGGCCAGGGCCAGGTCCAGTTGCCGGCAGAAGGCGATGAGGAGACCCGCCAGTTCCAGGGTTTCTTCGGTCTCCAGCAAGGACAGTTTCACCAGGCGTCCCTGGACCAGGTCGGCTTTCACCTGGGCCTTGAACCCCAGGTCCTCCAGGATCTGGCTGAGCAGGCGGGCCCGGCGCTCCCGGCGCTCGATGCTTGCCGCGCCCCCCTTGAATTGAAAGCTGATGTAGTTGTCGTTTTTCTCTTCGGCAATGTAGGCGTCCACCAGCCCGAAGTGGTATCCCAGGCGGGAGTTGAAATTGAGATAATTGTCGGTGATGATGGCGAAGCTCTTGCCCCCCAAACCGCGCTCGGCCTTGGCCGTGTCATACATGGTATTGGCCCACACCGAGATAAAGCCTTTCAAATCCGGGGCCACTTGCCCGGCCCAGCTCACCCGGGGGTGGTGAAAACCCCTGAGGAGAGCCTTGAAGGGGCGGCTGGTGATATCTGCCTCGGTCACCACGGCCTGACCCTGCACCGCCAGGCCGCCCCCCAAATCCATGACAAAGAGGTTTAAAGGCAGCTCGGTTTTCAGCCGGCAGACCCCGCTGGCCTCCATGGCCTCTTCCACGTCCAGGGAGAACATGGCGTCCATGGCCTTTTCGTGGCAAAACCGGGTGATATCGTGGAGCGTCTGGCAGCGGCCGGCCTGGAAATCAGGGCTGCCCGGGTCCAGGAGATTGAGGGGCGAGGCTCTCTTCAGAATCAGCCGCAGCTTATCGAACACCGGGTTATCCCGCCAGGCCTCCTCGGGCTGGAGGCGCCGCTCCAGGATTTCCAGGACAATGCCCGGATAGACTTTGGCCACGTCCGCGTCCACGGTGACCATCTGGCCGGGGCTCAGGACCCGGGTGGCCCCCCCCACCTCCACCAGGGTAGGGACCCGAAACTCCCGGGCCAGAATAGTCATGTGGTCGGTGGGGCTCCCCACCTCGGTGATGATGGCGTTGATGCGATCCATCACCAGCACCAGGCGGGCGGTGGGCTGCCGGGCCACCACCACGGCGCCTTCCGGAATCCTGGGCACCTCATCATCCCGGAAGAGCAGAAAAACGGGACCGGCGGCCACGCCCCCCACCGCCCGAATGCCAAAGTGCAGCAAGGGCGGGATCTCAGGCTCCCGGGCAGGTTCCCGCTTCGGCGCGGCAATGGCCGGGGCACTGATCCTGAGGGGCCGGGACTGGAGGATGATGATTTGGCCGGCCTCGTCCAGGGACCACTCGATATCCTGGGCCTGGCCGAAATGCTTTTCCAGGCGCAAAGCGACGGCGGCGAGATCCTGGATCTGCTCCGGGGCCAGGCAGGGAGACCGGGCCAATTCGGGGTCCAACACCACCTCGCCGCAGCCCCCCTCGGGGCGACAGGTCAGGGCCACAGTCTTATCGGCGACTCGAAAATTGCGGAGCTCGTGCCGACCGCCTCTGTCCACTTCAAAATAGTCCGGGGTGATGGTGCCGTCCACCGCATATTTCCCCAAGCCCCAGACCGCGGTGATGAGGATGGAGTTGGCTTCCGGGGCGTGGGGGTCCAGGGAAAACATCACCCCGCTGGCCCGGGCCGGCACCATGGCCAGGCAGCCCACGGCCATGGGCAGCTCGTTGATGGAAAAATTCCGGTACTTCCAGTAAAAGATGGCCCGGGCGGTAAATTTGCTGGCCACGATCTCCTTGTAGTGATCCGGCAACCCTGACGCTTCCACGTTGAGAAGGGTGGCAAATTGTCCGGCAAAGGAAAAATCCGCATCCTCCCCCACGGCGCTGGAGCGCACCGCCAGTCGCCCGCCTTTTACAGCCCGGGCCGCCTCCAGCAGGGCTTCTTCCAGGTCGGCGGGCAGGGGGGACTGGCGGATCAGGGCCTGGACCTCCCGGCTGATGGCTTTGAGGCTTTCCAGGTCATCGATCCTGGCCTGCTCCAGCCGGGCTTCCAGTTCCGCGGCCAGGCCGGTGGCTTCCAGGAACCGCTTGTAGGCGGTGGCCGTGACCGCGAAGCCCTCCGGGACCGGCAAACCCAGGCGGTGGCGGATTTCCCCCAGGTTGGCCATCTTGGCCCCCACAGCCGGGGCCAGTTCCCGGGTAAGCTCGCCCAGGGGCAAAACGTAAGGAGTAACGGGAATTTCAGGAACCTGGGCCAGTTCCCGGCGCATTTCTCTTTGCAGATTTTGGCAAATCAAAATCAGTTCCGGATAGCGATCCTGGGTCAGAATATTGAGTTCTTCCGCCATCCGCCCCACATCATTTCCCAGGGCCTCCACCTGGGTGGTGAGATAGCCGGTGTCGAAGAGGTAATCCCCGGAAAGCTTTTCCTCCATATCCGCCATGATGGACAGGGCCTCGTTGTTGCTCTCCAGGAGACTGCGAAAATGCACAAACTTCTCCCGCAGCCGGACCTGGGGGTCTTCTTCTTCCTTTAAGAATCGGCGCAGGAACTTAAACATACGTTGCTCCGGCGGTGTTGGGGGGGGGGGGGGGGGGGGGGGGGGGGGGGGGGGGCGCCGCCCCCCCCCCCCCCCCCCCCCCCCCCCACCCCGCTTATGGGATTGGGGTGGGTTGGGGGGAGGGGGTAAGGGGCTATGCCCCTTACCCCCCTCCCTCAATCCTCCTCACCTCCCCGTGGTTTTCAAAGCCGCCAGTTCCTTTTGCATCCGTTTCCATTCCAGGGCCCGTTTAATGGTGATGAGGATGGTTTCTTTCCGGAACGGTTTAGTGATGAAATCGTAGGCGCCTTTGTGAATCGCTTCCTCTGCGGTTTCGATGGTGCCGTAGGCGGTGATGATGACGATGGGGAGTTCCGCATTGATTTTCTTAATAATATCGATGAGGTCCATACCATCCACCAAGGGCATCTTCAGGTCGGTGATCACCAGGTCAAAGGGTTCCTCCTGGAGGAGTTTACTGACCTCCAGGGGATTGTTGGTGGTGGCCACCTCGTAACCGGTACGGTCCGTGAGGATGGTTTTCAGGAGTCTCAGCATGTTGGGCTCATCGTCCACGACTAATATCCGTTCAGGCATATGCTCCTCCTGGCCTCTGAGGTTGTTTAAAGCAAACTAAGAATTCCCTATTCCCCGGGCTTCCGATTCTCCGATCGCAGCGCCAGGAGCCGCCTCTGTTTCCGAAGCTACCGGCAGGTAGACGGTAAAAGTAGTGCCGTGCTTTTCGGGGTACTCTGCAGCCGGGTAACTGGTAAAAATAATGTTGCCGCCGAACTTGGTAATGATGCCGTAGCTCATGGACAGGCCCAGGCCGGTGCCCTCGCCGGTCCTTTTGGTGGTGAAAAAGGGGTCGAAAATCTTGGGTTGGGCCTCCCGGGGGATGCCGTTGCCCGTATCGCTGAACTCGATGGCGACGCGCTTGCCGTCCGGCGCCAGGCGGGTGGCGACCTGGAGCATACCCCCGCCCTTCATGGCGTCCATGGCGTTATTGATGAGGTTGATGAAGACCTGCTCCACTTCCCGCGGATCGCCCTTGGCCCGGGGCAGACCGGGGGTCAGCTCGGTTTCCAGGCGGACTTTTTTGGTGAGGAGGGTGTTGCGGATCACGGCCAGCATCTTTTCCAGGATCTGGTTGACGTCGCCGCTGGTTTCGGTGCGTTCCGGGGTCCGGGCGAAGGTCAGGAGATTTTCCACGATCTTTTTGCATTTGAACCCTTCTTCCTCGATCACCTGCAGGGTGTCGTGGACATCGGCTTCGCCGGCCGTCTTTTCCAGCAGGTGTTCGGTAAAACCCAGGATCACGGCGATGGGGTTGTTGATTTCATGGGCCACGCCGGCGGCCAGGGTGCCGATGGAAGCCAGCTTTTCCATGTTGATCAGGCGGTCTTCGATGGCCTTGCGGGCGGTGATATTCCGGGAAATGATCTCGTAAGCGAATGGTGCCCCCCGGTCATCTTTAAGGGAGACGATACTGGTGGAAAACCAGAACTCCTCGTCCTCCACGGTCACCTGGTGGCGTTTACTGAGGGCCTTACCGGTTTTCTTCACTTCCTCGAGCCATTGCATATGAAAGTCGGCAGATTTCTGGGAGAAAATATCGTAGAGCGTGTGGCCCAGGAAATCTTCAGGGTTGACCAGGTCTGCCCTTTTTTTCGCCAGGGGCCTGGCAAAGAGATCGGAGGCGAAGCGGTTCATGGACAGGATGCGTCCGTCGCCATCCACCGTGTAGATCAGGTCGGCGGCGTTTTCCACCAGGGCCTGGTAACGGGCCTCAGTCTTTTGCAGTTTTTCCTTTTGGCGGCCGACTTCTTCTTCCAGGTTGGCGGAAAATTGCCGCTCATAGCGGAAGTTCAGCATAACGATGGTGGCCGACAGGACCAGGATGCCGATGATGGCCTGCATGAAAAATTGGCGTAGGTAAAGGCTATGGACCACCCCTTCCACTTCGCTGGCCGGGGCTACCACGGCCACCGACCAGGAAGGGAATATCTTGTGGTTTTGCACAAAGGCCGGGTCGGCCAGCCGCACCGGCGCGTAGGCGATGAGTTTGTGGATTTCTCCGGCCATGCCGCCATGCCAGCCGGAAATATACGTGCCCGTGCCCTCCTGGCCGGTGAGCATCTTTTCCCGCTGGATCACATTGATGGCGGCAAAGGAGATGGCCGCGGCCCGCTCTTTGCGCACCGTGAAGGCATTTTTGCCGATGAAATCACGTTCCGGATGACTCAGGAAGGTCCCCTGGTTGTCCATGATCCAGGCGTAACCGGTTTTGCCGCTCTTGATTTGCCGGGTGAACTTGCTGGCCAGGGTTTGGGCGTCGATATAAAAGGCCAGAACCCCAGACCAGGCCCCGGAGGGGTGGGGGTGGCTCTCATCCACCGATACTTCGTAGGTGGGCACCGCCATCACCATGATGAGCCGGCCCACATAATTGGGGACCTCCAGGGATACCGGCTCCACGTAAGTCCGGTCCTTGTTCTCGGGGCTGCGGGCCCACTGCAGATAGGCCGCATCCTGAATAACGCCGGTCACTATGTGGTCTAACCCCCGTTCGTTGACCAGGTAAGACCTGGCGCCTTCTGCGTCAATCCGGTGGATCTCCACCACCCCCTCGTCCCGGACGCTGGACAGGGTGGCCCGCATGCGATTGGCCCAGGTGAGCTTTTCCAAGTATTGAATGGAAGGAGAGAAATTAAGGGTGGCCAGCTCTCGCTTTAAAAAGTTGATGTCCTGCTCCAACAGTCCGGCCGTATGCCTGGCCAGCACCAGTTGCTGCTCATTGAAGTCCTCCCGGACGATCTGGCGCATCTGGTCCGCGGACTTGAAGCCGAGATAGAGGCCGATCCCCAGGAGCACCAGATTGATGCTCAGGAGCAAGGCCAGGGCGTGCTTGGAAACCAGAAAAGGGAAGCGCCACATCTCGGGATCTCCAGATAATTTTAACCGGTCAGGCCGGGAGCGAAGAAAACTTCCTTAAGTTTTGATTTTTATTAAATTTTAGCTAAACCGGCCATCTCTGTCAATTTATGCCGGAGGCGATTTCCGGGCCCCTGGCAAAGATTCTTGGTGGTCGCCGATCCTGGCGTCCTGGCGTTTGCCGTGTAGGGGCTGACCCGCGTACCCGCCCCCTTTAGGCACACCTGGTGCGCCCCTACCCCGAAGGACCCGGGCTGCAAAGCAAAAAAGGCGGCCCGGAGAGCCGCCTTTGGCCTTGGTTGAGCTTATGTCAAGCTTCTTCCGGGATTTTCACCACCAGGACAGAGCACGGAGCGTAGGTCACCACCTTGGTGGCCGTACCTCCCAGAAAGAAGCGGGTTTTCCCGGCCAGACCCCGGCTGCCGATGACGATGAGGTCGGTCTTGCTATCCTTGGCCAGACGGACGATCTCATCGGCGGCTGAATCGCCGGTGGCCAGGATGGCCTCTGCCGCCACCCCCAGTTCCCGGGCCCTGGCCTTGGCGGCGGCCAGGGCCTTTTCCGCCTGGGCCTGCATCTTTTCGGCGATATAGCGGCCTTCCTCCAGATCGCCCATGATGTTCATCCCCACCGCCACCAGGGTCAGGGAGGAAAAGGGTTGCGATTTAACCAGCTCGCAGGCGTTTTCCACGGCCTTCAGCGAGTAAACCGAGCCATCCACGGGAACGAGAACCTTCATCAGGAGAGCTCCTCTCTGGCCAGCATCGCCGCCTTTTCAGCCTTTTCTTTCTGGAAGCCCCGGTAGAGCTGGATCATGATCACCACACACATCCCCAGGGCGGCCGCCATGACCACGAAGCCGGCCGTGGTGGTGAAGTTGAACTGCTTCAGGGCTACCGAAGAGCCGGCCAGGATAATCATGATGGCGAAAAGCAGCCGGATGCCGTAGCCCCGGATGTATTTCACCGCGGTGACGCCGATCTGGGCGCCGACGGCGGCCCCAAAGAGCATCAAAATGGCGGCGATGATCTCCACCCGGGCCTTAACCCCGTAAGTAAAACAGCCGTAAGCCCCGGAGAACAGGACCGAGAACAGGTCGGTGCCGACGGCAATGGCCGTGGGGCAGCCGATCAAGTAAATCAGGGCCGGCATGCGGATGAAGCCGCCGCCCACCCCCAGGAAGCCCGAGAGCCAGCCGGTGAACAGAAAGACCCCGGTCACGGTCCAGAAGGAGATGGTGATGCCCGAAGCCGGGAAGTGGATCATGGGGGGCAGGTTCCAGGCCTTCCGGGGCGGGGTGGCGATGCCGCTCCTGGCCGCGGCGGCCGCTTTGGCCGCCTGGGCTGCAGCCCGTTTGTCCTTGGTCAGGTAATCATAAAGCATATAAATGCCCAACCCGAAAAGCAGGACCATGTAAGTATAGCGCACCACCGGGCCGGCGTAGCCCACTTTGGTGAGCCACATGACGTTTCGGGCGCCGATCTCCACCCCGATGACCGAACCGACGATGGAGAGTAAGCCCAATTTCATATCCACATTGCCCATTTTCCGGTGCTTGGCAGTGGCGACGATGGATTTGCCGAAGATATGGGCCAGGTCGGTGCCGATGGCGTAGGCCATGGGAAAACCGAAGATGTTCAGAGCCGGGGTGACCACCCAGGCCCCGCCCACTCCGAAGAAGCCGCCCAGCACGCCCACCGAAAAGCCGATAGCTATCAAGATGAGGGCATTGAATTGCATGCCGGCGATGGGCAGGTAAATATCAAACATGACGCAGTTCCTCCTCGCGGATATTATTCATGGTGTTCGATCTTGTGGGTTTCCATACCGACCATTTTGAGAATGACATCGGTCCCCAGGGCGATCACCAGGCCCATCACGCCCATCAGCACGGTGACGATAATGGCGTAGACCCAGAGATTGTCGTTGTACCACTTGGCGAAGAAATAATTGATCCCTCCCAAATTGGTCAAATCCACTTTCCTTCCCAGTTCCTCGGGGACATCCAGGCCTTCGGCGGCCCAGAGCAGGGTGGGCAGGGACAACAGGAAAAAGTTTAAGAGGATGACTGACAGCTTCTTCAATTTCCTTCACCTCCCTCTTCACGAAACTACAATTTTTTCAGATAACCGGGAGTGTCGGCACGCTCCTTGGCTATCTTGATCTTCGTCCTGCCATCAAGAAAGCAATTGCCATGCCAGGGCGGGTGATCTTCGGGAAGGCTGAACAGGTCTCAAAAACTTGGGTGATGCGGGAAACCGGCTGGCCCGGGGGCGCAGGCAAGACTGTCAGGGTTCTTTACACTTTGTAAAAGCGCCCAGACGGCCCCCAAGGAAGGGAGCGCCTCAAGATCCTGGGATAATTTATGCTATAATTTTAATGGATGTGGGCCGCCAGTCCGCACCTGTCCAAGCTTATATCATTGCCCTGCCATAAGCCCGGGGTCATGCCGGTTTGGCTGCAGATTTGCAAGTTTTTTTTAAATTATGGAAAACGGCTATTTGTCATCCTGAACGAAGTGAAGGACCTAGAACTTGTTGATATAATAAGATTCTTCGCTTCACTCAGAATGATAAATAGAAAAATTCGGCAGTTTTTCAACAGCCGGATAGAACATACTGATATCATTAGTTTATTCGCTTAATGGAAAAGTGTAGCGTCGGCGCCCTCGCCGGCGCAGAAACCGCCGAGCGCGGCGGTTCTACATTTTCATCTTTTGTTGTGACCTTGCGGTCATTAAAGTTCGCTCAGAATGACGCACTTGAACAATTGGGTAGTATTTCACCAGCCTGTTGCTAGTTTTCGGCTCGCGAGCCTCCAGGGATGAATATTTTCCGACGCCTCCTCGACCGCTTCCGGGGGGAAAAAAAGCCTGCCCCACCCCAGGTGGGCCTGAGGGAGATCTTTCGGGGCTTCCAGCAAGTGCTGGCGGCCAATAACGAAGCCCTGGCCATCATGGGAGATCTGGAAGAAAAGCTCTCCGGTCGCAACGGCCTGGACGAGCAGTACCTGCGCACCAGCCTGGACCGGCTGGACGGCTATATCGCCGACCTGGTCGCCGCCCTGCACCGCATGTCCGGAGGCGCCTGGCCGGCCCTGGAGACCACCAGGCGGCGCATCAAGGCCACCCTGCACTTGCGCCTGTATGAGCGCCCCCCGCTGCCGGCCGGTCCCTGGCTCGTCCGCCTGGGCGACGCGGTCCCGGAGACCCTGGTGGCCCTGGGTGGCAAGGCCGCCAATCTGGCCCGGGTGAAAAACGAGGCGAAACTACCGGTCCCCGACGGGGTGGTGGCCACCATGGCGGCGTATGAGCTGTTTATGGAGCAGCATCTGGGGAAGGATGACGATTCCTTGCTGGAAAGATTGCGCCTCCGACTGGCCACAGTGGATTTCGCGGATGAAGCCGCGGTCGAGAGGACCGCGGCCGAATTGCAGGCCATGGTGGTGGCCCAGCCGATTCCCCCGGAACTGGCCCAAGCCTTGATGACCGAAGCCAGGAAGCTCACCGCGGCAGAGACCGATCACAGCCTGGCGGTGCGCAGCAGCGGCTCCCGGGAGGACATCGCCGCCACTTTTGCCGGCCAGTATGACACCTTCCTGGGAGTGGGCCCCGAAGAGGTGCCCGAGCGCTGGCGCCAGGTGGTGGCCAGCCAGTTTGGCGCCCGGGCCTTGATTTACTTCAAGGATCAGGGCCTGCTCCTGGAGGAGGCCGCCATGGCGGTGTTGATCCAGCGCCTGGTGGAGGCCCGGGCCGCGGGGGTCATGTTTACCACCGACCCGGAGAGCTGCGACCGGGACCGCCTGGTGATCAGCGCTACCTGGGGACTGGCCGCCGAACTGGTGGCCGGGGTGGTGAGTCCCGATGAGTACGTCCTCGCCAAGGCCGACGGCCGCCTGCTCCAGGCCAGGTACGGCCACAAGAGTTACCGGCTGGTGCTCCGGGGCCGGCAACTGGTCCGGGAGGCGGTGGAACCGGAGCGGATTGAGGCTCCCGCCCTGGAACCCGACGACCTGCAAGGTCTGGCCGCCTGCGCCCAGGCCCTGGAGGAATACTTCGGCGGTCCCCAGGACGTGGAGTGGGTCAAGGACGTCCAGGGCCGGCTCCATGTGGTCCAGTCCCGCCCCTTGCGGATTGCCGATATCCAGGCCCGCTATTGCATGGAGCTGGCCGGGGCGGTGGGCCGGGCCGAAGTGCTCCTGGCCGAAGGCCGGGTGGGTTCCATGGGGGTGGCTGCCGGCCCGGTCTTTCGTCTTTACGGGGACCGGACCCTGGCGGAAGTCCCTGCGGGAGTGGTCCTGGTGGCCCCCCGCACCACTCCCGGGCTGGCCCCGGTGCTCTCCCGGGTGGCCGCCCTGGTGACCGATGTCGGGTCGGCCACCGGCCACCTGGCCCTGGTGGCCCGGGAGTACGGCGTCCCCACCCTGGTGGACACCCTTAGGGCCGGGGAGCTGCTGCCCGAAGGCCAGGAAGTGACGGTGGATGCCTATAACGTCAAGGTTTACCGGGGGCGGGTCGACGAGCTGCTGCGCTACCAGCAGCCGCAACTGCGCCACGCCCCGGTCTATCAGAAGCTGCGCGCCCTGGTGGACCTGATCATTCCCCTCGGCCTGGTGGACCCCCGCAGCCCCGATTTTCGCGCCGAAAATTGCCGCACCTACCACGACATCACCCGCTTTGCCCATGAAAAATCCATCCAGGTGATGTTCGGTCTCATGGACCGGGTGGAGCAGGGCCGGGTCCCGGCGCTCAGGCTCCTGAGGCTGAAGACCGCGCTCCCCCTCAACCTGCACCTGGTGGACCTGGGGGACGGCCTGGCCAGCCATCAGTCGCCGGTCCCCCCCGAAGACATCATCTCCGTCCCCATGCGGGCCCTGTGGCAAGGCATCAGCCACCCGGGCATCTCCTGGGCCGGTCCGGTGCCGGTGGACGTGGGCGGTTTTTTACACGTGTTGGGCCAGACGGCCATCCGGCCGCCGGAGCAGTTTTGGGATAAGACTTACGCCATCGTGGCCTCCCACTATGTGAATTACGCTTGCCGGCTGGGTTATCATTTCCAGAGCGTGGATAGTTACTGCGGCCCGGTGCCCGGCGACAACTACATCAATTTCAACTTCAAAGGGGGGGCGGCGGATGAGACCCGGCGCATCCGCCGGGTCCGACTCATTTCCATCATCCTGGAGCAATTGGGCTTTGAGTTGGAGGTGCACCTGGACGTCATTCGGGCCCGGTTCCGCAAACGTCCGGCCCCGGAGATCGAAGCGCGCCTGGATCTGCTGGGCCGCTTGATGGCTTACGTGCGTCAGATGGACATGCGTCTGGCCAACGATGCTTACGTGCACCTCCTGGCCGAGCGTTTCCTGGCCGGCCACTATGAAAGACCCGGAGAGGAAGGAGGGAAAGCTGCGGGATAGCTATTTGTTGAAAAACCCGTTTTTCTGTCATCCTGAACGAAGTGAAGGATCTCAACTCTGTGAAAATACGAGATTCTTCGCTACGCTCAGAATGACACGTTAGGAATTTACAGGTTTCCAACAGCCTGCTTGTCGTGTCTTGTAAATACTTTTCATAAGATCAGGGTCTTTAAACTCCCCTCCCTTGATGGGAGGGGCTGGGGGAGGGTGATAAGATTCATGAATTGCAAAGAAAAAATGCCACCCCCACCCTAACCCTCCCCCCTCAAGGGGGAGGGAAAATGCACTTGACTTATGCAAGGTATTCCTGAAAGGCCACACTAATTTGCCCCGGGTAGTACTTATCGGCGCACTCGCCGTCCATCGTTTTTCCGTGAGGGCAGACCAGCGTCCGTCCGGGGGCGCCTATCGAATTCCTGACAAACTTTTCCCCAACTTGTTTAACTTGCATTCCCTGCTTGACCTTAAAGTCGGTAGGCTATAGTCTAAACGCTTACGAGGCCTTATCTTCCTTAGGATGGATAAAGGCAGGCTCGACCCTCATAAAGGAGCGCATGGCAATGGTCGAATTGACCTGTCCCGGAAAGCTGGAGAGTATCCTGCTTTGCACTGACGGGTCCCCCGCCAGTCAAGGAGCCGTCAACGCCGCCCTGGCCCTGGCCCGGGCCTGCGGCGCCAAACTCTTCGCCCTCATTGTCATAGAAGTCAATCCGGAATTTGAGGCCCAGGCCCCGGATTTAATCATCCAGGTGGAAAAAGAGGTGCTGGCTCCCATTCAGGCCGAGGCGGCGGGGCTGGGGGTGCTGCTGGAGACCAGGACGCGGCGATGCCTGGTGGCTTCATCCGCGATTGTTCAGGAGGCCGATGACATCAAGCCGGACATGATCGTGATGGGGCGGCACGGCCGCTCCGGCTTGGCCCGGCTCATGATGGGAAGCGTCACCGCCCGGGTCATCGGCCATAGCCCTTACAATGTCCTGGTGGTTCCCCGGGAAGCCGCCCTATCCTTTAATCGCCTGCTCGTCGCCAGCGACGGCTCCTCATACAGCGACGCCGCCTTCCGGGAGGCCCTGGCCATGACCAAGGAGGGGGGCGGCCACCTGCTGGCAGTGGTGGTGGCCCGGGAAGAGGCCGAATTCCCCATGACCCTGGAATTAACCGACCGGCTGCAGCATGAGGCCAACCGCCAGGGGGTGCCGTTGGAAACCGTCATGCTGCAAGGACAGGCGGACGACGCCATAGTGCAGACTGCCGTAAAAAATCAGGTAAACCTGATCATTATGGGGAGCCACGGCCGCACCGGACTGACCCGGCTCCTGATGGGCAGCGTCACCGAGCGCACCATCGGCCAGGCTCCCTGCCCGGTGCTGGTGGTCAAACGGTTTTAGAGACGGTTTGCTTTTTTCCATTGCCAATCAGGGCCAAGGACCCTAAGGTGCGCACGGCGCACCAAGCCCAGGAACGTAGGGTGCGCACCGCGCACCAAGCCCAGCCGAAGACTGAGAAAAGGAAAGAGCCATGCCAGACGCCGTCGCTCCTAGCCAACTTACCAAGGTGTTGGTCTGCACCGACGAATCGCCGGACAGCCAGGGGGCCGTCAACGCCGGTCTGGTTCTGGCCCGCCTGTCCGGTTGCCGAATCGTGCTTCTCCAGGTATTGCAATACCTCCAGGACTACGAATTCCAGCAGCGGGAAGGTTTGCTGCTGCCCCCCCAGGTCACTTTTGATTTGGCGGCCGCCCGGGAAGAGGCGGTGCGGGCGCGTTTAGAGGATTTGCAAACCACGGCGGCCAAAGAGGGGCTGGAGATGGAAATCCGGGTCCACAGCAGCGCCGCCATTTCCACGGGGATCCTGGAGGAACTCGAAGAAATCCGCCCCCAACTGCTTATCACGGGCCGACACGGACGCACCGGCCTGGAACGCCTGATGGTGGGCAGTGTGGCCGCCCGGGTCATCGGCCAGAGCCCGGTGCCTGTCCTGGTGGTCCCCAGGGAAGCGGCCCTTAGTTTTAAGCGGCTGCTGGTGGCCATGGACGGGTCCCCTTACAGCCAGGCGGCCTGGGAACAGGCGCTGTTGATCGCCAAGGACCAGGGGAGCGCCTTGATTGCCGCGTCTGTGTCCCAGAGCGACCGGGAGTTGAAGACGGCCGAGGAAATTGTGGAAAAATTGGAACCCCTGGCAGCGCGGGAATCAGTGAGCCTGGAACCCATGGTCTTGCAAGGCCGCCCCTTTGAGGCCATTGTCAGGCTGGCCCGCCAGAAACAGGTGGACCTGCTCATCATGGGCAGCCACGGCCGCACCGGCTTGATGCGCCTGCTGATGGGGAGCGTGGCCGAACGGGTCATCGGTCAGGCCCCGTGCGCCGTGCTGGTGGTGAGAGGGAGTTAGCAGTCAGCTGTATATGTAGGGCGGGCACCGCCCGCCATGATTTAATTTCGCCTTTCCGCCCCAGAATATTTTTTATGGCGGATAATGTCCGCCCTGGTCTGAGCGCCTCCGGAACTCCCTGCCAGAGGCCCCCTTTTCCGCCGTTCCGGCACCTTCCCATTTATCATTATGGTCAAAATGACCATATGAAAATGACCACCCCGCTCATAGAGTTCCCGCCAAGATTAAATCACAATACCTCCCGAGCATTATTTCCATGCCGGAGCAATGAGACCAAATTTCCAGGGAACCCAAGGACAAAGGAAAGCTTAACTGAATCGCATTACCAGAACGGTTCAGGGAGGGAGGTGTCGTCATGAGTATCACGAAACTGGCTTCCTACGGCCAAGTAAGACTGGTGAGGGAGGATCTGGCTGAACCCGCAGACCTATTAAGGCAATGTCAGGATTGCCCGCATGTCCTCACTACTCGGGAAAAGGAAATCCTCATAATGGTCGCCGACGGCTTTGGCACCAGGGAAATAGCCGACAAGCTGCACATCAATCACAAAACCGTAGAGACCCATCGCCAGCACGTCAGCCAAAAGTTGGGCATTAGATCTGTGGCGGGGTTGACCAGGTATGCTTTGCGAAAAGGACTGACAAGTTTATAGAGATGCTGGGTGGAAAACAAGAGCAGGTTCTCCGGCTCCCAAGCTCCCGCCCGGGAACCAGTCATTCAGGTTCCTCTGGAACACTCAAAACCATGAAAATTTAGCACCGCCGCCCTCGGCTGTCAGGCGTAGGCGAGGGCGCCGACGTTACATTTTCCCTTCAATCACTGATTTCCAAAAGCCTCCTGCAGCCGGGCCGGTAAGTCCCGGGCCCTAAAATCCCGATCCACGGCCACCAGGTTGGCGGTGCCTTCGGCCAGCAGTTCATCCCCGGTCTCAGGGTGGAAGGCGAACTCAAAGATGACGGCTTTGGGGCGCAGTTCCCGGATGCGCGTCTCCACCCGGAGCAGATCGCCATACCGGGCCGGTCGCCGGAACCGGCACCAGGCCTCGACGATGGGGAGGCCGAAGCCTTCCTTGAGGTTGCGAAAGGTCTCCTCCGGGGCCCACCCCAGGGCCCGGAGATACTCTTCGATGGCCCGGTGGCAATAGCGGAAATAGCTGACAAAATAGACGATGCCGTAGGGGTCGGTATCCCCGAAACGGACCCGAACCCGGGTGCGGTGCACGCCGCCTTCCAGTTTATTTGCTAATGGCTGGGTCATGGCTGCTCCATCATTCTTAATTTTAGGCAATAAGAATTTAATTAACCGGCAGTCCGGCAAAAATTTTAGCTTGCCGGCTTGATTTAAACCGCAAAAATGTAGCCGCAGGCTTCAGCCTGCGCCGGCACAGGCCGGAAAGCCTGTGCCACCAAGAATTTCCTTCCCCTTGGATTGGTTTTTCTGGTTCCCAAGGTCTGGTCAAAGTTTTTGAGATTATGTGGGACACCCGCCCTCGGGTGTCCGGTCCCTGCGCCGCCGAGGGCGGCGGCGCTACATTTTTTTCTGGTTCCCAAGCTCCTGCTGGGGAACCCATCTGGAGGAAAGCTCCGGCTTTGCCATTTTAACGGCGATCGATTGAATTTAATTGAATTTAATAATCAAGATGCCCAAGCAGTTGAACCTGAGCCTGCGGCAGACCCGGGAACCAAGAACGTTTTGATTGGGCACGGGCCCGCCGTGCCCCTACAGAAAACCGCGTCATTCATAGGGGCAAGGCGTGGAAACTGTCTCAAAACGGTTTTTTTGTCATCCTGAACGAAGTGAAGGATCTAGAACTCCTTGATATGACTAGATTCTTCGCTTCGCTCAGAATGACATGGCCTCGTTATGCCAGGTTTTGAGACAGGTTCCGTGCCGTGCCCCTATAATGCCCGTCACGAACTTTTCGAAGCCGTTCCGTTTCCCTTGTAAGAAAATTTTTGACAGAAAGATCAGAAAATCTCCGATTCCCCGTCTTCTCCCCGGTTGCTATCATCCTTCCTTAAAATCAGGGCCTAAGATCTGGCCTCTCATACCGAATTGCGGTCAAACGATTAACATTGTCATTCTGAACGCAGCGAAGAATCTAGATTCTTCACTGCGCTTCGCTCCGTTCAGAATGACACCCAAAGATAATCCCTCCTTGGCGGCAACTTGATATCAGTGGTGCAGGCTGGGCGCCGCGCCGCCAGGGGCATTTTCAGTTGAGGCGATCCCTACCCTTGCCGCAGGATTATGGCATACCGGGGCCAACCGCCAAGCCCGGCCAGGATTGTCGCCAGCGTCAAGAAGCCGTCTCCGGAGGTTTGCTTCTCAACGCGCTCCTGGGACATTTTACAAGGGAAAAGCCAGGTACAAGAGAAATATTTCACGGAAGGCGGTTGACAGGCGCTAAAAAAGAAAATAATCTTCGCTAGTCTGGCCAGATTTTCCCCGGAAGCTTGATTTTTCCCCCTGGCTGGAACAGGGTTCGATGCCGGGGTGTATGGGTTACGCTGAAAAGGAGTCGCCTATGAAGACAGTGGCGCAGAAGATCCAGGAGTTGCGGGAGAAGGAAGCCCAGATCAAGGCCATGGGCGGGGCCAAGGCGGTGGAGAAGCAGCACGCCAGCGGTAAGCTCACAGCCCGGGAGCGCCTGGATCTTTTCTTCGACCCGGGGACCTTCCGGGAGACCGATATCTTTGTGAAGCACCGCTGCGTCAATTTCGGCATGGAGAAGGTGGAAATCCCCGCAGACGGCGTGGTCACCGGCTTCGGCCGGGTCAACGGCCGCCCGGTCTTTGCCTTTTCCCAGGACTTCACCGCCCGGGCGGGGTCTCTGGGGGAGATGCACTCCAGGAAGATCTGCAAGGTGATGGATCTGGCCCTGAAGGCCGGCGTGCCCTTTGTCGGCTTCAACGATTCCGGCGGCGCCCGTATCCAGGAGGGGGTGGATTCCCTCTCCGGCTACGGCCAGATCTTTTACCGCAACGCCGTGGCCAGCGGGGTCATCCCCCAGATCTCGGCCATCATGGGCCCCACGGCCGGGGGCGCAGTGTATTCGCCGGCCATGACCGACTTTATCTTCATGGTGAAAAACACCTCCTACATGTTCATCACCGGCCCGGACGTCATTAAGAGCGTCACCGGCGAGGAGATCACCTTCGAGGACCTGGGGGGCGCCCTGGCCCATAACATCAAGAGCGGCGTGGCCCACTTCGCCTGTGAGTCGGATGCGGACGCCATCGAGCAAATCAAGCGCCTGCTGAGTTTTCTCCCCAACAACAACATGGAAGACCCCCCCGTCATCCCCTGCACCGACCCGGTCCAGCGCGAGGAGCCGGCCCTGGACAGCATCGTCCCGGACAGCCCCCGGGCCTCCTACGACATGCACGACGTCATCCGGGCCATTGTGGACGACGGCGACATCTTCGAGCCCCACCACCTCTATGCCCAAAATATGTTGGTGTGTTTGGCCCGCCTGAACGGGCGGCCCATCGGCATCATCGCCAACCAGCCCAAAGTCCTGGCCGGCTGCTTGGACGTGGACGCCGCCGACAAGGCCACCCGCTTCATCCGCTTCTGCGACGCCTTCAACCTGCCGCTCCTCACCATCGCCGACGTGCCCGGGTATCTGCCGGGCAGCGACCAGGAATGGCGGGGCATCATCCGCCACGGGGCGAAACTCCTGTGGTGCTACTCCGAGGCCACCGTGCCCAAGCTGACGTTGGTGACCCGGAAGGACTACGGCGGCTCGTACCTGGCCATGTGCTCCCGGGACCTGGGCGCGGACATGGTCTTGGCCTGGCCCACCGCGGAGATCGCCGTCATGGGGGCCGAGGGCGCGGCCAACGTCATCTTTAGGAAAGAGATCAAGGAAGCCCCGGACCCGGAGGCCAAGCGCCTGGAGATCATCGCCAACTACCAGAATCTCCTTTACAACCCTTATATTGCCGCGTCCCGGGGCTTTGTGGACCAGATCATCCTGCCCCGGGAGACCCGGCCCCGGTTGATTGAGGCCCTGGAGACCATGTGCACCAAGCGGGAGACCCTGCCGCCCAAGAAGCACGGGAATATTCCGGTCTAGCAGTAGTCAGTAGTTAGTGGCCAGTGGTCAGTGAAAAGAAAACTGACAACTGGCTACTGGCAACTGGTAACTTATAGGAGTGCATACATGACCCCCATCAAACCCCAGGTGTTGGCGGCCATCAGCGGGGCCATCGGCGTTTACCTGGCCGACGAGGAGGCCGCCCTGGCCGCGGCTGCGGCTCCGGCCTTGGCCGCGGCAGGCCCCACCGCCCCGGGGCCGCCCCTCAACCTCTGGGCCCTGGCGGGGCGCCAGGAGGCCATGCAGTTGCGGATGCTGATGCAACGCCGCAGTTTAAGGTAGCGGTCAGCTATCAGCTGTCAGCTGTCAGCTGTCAGCTAAGAGAAAGACATTGAGCTCGGCGATTTGTTTTTTGCATCGCCACCCTGTTGTTTAAGTCAATTTTTATTTATAGGGCGGCCCGTGGCCACCGCCAAACGGCGTGCCGGGGCCACGCCCCATCATCTTGTTTTGGCTGGAAGCTGACGGCTGACAGCTTGAAATAGGCTGCCGGCTGACGGCTGACAGCTGATAGCTTGCGACGAAGGAGCAAATATGGCCGGAAAAAACCCCATCAAATTCACGGACACAACCTTCCGGGACGGTCACCAGTCGCTGCTGGCCACCCGGATGCGCACCGAAGACATCCTGCCTTTCATGGAGCGCATGGACCAGATGGGCTACTTTGCCCTGGAAGTCTGGGGCGGCGCCACCTTCGACACCACCCATCGCTTCCTGGGCGACGACCCCTGGGAGCGGATCCGCATCATCAAAGGGATTCTCAAAAAAACCCCCACCATGATGCTGCTCAGGGGCCAGAACCTGGTAGGTTACCGCAACTATGCGGACGACGTCTCCTACCGGTTCGTGCGTTACGCCGCCGAGGCGGGGGTGGATATCTTCCGGGTCTTCGACGCGCTGAATGACATGCGCAACTGGGAGGTCTCGGTCAAGGCCCTGATGGACGCCAAAAAGCAAGGCCTGATGGCCCACTTCCAGGCCGCGGTGTGCTATTCCCTCACCCAGCGGCGCATGGGAGGCCCCATCTTCAATCTCAAGTACTACGTGGACTTTGCCAAGCGGGCCGCGGACATGGGGGCCGACTCCTTCTGCCTCAAGGACATGGCGGGCATGTGCTCCCCGAACGACGCTTACGCCATCATCAAGGCCCTGAAAGAAACCGTCAAAATCCCGGTGGAGTTCCACACCCACTACACCAGCGGCCAGGGCTCCATGAGTTATCTCAAGGCCATCGAAGCGGGCGTGGACGTGGTGGACACGTGCCTCAGCCCCTTTGGCCTGCGCACCTCCCAGCCGGCCATTGAGCCCATTCTCGTCACCGTGGAGCAGACCGAGCGGCAGACCGACATGGATCTTGCCAAACTCATCGAGATCGGCCAGGACCTGGAGAAGGTGGCGGTGAAATACCGGGATTTGCTGGACACCAGCAAGATCGCCCAGATCGACACCGGGGTGCTGCTGCACCAAATCCCCGGCGGCATGTACTCGAACCTGGTGAACCAGCTCCGGGAGCTGAACGCCCTGGACCGCATGCACGAGGTCATGGCCGACCTGCCCCAGACCCGGAAAGAACTGGGCTTCCCGCCCCTGGTAACCCCCACCAGCCAGATCGTCGGCATCCAGGCGGTGATGAACGTGCTCTTCGGCCGCTATAAGCAGGTGCCGGCGGAGGTCAAAGGCCTGGCTTACGGCCTCTACGGCAAGACCCCGGCCCCTATGGATGCGAAGGTTCAAAAACAGATCCTCAAGGGCTACGAGCGGGGGGAAAAACCCATCACCGTGCGCCCCGGGGACATCCTGGAGCCAGAGTGGGACAAGGCGGTGGAGGCCACCAAGGGCCTGGCCAAAAACGACGGCGACGTCCTTATCTATGCCCTGTATCCCACCACCGGCCAGCGTTTCCTGAAATGGAAGCATGGCCTGGAGCCGGTTCCCGATGAGGTGAAGGGCAAGACCCTGGAAGACGTCAAGCTGGAAGACGAGGTTTACAGCACCATCAAGCAGAAAAAGCTCTTTAAGAAGGTGAAGGAATATTTGGACAGCCTGGAGAAGGCGGCCCCGGAAAAGGGCCCGGGGCTTCGCACCTTCAACGTCTTCGTGGAGGGGCAGTACTACGAAGTGGAGGTGGAGTGCACCTCGGGCGCGCCGGTGATTACTGCCGTCGCTCCGGCCCCGGCCGCGGTCGCGGTTCCACGGCTCGCCGCCGCCCCGGCGGCCGCACCTAAACCGGCCCCGGCCCCGGCCGCGCCGTCCAGACCCGCGGCGGCGGCCGCTCCCAAAGCGGCGGCCGCGCCGGCCATGGCCGCGGGCGACGTGCCGCTGCGCGCCCCCATGCCCGGCATGATCATCAGTTACAGCGTCAAGGTGGGGGACCAGGTCAACAACGGCGACCTGGTGTGCATCCTGGAAGCCATGAAGATGCAAAACTCGCTCCCCGCCCCGGCCTCCGGCATCGTCAAGGCCATCAACTTCGAACCCGGCGCCAGCGTCGCCAAGGACGCGGTGATCATGGTGATCGGCAAGTAGGAGCTGCGGAGGGAGGGAGCTAAGGGCCCCAGGCCCCTGCCCCCTCCCCTTTCCCCCCCTTCCCCCATCCCCTTAAATTTCCCTTCAGACCCTCGCCTTTGTCCGCAGCTTCCCGGAGGCCGATTTTTTCTGCCCCGCATTAAGTCCTTAACGTTTATTTGGCTCCCGGGTCTAACGATCAGGTGGAAGTACTCTTTTACACGGGAGGAAATGGTCGTGAACACAACGAGGCATCGTTTATCCTCAAGGGTGGTACCAAAGATGGCCCTGGTGGCGGTGCTGGCCGTGAGTCTCTTCGTGGGCTGCGCCACCACACCTCAACAAGATCCTTACATGTACTCGGGTGCAGGTTTGGGGGCGCTGTTTGGGGCCGGCCTGGGGGCCGCCATCAATCACGGCAATCCCTGGAGGGGTGCGGCTATCGGCGCCTTGCTGGGCGGCGCCGGGGGGGGCATTGCCGGGGAAATGTATGGGCGCTCGCTCCCCACGCAGGGCCAGGGCTATTATGCTCCGCCCAGTGCTCCGCCGCAGCAGCCCGGCTATAGCTATTCGCCGCCTCCCAACAGCGGCTATTAGTGATGGCGCCCTTTTTCAGGGGGAGGAATGTCGTGAACGCCTGCCGGACCCATTGTTTTCCTGGGCTCCTGGTGCGCCAGCTCTTTTTGGCGCTGTTGCTGGCTCTTAATTTCTTCACCGGCTGCATGCCTAATTCCCCCACCGGCACGGGCGCGGGTGTGGGTGCGGCCCTGGGTGGGGTCACCGGGGCCCTCATCAATAGCCGGGATCCTTTGAAGGGGGCCGCCATCGGGGCCTTGCTGGGCGGCGCTGCGGGTGGCGTGGCCGGGTATGCCTACGGGCAATCGAACCCTGCCCCCCAGCCGGGCCAGGGTTATTATTACCCGCCCAATTACTATCAACAACCCCAGCAGCCTTACTACGGTCCGCCCCGGCCCGGTTATGGCTATGGGCCGCAGCAGCAGCAACAGCAACCTCCGGCTTACGGCTACACGCCCAACCAACAGTCGCCGAGCTATAGCTCTGCCCCCGCAGCCTCGAGCGGAGCCGATGATTCGGACCTTTACAAGTTGACGCCGCCGGAGTCGTCGTCAGGCTCCGGGCAGCCGGCTTCGCCGCCCTCGTCTTCCAGCTACCGGCAGGAGGACTAATGGCGGCCGGATAAATAATCCTGCTTGACATCGCCAGCGAATGCGGCAATTTTGGGGGCAGGGTCTTGGACCTTGCCCCCAAAATTTTTTCAAACTGCCTCGAGAAGTTCCCATGTAGGGTGCGCACTGGGCCCCTCTGGATCGCACCCGAGGCGGGCGAGGACGCCCGCCCTACTGAACTTTTCATTATTTGTGGGTGGGCCAAAGGTCCATGCATGACTGGTCTGAAAAGTTGAAGCATAGCGTGGGTCTTACGCACCGAATATGGCGCCTAAGACGCGCCCGACTAGCAGTAGGGGCGGACCCGCGTGTCCGCCCGCTAGGGGCGCACACATGGATGCGCCCTTATAAGAATTTGGCTGGTGGCGGGCGAGGACGCCCGCCCTACCAAACTTTTCATTATTTGTGGGTGGGCCAAAGGTCCATGCATGACTGGTTTGAAAAGTTGAAGCATAGCGTGGGTCTTACGCACCGAAAATGGCGCCTAAGACGCGCCCGACTGGCCGTAGGGGCGGACCCGCGTGTCCGCCCGCTAGGGGCGCACACATGGATGCGCCCTTATAAGAATTTGGCTGGTGGCGGGCGAGGACGCCCGCCCTACCGAACTTTTCATTATTTGTGGGTGGGCCAAAGGTCCATGCATGAACGGTTTGGTGTTTAACTGCAGGTAATGTCTCCCATGACGATTGCCGCCCAATACCGGGAGGTTCCCCAAAACGCCGTGGACCTGGAGGATCATCCCTTTTCTTTCGCTCCCCCGGCGGGCCTGGAGCGGCTGCTGGCCAGCATTGCCGAAGTGGGTCTGCTGGCCCCGCCCTGGCTCCGTCCCAAGGTTGGGAAAAAGTTCCAGGTGGTCGCCGGGCGGCGCCGCTGTTTAGCCATGGCCCAGTTGGGCTGGGAGCGGCTGCCGGCCCGGGTACTCCCGGCCGACGTCTCGGACTCCTTCTGCCTCCTGGTCAGCCTCTATGACAATGCCTTTACCCGGGGGTTCAATCCCCTGGAGCAGGCCAGGCTGGCGAGCCGACTCCTTGCTTATTGGGACCGGTCCACGGTGACCCGGAAATTCCTGCCGCTCCTGGGGCAGCCGCCGGCCCCCGGCTTCCTGGACCGGCTGCTGGCGGTGCTGGCCCTGGAGGACCCCCTGCAGGGCCTGGTGGCCGAGGGGCGCCTGGCCCTCAGCGCCGCGTTGCGCCTGGCCGAATGGGACCCTAAGGACCGCCTGGCCGTGGCGCCTTTCCTGGAAGGCCTTCCCCTGAGTCAGAGCAAGCAGGAAGAGCTCCTGGAGGGGGTGGGCTGGCTGGCCCGGCGGGAAGAGACCGACCCCGGGGCCATCCTGGGTCGGCCGGAACTTCGGAGGCTTTTAGGGGAACCTGGTAAAACCCCCCAGGAGAAAGCTGCGGCAGTGCGGCGGCAATTGCACGGCTGGCTGTTCCCCCAACTGAGCCGGGCCGAGGCCGACTTTGCCGCAGCTCTCAGCCGCCTGGGTCTTAGCCGACACCCGCGTCTCAGCCTCAAACCCCCGCCGGCCTTTGAAGGCCCCGATTTTGAGCTGGAAGTAAAGTTTCGGGACGGAGCCGAACTGCAAAATCTCCTGGAAGAAATCGCCCGGCTCACCCGGCAGGAAGAATTTTCCGCCCTGACTCGCTGATAAAACCGGTAGGCAATGATGTTCGCGTAAGCACCCTGCAGGGACGGGGTCTCCCCGCCCAGGCATAAGAGGGCCATTTGACGGGCGGGGGGACCCCGCCCCTACAAAAAATGGATAATTGCAGACACCTAAGCGAACAGCATTGGGATTTAGGGGGATTTCGGGGGCGACTTCACGGTAAAGCCTGCGGCTACATTTTTCAGGTTTCAACTTTAGGCGGCATTTATGACCCCGCAAGCTTTGCGAATCGACCGTGGCAACCTCGTGTCCTCTTGACTTCGATGTTCTCCTAACTATGATGAATTAAAGAAGCTTAAGTTTACAAAATCACCTGGGAGGGGAGAATGCTTGTCTTTATCAGCGACCTGCATTTTGTAGATGGCACTGCCGGAGAACATAATCCTCCCGCCAAGGCCTTCGAATATTTTTTCGATGACCTGATTTCCATCGCCGGCAAAGAAAGCAACCAGATCAAGGAAATCAAAATCGTCCTCTTGGGAGATGTCTTCGACCTGCTGCGCACCGAAAAGTGGTTCGCTTTTGATGCCAACGAGCGCCCCTGGGGTTACAATGAGGCAGCCATCGAACAAAACGCCCTGGATATTTTCCAGGCCATTACCTCACATCCTGAAAACCGCAAAACTTTTCAGCTCATTCGGGATCAACTGGCGGCTCTCAAAGCCAGGTGCGAGAGCGTCCCGCAATGCCGGCTCGAATCTGACCCCAGGTTGATCTATATTCCCGGCAACCATGACCGGCTCGTCAACGATTACAGCAGTCTGAGGGTCGAGGTTTGCAAATGCCTAGGCATCCCCCGAGACCAGCACAATCCCGCCGACCCATTTCCTCACGTCTATGGCATAGATCTGCTGGGAGACCGGCGTTACGGGGTCTTCGCCCGTCATGGTCATGAATTCGATACGTTTAACTATGAAGGCGGTGATTCCTTTGGAGAAGTGGACTATCTCCGGGTCCCCATCGGCGACCCCATCACCACTGAACTGGTGGCCGGACTGCCTTATACCTTAAGGAAAAACTTGAAGGAAAATGCCGGCTCCATCTGGCCGGGGCTGTCGGACGAGGAGATTGACGCACAGATAGCCAAAGTAAACCGAAACTTCCAGGAAATTGAGAACGTCAGGCCGCTGTCTGCGGTGATTGAATGGCTGCTCTACCAGGTGCAGCAGAATCGGTGGCTTAAAGAGGTAATTGAAGACACCGTGAGTGAGGTGGTCAATAATTTCGAAGCTCTGGACTTCGTCAAACTCTGGTATGGACGCCATGACAAGTGGACGGATTGGCGCGACGACGCCGACAAGATCCAGGCAGCCCTGTTTTTGTTGAGGAATTTTAAACTTTACCGCACCGAAAAATTATGGGAGCTGTTGATCAAGGCCAAAGATTACTTCGTCAAAGATGACTTGCTGGAGGCGGCGCCGCAAGAATATCTTCATCTTTCCCCCGACATCCGCTACGTGGTCTATGGCCACACCCACGATCCCCTGGTGGTGCCTCTCCGGACGGTCCCCAGCGCGCCGGCTCCTTTGCAGCAGGTCTATCTGAACACCGGCACCTGGCGGGGCCGTCATTGGAAAGCGACTCAGGACAATTCCTTTATTAGCTGGAAGAATATGACTTACCTGATCTTTTATCGGGAAGATGAGAGAAAGGAGCGTCAGGCGGACTTCGAGACCTGGACCGGGGCCCTCAAGACGGTTTAAGAGTCGGCGGGACGGAGCTCCCGCCAGGTAGTTGCTTGAATCCGGGCGTTGGACCTGTTCGCCTGCCTCCGTGAGGATGGCGGGATGGCTCCTGCCTTGACTGGCCGTTCATTATCATGGCTGCCAGGGTGGCCAAAGGTTTCCCGGTTTTGGGCCGGGGCCATTGATTCGGGTCCGGCTCGGGCGGAAGCCGCGGTGGTGCCACCGCGGGTTTTGGGGAGGGTCTTTGGCTTCCCCCGGCAGGCTTCGACTTCCTTGATCCCTGGTCGGGCGATTTTCGCCGGGCAGGCGGCCGGCCCCGGCGGCCCCGCCTCAGCCTGGCCGGCTTTGCCGGCTTTTGGGCCTCAGCCGGGGGGTCCTGGATGACAGTTTTTCCAGGCGCCGGCGCCGCTCCCATCCCTGGGGCTCCCAGGCCCAGTCCGGCCATAAAGATGACGGCTATGAACATGGAGACTTTCTTTCCCATCCCCCGGTCTCGTCACCGCTCCGCCTGCTCCTATCATTGCTAAAAAAAATTGGAGCTGGGGTAAAGAATTTTTATCGTCCGGTAAAATTTTTTTCCGTCAGCATTTTTCGCCCCCTCCCCCGGCAGATTCTTGCAACCCCCGGGAGCATAATTATCTTTTGTAAACACCCCGCCTTTCTTTTCTACCTAGCTCCCCCAGGCGGTGGGAAACCCACCTGACGAGGATCCGTTATGGCTCAGCAACGTCGTCCCAACCGCCTGGCCCAGGCGACCAGCCCTTACCTGCAGCAACATGCGTACAACCCGGTTGATTGGTATGAATGGGGCCCCGAGGCCCTGGAGCGGGCCAGGCTGGAAGATAAACCCATCTTTCTCAGCATTGGCTACTCCACCTGCCACTGGTGCCACGTCATGGCCCACGAATGTTTCGAGGATCCGGCCATTGCCGCCATCATGAATGAGCACTTCATCAACATCAAGGTGGACCGGGAAGAACGGCCGGACCTGGATGAGACTTATATGAACGCCGTGCAAATCCTCACCGGCCGGGGCGGCTGGCCCTTGAATCTCTTCCTTACCCCGGACCTGAAGCCTTTTTACGGCGGCACCTACTTCCCTCCGGAGGACCGGGGCGGTCTGCCGGGCTTTCCCCGGCTGCTGCTGGCCCTGTCCCAGGCTTACCGCCAGAACCGGGAGCAGGTGGCCGAGGTGTGCGGCAAGATTGAAGAACGTCTCAAGGTCCTGGCGGAGATGCCCGGCGCCGGCCAGGAGCCTACCTGGGAGCAGGTGAGCCAGGCCGCCCGGAGCCTGCTTAAGGATGCGGACCCTGAGCACGGCGGCTTCGGCGGCGCCCCCAAGTTTCCCCGGCCCCTGGAGTTGGAGTTCCTGCTCCATTACTACCATGCCCAGCGGGACGCCCAGGCCCTGGACCAGGTGTCCTTCAGCCTGGAAAAGATGGCCCGGGGCGGCATTTATGACCAGCTGGGCGGGGGCTTCCACCGCTACACGGTGGACGAGGCCTGGATTGTGCCCCATTTTGAAAAAATGTTATACGACAACGCCCTCCTGGCAGCCCTGTACCTGGCCCTCTATCAGCTTAAAGGGAGCGATCTGGGCCGGCGCATCGCCCGGGAGACGCTGGACTTCGCCCTGCGGGAGATGGGGGCCCCCCAGGGAGGCTTTTACTCCGGATGGGACGCGGACAGCGAAGGGGTGGAAGGAAAATTCTACGTCTGGACCTTAGCTGAAGTGGCCGAGGCCGTGGGCCCGAAGCATACCCCGCTGGTGGCCGCGGCCCTGGGGGTGACCGAGGCCGGAAACTTTGAGGGGAAAAATGTTCTGACCCGCCCCCTGTCCGAGACAGACCTGGCGGGCCGCTTTTCGTCAACCCCCGAAGAAGTGAGCGACATCCTGGAGCAGGCCCGGGAGCGTCTGCGGGAGCTGCGGGCGGCCCGGGTGCGGCCCCACCGGGATGAAAAGACCATCACCGCCTGGAATGGCCTGATGCTCTCCGCCCTGGCCCAGGGGGCCCAGGTCTTGGGGGAGCCGGGCTTTCTTGACGCCGCCACTCGCGGGGCCCGGTTCATCCTGAATGAGCTTTTCCGGCAGGGACGCCTGTTTCGCATCTGGTCCGCCGGCCGGGTGACGATCCCCGGGTTTTTGGATGACCATGCTTGTCTCGCCAACGCCTGTCTGGATCTTTACGAGAGCGATTTTGACCCGGCCTGGCTCAATTGGGCCGGGAGGTTGGCGGACCTGACCGAAGAGCTTTTCCTGGACCCGGCCGACGGCAGCTATTTTTATGTGGCCCGGGACCAGGAAGCCACCCTGGTCCGGGGGAAAAGCGTCTATGACCAGGCCGTCCCCTCCGGCAATTCCATGGCGGCCCGGGTTGCTCTCAGGCTGCACCGGTTCACCGGCGAGGCCCGGCACCGGGAGCGGGCCCGGGCCATCATCCGCCGTTTCCAGGGGCAGGCCCGGGAGAACCCCTGGGGGTTTGCCCACCTGTTGACGGTGGAGGCCCGCTTTCTCACGCCGCCCCTGGATGTGACCCTGGTGGGCGACCCCGGCCACCCCCAGACCCGGGAAATGCTGGAGATCGTCTCCCGCTATTTTCTCCCGGAACGGCGCCTGGTCCTGAAAAACCCCGCCGATTCAACCGCGCTGGAGGAACTGGTGCCGGCCGCCCGAATCTACGGCCCGCTGGGGGAAAAACCGGTGGCCTACCTCTGCCATGCCTTCGCCTGCCGCCCGGCCATCCACAATCCCGAGGAACTAAACGCGAAACTGGTCCAGTTTGGCAGATAAGTTTGGGAGAGGGGGTCAGGGGCC
>Ga0315281_10001218_pt1 | contig 37698 bp, 34 predicted proteins | sample YL17G07_0_MG_FD_204540 | JGI IMG/M metagenome (GOLD analysis project Ga0315281, IMG submission 204540) | Sediment microbial communities from Yellowstone Lake, YNP, Wyoming, USA - YL17G07_0 | ecosystem: Environmental > Aquatic > Freshwater > Lake > Sediment | place: USA: Wyoming | collected...
CCGCCCGTGACCACCTTGCGCACGCGGTCGTTATCGGAGTCGGCGATGATCAGGTTGTTGGCCGCATCGATAGCGACGCCGCGCGGGTGCGAGAGCAACGCGGCCGTCGCGGAACCGCCGTCGCCGGAGAATCCGGGCGTGGAGCTTGACCCGGCGACGGTCGTGATGAACTTCGTCGCGGCATCCACGCGGCGGATGCGGTTGTTGTTCTCGTCGGCGATGAACAGGTTGCCGGCCGAGTCGAACTTGATGCCGCGCGGGTGATTCAGGCAGGCAGTCGTGGCGAGGACGTTCTCGCCGCAGAAGCTCCCCGCGCCGGTAGTGCCGGCGTACGTGTTGATCTTGTTCGTCGTGTGGTCGACGACGCGGATGCGATTGTGGAGCGAGTCGGCGATGTACAGGTCGCCGGCCGGGCTGATGGCCAGGCCGCGCGGCGAGCTGAGGCACGCCAGCGTAGCGTCGCCTCCGTCGCCGCAGAACGTCGACGTGCCGGTGCCGGCGAAGGTCGTCACGACGCCGGCCGGCGAGATCTTGCGCACGCGGTCATTCGTGCTGTCGGCGATGTAGATGTTCGGCGGGTTAGCGCCGTCGGCGACGATGCCGATCGGGAAGTCGAAGCCAGCGCTCGTCGCCGCGCCCCCGTCGCCGCACGTGTTGGCCGGGGCGATGCCGCAGCCCGTGCCCAGGCCGGTGCCGGCGATCGTGCTGATCGTGTGGCCGGCGGCGGCCGCGACCTTGCGGATGCGCTGGTTGGAGTTGTCGGAGACGTAGAGGTTGCCCGCGACGTCGAACGCGATGCCGGAGGGGAGATTGAGGCAGGCGCTCGCGGCGGGGCCGGTGTCGCCGCAGAAGGAGTTGGCGCCCGCGGGCGAGGTGATGGTGCCGGCCGCGGCGAACAGCGGGCTCCGCACCAGCGCGAACACGCCGGCGACAGCGACGCTGAGCACAACCATCGGGACGACGAAGCGACGGATCATGGACAATCTCCAGACAGATAACGGCGGGCGAGCTTCAGCCTCCGGCGCGTTTCACCGCTTCATGCGCGAGAGCAACGCCGCGATCTGGTTCCTGCGGCCGTAGCCGCCAACGCCGGCCACGGCCATCACGCCGAGACTGGCCGCGAGCCAGATCCACGATGGCGCACCGCCGCTGCGGGCGGAGCCGGCGGCGGACTGACCGGCGCCGGTCGCGGCGCCCGTGTCCTGGGCGATGCTGCCTGCGGCGACGGTGGCCTTCGCCGTGCGCGACGGCGCGGCCGAAGGCGTGCCGGTGGACGGCGCCGCGTTGGCGCCCGCTACGCCGCTCTGGGGGCTCGGGGCGGCCGCGCCGGGCGGCGTGCCGGGATCGGCCGGCGAATCCGACTGTGCTGCCGTCGATGAGTTGTCCGGCGGCGCCATCACGGTATCAGGGGCGGGCGTGTCGGTCGGCGCCGGCGTCTCGGTCGGCGGCGCCGTGCGCGTCGGCACGGGTGAACTTGTAGAAGTCGGCGACGGCGGCGCCGCGGCGGCCTCCTGGATCGTGATGACCGAGACGGTGTTGTCGTTCTTGTTCGCCACGTAGACCTTGCTGTGGCCGAGCACCGCGAGCGACGACGGCGCGGCGCCGATGCCGGCGGCGTTGTCGAGCGTGGCGATGGCCACAGGCGGCGAGACCGTCAGGTCGATCACCGTCACGGAGTCGCTGCCTTCGTTCGGCACGTAGGCGCGCTTGCCGTCGTCTGTGATGTGGATCCGCTGCGGGAACGTGCCCACGGGAATCGCTTCGGCGCCGGGGATGACGTTGCCGGTGCTGCCGGAGAGCGCGGTGACGGTGTTCGAAGCCTCGTTGGCGACGAGGACGAGCGAACTGCTGGGGTTATCGGCGAGCCCGTGCGGGTGGCTGCCGACGGTGACGGTGCTAATGACAGTGTCCGACGACGTGTCGATGCGCGAGATCGTGCCGTCGAGGTAGTTCGCGATCCAGAGCCTGCTGCCGACGAAGCGCATCGAGTCCGGGTCCGCGCCGACAGCGATGTGCCCGACGACGCTCGGCACCGCGGCAGTCACATCGATCACGGTGACTTCGCTCGAGCCCTTGTTCGCGACGTACGCCTTCCCCGCCGGGCTGATGAGTACTTCGTGCGGCTTATTGAACGCGGGATCGGTCAGGCTCGCCACGACATTGAGGTCGTGGTCCAGCACCATGACGCTGTTGGAGTTCTCGTTGGTGACGACGATGCGGGCGTCGCCGGGCGTGGTATCGACCGCGGACGGCGAGAAGCCGCCGGTGGAGACGGGAGGGACCACGAACGTGTCGGTGGCCGAGTCGATCACGGCGAGTGTGCCGCCGCTGGGGTCGTGATCGGGGACGTACACACGGCCGGTGTCGCTGCTGATGTGGATCGCGCCAGGGTGTGTGACGTTGAGGATGGTGGTGAGAAGCTTCGTGTCGTCGCTCGTGCTGATCACGCTCAGCGTGTTGCCGTAATGGTTGGAGACGTACACCTTGCCGACGTTCGGCGCCACGGCGACGACGCGCGGCGACTCCGGCGCGGCGCCGAGCGGGATCGGCGCGGATACGGTATCCGCCGCCGCGTCACGCGCGCCCACGGCCGCCGCCGCGATCAGCACCGCCGCGGCCCCTGCCGCCATAGTCCTCACGCCGACGCGCATGCTGCTCTTCCTCACGGCCCCTCCTCAGTCTTCGATGGGTGATTCTTGCGGCACGGGCCGTAATGGCCAGCGCACGCCAAACGAGCGGATCCAGGCGCGGAACGTGCGCGGCGCCGTCCCGAAGTACGTATCCACGGCCTCACCGGCGGCGGGCGCCAGCACGACGAAGCGGGCGGCGAAGTAGACGCCGGCGAGCGCGAGGACCAGCAGCCCGGCGACAATGCGGAGTTGCAGCCAGTCGCGGTAGAGGCCGCCCTGCCCCACGTCCGGCGTGGTGGGCGGGTTCACCGGCAGCTCGTACTGCCCGGCGAGTTTCTTGATGTCCACGAGGTTGATCGCGGGCACACCCTCGTTCTGCATGCGCTCGATCAGCCCGCCGCTGACGATGTCGCCGCCGGGCGTCGCGACGTTCAGTCCTGGATCGAACGAGCCGCCGATGCCCTTGCTCGCGAGGCCGCCGCCAACGTTGACGAACGCCTTGATCGCTCGCCCGTCCGCGATGCGGCGGTAGGTGGCCATGTGCATGTCCACGCTGTCGCGGATGTTGAGCGCGGACGACAGCGGCACGCCGTTGCGCTTCATCGCGTCGTTCACGAGCTTGCGGCCCTCCGACGTCAGGGGGTGGGTCTGGAAGTCGCCTCCGATCGATGCCTCGACCGACTTGTGGGCGATGATGCCTTTCTGGAAGAGCAGCGACTCCATGTCGAGGATCGTCAGCTCAGGATCGTTCGCGCCCCAGGTCGACGCGCCGACGGAGCTGATGATGATCGGCTCGGCGCCGAGCGTCTCGGTGGCGGTGATCGTCGAGATGTCGAGCGCAGGGAACGAGCCGGTGTAGGAGACGGCGACGACGTCGCCCTTGCCGACGCCGGCCTGGCGCAGCATCGACACGATGGCGCCGGCGAAGTTGGGGTTGGTGGAGGTGACCTTGGAGCGGAGCGAGCCTGGATCGGTGGTTATGGCGCTGGTGGAGAGGCCGATCATCGCGGCCTGCACGTCGTCACCGGCAACCTGCATGGCGACGGGGTCGGTGCCCTTGGCGTCGCCGATCGCGTTCTCGGCCGCGAGAGTGCGCCGCGACGCTTCGAGCTTGTACGCGTAGTCGCCAGGCCGCGCGCCGAGGCCGAACCAGTTGAAGAGCGCGTAGCTGAGCAGCGCGATGGCGGCGAGCGAAATGAGGACGATCTTTTCCCGGAATCCGATGTACATCGATTACACCCTGATGTCGCTGCCGAAGACCATGACCATCGCGAGCCGCGTGACGACGGCGACGCAGATCAGGCCCGCAACGGTCACGCTGGGCCCCTGCTTGTCCATCCACTCCGCGAGCAGGCCCGGGATGATGAAGCCGATGGCGCGCAGCTCCGTGTGCGAACCGGTGATGTCGCTGCGCAGCACCTGCTCCAGCGCCAGGCTCAGGAAGAAGCCGATGAGCACCGTGACGGCGAAGCGGCGCCGGCCGTAGAGCAGCGTCGTGCGGCCGAGCAACCGCACGACGGCGAACGTCAGCAGTGCGACGGCGATGGTGCCGAGGACGCGATACGGGCGGATGAGCAGCAGCGCGACGTAGCCGGGCACCACCATGCCGCCCGGCGTGATGGCGAACAGCTCGCCGAAGATCAGCCCGGCGACGAGGCCGGTGCCGATCGCTTCTTGGAGGAGCGTCTGCGGTAGCATCTATGCGACTCCCTGTGTCAGCTCATACGCGGCCATCGCGTCGATGGTTTCAAGCCCGCCCGCGGCCGTATTGCCGATGGCGAAGAGGACCGCGCGGCCCTGGACGTCGGCGAAGATGCGGTCGACGAGCGCCTGCGGCGGCTGGTGCGCGCAGTCGATGAGCGCCGATTCGGCGACGCCGGCGTCGCGCGCGGCGTTCAGCACGCTGCGCACGTCGTCGCCGGCGACGAAGTAGCGCGCGGCGGGAATCTTCGCGAGCAGTTGCCCGAGCTGGATCGAGCGAAGCGGCCGGTCGCGCCGTGTGTGGACGAAAACGAACAGGGGGCAGTCCCACCGCCCTTCGATGAGGCGGTGGTGCAGGAACAGCGTCGAGTCCGGGTCGTTTGCGGCGAGGGCGTTGATAACATGCAGGCTGCTGCCGTCGCGCCTCGCCTCGAACACGCGGAGGACGCCCGGATCGGGCCGCGCCGTCGCCATCGCCGCGAGCGCAACGTCGCGGCCGACGCCGAGCTCCGCGCAGACGCGCAGCGCCACGGCCACGTTCTCCCGGTGCTCGTAGTACTCGAAAGATGCCAACTCGTCCTGCTCGACCTCGTCCGCCGGCACCGCGACGACGCGCGAGCCGCGCTTCTTCGCCACGCGCTCGAAGATCTCGACGGCCGGACCCGGCGTCGTGAACAGCACGCCGCCGTGGGGCACGGTGTTCGCCAGCGCCTCGGCGACGCCCTCGAAGCGGTCGCCGTAGACCTCCAGATGGTCGGCGCGCACGTTTGTGATGACGCCGATCGTCGAGCGCACGAATGCGTCCTCGGCTACTTCCTGGTACCGCGCCTGCACCGCCATGCACTCGATGACGAGCGCTTCGACGTGCTCCTTCGCTGCCAGCGAGAAGATCGTGCGTTGTTCGCTGAGGCTGGCGCCGTTCATCCGCTTGATCGCAACCTCGTGCCCGCCGGCGTCGATAATGTTGGGCTCGGTGCCGGTCACCTTGCCCCACGTGCGCACGCCGCCGCCGCGCAGGCCAGCCGCGATGAGCCGCGTGACGCTGGACTTGCCGCGGATGCCGTTGACGTGAATGCGGTGGGGGATGGCGCGCCGACGACGCTCGTGCAGCGCCCGCTCCACCAGGAGCAGCACGATGACGATGACCGACAGGGCGGCGAAGTAGGTCATTCAGGGTCCCCCGCCAAGGCGGGACATCGCATCACCCGCCGCGCGGGGGTTGAAGGGAGAGTCGCTATCACTGACATCTCACGGCTGCGGGGAAAAGTAACGGGGCGCTGCGACGACGGATTGACATCGGGTCGCGGCGTACACGCCGCGCCACCGGAAGGCCCATCATGCGGGCGGGGTGTTAAGCAAGCGCCATGCGGGCATCAACGGCCGGCCGCATTCCGATATGGAATCTCAAATAATCGATCGGGGCCCGGGCAACGGCGGCGCTGCGCTGAGGCGGCGTGATCCGCCGAACTGACGCACGGCGCCCGAGCGAGCGCCCCTCCGGCTTGATCCACAGGCGGCGTCTCGACCATCATGCGCCCATGACCATGCCAAACGCGGCCGCTGACCACTACGATCTCATCGTCATCGGCGCCGGGCCGGCCGGAGAGAAGGGCGCCGCCCAGGCCGCCTACTTCGGCAAGCGCGTCGCCATGATCGAACGTGCCCACGTCGGCGGCGCCGTCGTGCACACCGGCACGCTGCCGTCGAAGAGCCTGCGCGAGACGGCGCTGTATCTCTCCGGGCTGCGGCAGCGGAACCTGTACGGCATCGACTACACCTTCGGCCGGGAGATCACCACGGAGGATCTGTTCTACCGGCAGCGGCTCATCGAGCGCAGCCACCTGGACCTCGTGAACGAGAACATCGCGCACCACGGGATCGACCTGATCGAAGGGACCGCGCGCCTCGAAGACGCGCACACCGTCGCCGTCGCCTGCACGTCGGGCGAGGCACGGCGGCTGACCGGCGACTACATATTGATCGCGACGGGGTCGCGGCCGGCGCGGCCCCCGGAGATCCCCTTCGACGACGAGCACGTCTACGACACCGACAGCATCCTCAACCTCGACCGCATACCCGCATCGATGATCGTGATCGGCGCCGGGGTGATCGGCAGCGAGTACACGACGCTGTTCGCGGCGCTCGGCGTGGCGATCACGCTCGTCGATCGCGACACGCGGCTGCTGCCGTTCCTCGACCCGGAGCTGTCTGGCGTCCTGCTGGAGCAGATGCGGGCGATGGGCGTCACCGTGCTGTTCGACCGCCGCATGCAGGAGCTGGGCGTGCACGGCACGCGCGACGTGCGGGTGCTGCTCACCGAGGGCACGACGCTGCAGGCCGAGGCGGTGCTCTACTGCGGCGGGCGACAGGGCGCCGTCGACGGCCTGGGGCTGGAGGAGATCGGCGCGGCGGCCGACTCGCGCGGGCGCATCCCCGTGAACGCGCACTACCAGACGGCCGTGCCGAACATCTACGCCGCCGGCGACGTCATAGGCTTCCCGGCGCTGGCGTCCACGTCGATGGAGCAGGCGCGGGTGGCCGTCTGCCACGCGTTCTCGTTCGACTACAAATCGCAGGTGTCGAGCCTGATCCCGTACGGCCTCTACACCATCCCCGAAGTCTCGATGGTGGGAGAGTCGGAAGCGTCGCTGCAGGAGCAGGGCCGCCGCTACCTGGTCGGCCGCGCCCACTACCGGAACAACGCGCGCGGCCAGATCACGGGCGACACGTCGGGGCTGATCAAGCTGGTGTTCGACCCGGAGACGCGCGCGATCCTCGGCGTGCACATCATCGGCGAGCGGGCATCGGAGCTGATCCACATCGGACAGATGGCGATGCACTACGGCGGGACGATCGACGTCTTCATCGAGACGGTATTCAACTTCCCGACGCTGGCCGACGCGTACAAGTACGCGGCTTACGACGCGCTGCAGCAGATCCAGCGGTACCGAGAGCAGCCGCCGCCCGCCGAGGCGGCGCCGGCGTAGCGTTATTGCGCCGGCACGCCACCAGCGCGAAAAGAGGGACGGCGATTACGCCGTCCCTCTTTAGTGTCGGACCGGGATGCGTGCCGGTCAGCGCGCTCGCTTCGCGCCGAGCCGCGTGCCGGCGAGGACGAGCGCCGCCCCCGTGATGCCGAGCATCAGCACCGCCGCCCACCAGCTGCCGGAGCCGGCTGCCACCGGGCCTGTGCCCGTGTTCGGCGCGCCGATGACGCCGTCGACGGGCGTCGGCCTGGCACCGGCCACGGTGATCGTGCCTACCATGCCCTGGTCGGCGTGCAGGAGGCACAGGTACTTGTACGTGCCGGGTGCCGTGAACTTCAGCGCGTACTTGTTCGTCGGGCCCTCTGCCGCGTCGAAGAACCCGGAGTTGGTGTAGCCGGAGCCGTTGTACGTGGCGCCGCCCGCCGGCAGGAACGCCTTCGCCGTGAACGTCAGCAGCGGCGGCCCGCTCGGCTGGAACACCGGCGTGATGAGCGGGGGCGCGGTGTCGCCGGCGTCGAGGAACGTCACCGTGTGCGGCGTCGCCGTCGGGTTGGTCCAGGTGACCGTGTCACCCACGGCGATGGTGATGTTTTGGGTGTTGAACTGCAGGATGTCGGCTTCTTTCGCGCCGCCACCGGTCTGCACGCTCCAGTTGTGCGACCCGTCCGCCATCAGCTGGCTCGTCGACCGGATGCCGGCGGCCGCGAAGACGCCGTCAGCGATCAGCTCGTCGCCGAACGCCTTCGCCTGCGCATCGAGCTGCGCCTGCGTCTGCACAGGGACCGCCGCGTTCACGACGTTCACCGTGATGCTCATCGTCGGGCCGTGCAGCAGGCAGAGGAAGGTGAACGTCCCGTGCGTCGGGAAGGTCAGGTCCGCCGTCGAGTTCTGCTGGAGCAGGCCGGAGTTGTAGTACTTTGCCGCGTCGAACGGCCCGGCGGCGGTAGCGTTGGCCGCGTCCGGGTTGAACATGAACTGGGGCGGTCCGGACGGACCCGGCACGATGAGCCCCGGCGTCGCCATGCCGGCCGGCACGTAGGACACGGTGTGCGGCTCGAGCGACGGGCTCGCGAAGTGGATCGTGTCGCCTTCGTGGATGGTGATCGCGTCGGGCAGGAAGTCGTTGGCCGCGATGCTCTGCGCGCTCTGGCCGACGACGATGTTCCACGTCGCGCCCGCGGCCGACGCCGGCTTCGATCCGGCGGCGCTGAACGCGAGCAACGCCGCCAGCGCGAGCACCGGGATTCCGAGTAGTTTCAGGTTCATCGTTCCCTCCATAGTGGTGATGAGATGACATCTCCGATGGCTGGGGCACCCCCGACCATTCCGGTGATTATACGAGCGCCCAAGATTTCGTACTAGAGCGTTATGTTGTGCGAGGCGGGATCGCCGGGGCGCCGTCTCCGTCAGTCCGACCAGAAGCGATACCGCTGGGCCTTCCGCAGCTTGAAGTCCGTCTCCGGCAGCTTGAAGCCGAGGGCGCGGATCTTCTTCAGCATGGCCTCTAGCTGCCGCTTCTCCGCCGCGCCCAGGGCGGGCGCGAACAGCTCGTCGTACAACTCATCCGACAGGCGCACGATCTCGTCGGCGACGGGCCGCCCCTGGTCGGTGAGTTGCAGGCCCACGGCGCGGCGGTCCGTCGCGTCGGGCAGCCGCTCGACCCAACCGCGCGACTCGATGCGGTGCAGGATGCCGGTGATGCTCTGCGTTTCCTGGAAGAGCAGCGTGGCGACCGTGCTGGGCTTGACGGGGTTCGGCGAAAAGTAGAGCAGCGCCAGCACCCGCGCCTGCGACGATGAGACGCCGAGGTGGTAGTAGCGGCGGTCGAGGAGCTTGAACGACATCCAGTAGATCTCGGAGATCAGAACCCACGGCAGTATCTTCTCCAGCATCGGCGCCAGCGCCGGGGACCGGTTCTCTTCCTGACTCGACGCGATCGTCATGCCCTCGTCCTTCCTGCCTTCCACCCATCGCCCGGGCGATGGGCCCTCCCCCTGGAACGGGTCCGGCGCGCAACGGGCACCCACCGCGCTACGCCCGACATGCCGCGATCGGGTCGCAACAAGTGTTGCCGGCCCATGCGACCTGATTTGCTAGGTAGATTCGTCGATACTGATCGTACTGTCAACGTGCGCGCCGCCACCCGGTGCCACTTCTTTCACAGGCGCTGCCATTACCGGGGTGCGACGCACCCGGTGGACGCGAGCCGGGCTGCGCGGCGGCTACGGCTTGCGGCCGGCGTTCTTCCGCAGGCGCTTCAGGATGGCGTTGCGATAGGTCTCGGCCGTGCGGGCGCCGTGCTTGCGCATTCGGTCGCGCTCGGCCTGGCGGCGGCGTTCGCGGCGGTCGGCGCGCTCGTCGCGGGGCGCTTCGTCGCTCACTTGAACTGCGCCAGGAACTCGGCGTCGCCCTGGTAGAGGTCGACGCCGCCGTTGACGCGCTCGCGGAGCAAGTCGCGGCTGTAGAAGTGCCGGCCGCTCAGCTCCTTCGCCTCGTCGCCGCAGAGGTAGATCGCCGCCTGGCCCATCGCCTCCGTGCGCTCCAGCATCGGCCCGACCGACGGCATCGTCTCCTCGAGGCGGTAGAACATCGTCCCGGGCGTGGGCACCCAGCCGAGCGGCGACAGGGCGAACACGCGGATGTTGTGCGCCCGCTCCTCCGACGCCAGCCCCTGCGCCAGCTCACGCAGGGCGTGCTTCGTGAGCATGTACGAGATGTTGCCCGCACCGTCCTGGTCGGCGGCGATGGAGGAGATGTTGATGATGACGCCGCCGCCCTGGGCGATCATCCCTGGCAGCACGGCCTTGCTGCAGGCGATGGCGCCGCGGACGTTCACCCGCCACATGATGTCCCAGCGCTTCATGGGCATGTCCACCAGCTTCGCGGGCGCCATGATGCCGGCGTTGTTCACGAGCAGGTCGATGCGGCCGAACTCGGCGATCGCGCGGGCGACCATGGCATCGATGCTGGCCTCGTCGGTGACGTCGCAGCGGACCGGCAGCGCGCGCACGCCGAGCGCCCGCAGCTTCGCGGCGGTGTCGGCGATGGTGCCGTCGAGCTTCGACTGGCCCTCCGCCTCGGTGCGGGCCGCCACGATGATGTCGCAGCCCTCCTTCGCCAGCTCGATGGCGATGTACTCGCCCACACCCCGGCTGGCGCCGGTGACGATCGCGACCTTGCCCTGCATCCGTTTCATCGCTGAACTTCCTTCATTATCTAGTGATCTAGTGCTTCCCTGCCCGCTCAGCCGCCGATACGCGGCCCGCGCCGCTGATCGGGCTCCTTGCCACCGACGAACTTCGGCTTGTACTCGGGCTCGCGGCCGGCGATCTGGTCGCGATGCATGCGGTCGTGGCGATAGTACGAACGCAGCCACTGCATCACGGTCAGCGAGCCGAACATCGGCTGCGAGGCCGTGTGCCCGAACTGCTCCGGCGCCAGCGATCCGATGAGCGCGATGGTGCGGGCGCGCTGCTCGCGGAGCTGCGCCGCCAGCTCGGGCACGCCGTGCTCCTGCGCGGCGGTGAGCGGGATGGCGGGCGGCTCGCCGCGGACGCGGGAGACGTCGGCGCCGTCCTCCTCCAGGGCTCGCTGTACCCAGGCGCGGTAGGAGGTCTCCATCTCGGCCAGGTGGGCGAGTTGCTGCTTGACGGACCACTGCCCCTCGCCCTCGGCGTCGGGCGCCTGGACCGAGGCGTCGGCGTCGGAGACGGCCTCCGCCTCGGCCAAGAGGGCGTCTCGCTGCTCCGCCATCTTGTCAAGTAACTCGCGGATTGAATCTGCAGATGCCATCAGTGGGACTCCCTCACCTGTTGGTCCGGACGGCCGAGGCGTAACACCACCCGCCGTGGGACGTTCCTGTCTATGTCAAGCTTAACGGAGACGGACTGATGGCTAAACGAGACCCACAGCGCACTGAAAAGCTCCGGGTGGCCGTGCGCTACTTGCTGGAGCGGGGCAGCCTGGTCCAGGGCAGCCAGTCGCGCCTGGCGGAGCACTTCCTGGTATCGCGGCAGCGCGTCCACCAGATCGTGGTGGAGGAGCGCCAGGTGATGGCCGAAGCGGGGCGCGCCCAGCCGGCGGCGGCGCAGCCGCATCACTCTTCGCTCGCATCGTAGGCCGCAGGTGCGGCGGTGGACGGGTTCAGGCAGGGGAGACAATTGCACATGGCGAAGCGCGACCCACAACGCACCATGAAGCTCCGCATCGCGGTCCGCTACCTGCTGGAGCGGGAGTGCCTGGCAAAGGGCAACCAGACGCGGCTGGCCGAGCACTTCAAGGTCTCGCGGCAGCGGGTCCACCAGATCGTGGTGGAGGAGCGCCTGAAGCACACGGAGACGGCGGTCCTTAACTAGGCCTGCGGCGCGACAGCAGACGGCAAAGGCCCCTTACGGGGCCTTTCTGTTTGCTCGCCACGTTCGCGCGCCGCCGGCGCGTCTGTTGTTTGTCATTGCTGTTTGTTGTCGCGCGCCGCAGGCGCGCGTTAACCCGTGAAGCCCAGGCGGGTGGCGGCGGCGAGCGCGAAGAGGTCGGTCATGCCGGCGATGTAGTCGGCGATGCGGCGGGCGAGGGGATCTTCGGGGCGGGTGTACTCCGAGGCGGCGACTTCTTCTGGGTGGCGCATGAAGTGCTGCCAGAGGAACTCGATGACGCGTCGGGCGCGGTCGGCCTCCGCCAGGCGCTCCTCCCACAGGTAGACATTCTCGAAGAGGTAGTCGCGCAGCTCGTTCGTGGCGGCGGCGATCTCGCCGCTCATGGCGATGGGCAGGGCGCGCGCGGGCGACTGGGCGGCATCCCACGAGGCGTCGACGATGTCGCTGACGAGGGTATCGATGCGCTGGGCGTGGGTGTCGCCGAGGATGCGGCGGGCCCCGCGGGGCAGGTCCTCGGTGCGGAGCAGGCCGGCGCGGACCGCGTCGGCGATGTCGTGGTTGAGGTAGGCGACAGAATCGGAGAGGCGGACGATCTGGCCTTCGAGCGTGGAGGCGAGGGGGTCGCCCCACTCGGCGGCGGACCAGGTCCGCTCCTCCAGTTCGTGGAAGATGCCCTCGCGCGGCTTCGAGTGCTTGAGGATGCCCTCGCGCACTTCCCAGGTGAGGTTGAGGCCGGCGCCGGAGGCTTCGAGCAGGTCGACGATGCGGACGGACTGCTCATTGTGGCGGAACCCCTGCGGCAGAAGGGTGCCTAGGGCCTGCTCGCCGGCGTGACCGAAGGGGGTGTGGCCAAGGTCGTGGCCCAGGCCGATCGCCTCGGTGAGGTCTTCGTTGAGGTCGAGCGCGCGGGCGATGGTGCGGGCGACCTGGGCGACCTCGAGGGTGTGTGTGAGACGCGTGACGAAGTGGTCGCCGGCGGGGGCGATGAACACCTGCGTCTTGTGCTTGAGGCGGCGAAAGGCCTTGGCGTGGACGATGCGGTCGCGGTCGCGCTGGTAGTCGGTGCGCATGTCGGAGGGCGGCTCCGGACGTGCGCGGCCGCGGCTCTGCGCGACGCGCGCCGCGGCGGGCGCGAGCGCGCTCTCGCGGGCCTCGAGGCGCAGGCGGACGGACTCGTGCGGGCGGGCGGTCATGGCGGGAGTGTAGCGGGTGGGGCGCGCGCTTGATCCCCCATTCGGGCGGCGCTAGATTGGCCTCGCCCGCGCGTGAAGTGCGGGGTCCACTTCGTTATCCCCCTGGAGGTGCCCTATGGGACGGCCGGTACTGCGCACGCGGCTGTGCGACATCCTCGACATCGAGTACCCGGTGATCCTTGCCGGAATGGGCGGCGTCGCCACGGCCGAACTGGTGGCGGCGGTGTCGGAGGCCGGCGGGCTGGGCATCGTCGGCGCGGCATCGATGCCGGCGGACGAGATCGAGCGGCAAGTGCGGCGGATCCGCGACCTCACGTCGAAGCCGTTCGGCGTAGACGTGCTGCTGCCGAGCGGCGTGGCGGCTCCGTCGGCGGCGCCGGCCGCAGCAAAGACGGAGGGCGGCGCGCCAAAGCGGCCGCTGGACTACCTGCCGCCGCAGTACGCGGAGTTCGTGCACAAGGCCGAGGCCGAGTTCGGGTTGCCGCAGAAGGGCGAGGACCAGGACTGGTCGGCGGGCATGCGCCGGCTGGGGGCGTCCGACTTCTCGAAGAAGCAGGTCGAGGCGATCCTGGAGCTGAAGGTGCCGGTGTTCGCGGCGGGGCTGGGCAACCCGGCGCCGTACGTGGAGGCGTTCCACGCGCAGGGCGCGAAGGTGATCGCGCTGGTGGGCAACGTGAAGAACGCGCGGCGCGTGGCCGACGGCGGCACCGACGTGGTGGTGGCGCAGGGCACGGAGGCGGGCGGTCACACGGGGCGCATCGGGACGATGGCGCTGCTGCCGCAGGTGATCGACGCGGTGCGGCCGACGCCGGTGTGCGCGGCGGGCGGCATCGGCGACGGGCGCGGGATCGCGAGCGCGCTGGCGATGGGTTGCGACGGGGTGTGGATCGGCACCGCGTTCCTGGTATCGCAGGAGGCGACGTGGCCGGAGCTGCTGAAGCAGCGCATCCTTGCGGCGACGGAAGAAGACACGCGGGTGACGCGGCTGTACAGCGGCAAGACGATGCGCAACATCAACAATCCGCTCATTGAGTACTGGGAATCGCAGAAGATGGACGCGCTGCCGATGGGGCTGCAGGGGATCGTGTCGGGCGAGCTGATGTCGGGGGCGCGGCAGGCGGACAAGCTGGAGCTGGTGATGAACCCGGCGGGACAGATCAGCGGCATGCTGAAGGCGATGCGGCCGGCGAAGGAGATCCTGGAGGACATGGTGCGCGAGGCCGCGGCCATCCTGTCGGGGGACCTGGCGCGGCGCGTGCAGGCGTCGGTGTAGCACAGCGGCGCTCCACGAAGCGGGCATGGGGGTTCCGGCCTCCAGCATGGAGAAAGCGACGGGGCGATGACCGAGTCGGCGCTGTCTGATCTGCGGGTGCTGGACCTGGCCGGCGAGATCGGCGTGTACGCCGGCAAGCTGCTGGCGGATCTGGGCGCGGACGTGATCCGCATCGAGCCGCCGGACGGCGATCCGCTGCGGGAGGTGCCGCCGTTCTTCCACGACGTGCACGCGGCAGACCACAGCCTCACCTTCTTCCACCTCAACACGAACAAGCGCAGCGTCACGCTCGACTTCACGAAGCCGCAGGGCCGCGCGCTGTTCGAGCGCCTCGTGAAGAGCGCGGACGTCGTGATCGAGTCGTACACGCCGGGCTACCTCGATGGGCTGGGGCTGGGGTACGCGGGGCTGTGCAAGATCCGGCCGGACATCGTGCTGACATCGATCACGGGGTTCGGGCAGGACGGGCCGCACGCGCGCTGGGTGTGGAGCGACATCGTCGGCGTGGCGATGAGCGGCATGATGACGCTGGCGGGCGACAAGGAAGACCCGCCGAACCGTCCGTATGGCAACCAGGGCTACGTGTGCGCGGGCATCGACGGCGCGGCCGGGACGATGATGGCGATCGTGCACCGCGACAACACGGGCGAGGGGCAGCAGGTGGACGTGTCGATGCAGGAGGCGCTGTCGATCAACCAGGAGATCGCGATGATGGCGTTCGACATGAACCAGCGCGTGGCGGCGCGTACGGGCGCGCGCGGGCTGATCCCCATCGACCTGCCGGGCATCGGCGTCTTCGAGTGCAGGGACGGCCAGGTGTTTGCGTACTTGGGCTCGCCGGGCGGCGCACCGTGGACGGTGATGTTGGACTGGATGGTTGCGGAGGGAATGGCGGAGGACCTGACGGAGGGCGAGAACTTCGAACTGGTGCAGCAACTGAACCTGCGCTTCCTGACGTTGCTGGTGACGGAACCGGAGAAGCTGCCGGCGCGGCTGAAGGTGCTGGCGCACATGCGCGAGGTGTTCGCGCGGTTCTGCCTGAGCATGGACAAGTGGACGCTGTACCAGGAGGCGCAGAAGCGGCGGCTGATGATTGGCATCGTCAGCACGCCGGAGGACCTGGCGAAGAATCCGCAGCTCGCGGCGCGCGGGTGGTACCAGGACGTGCAGCACGACCACCTGGGCGAGACGGTGCGCTACGCGGGCCCGCCATATCGGCTGAGCGAGACGCCGTGGACGATGCGCCGCCGGCCGCCGCTGCCGGGCGAGCACACGGCGGAGGTGCTGTGCGATGAGCTGGGCGTGTCGCGCGCCGAGCTGGACGCGCTGCGCGCGGCCGGCGTGGTGTGACGGGCGGAATACAGCAAACGGCAAACGGCAAGAGACAGCGACTACCAACTACAAACTGACGACTTACAACTGCGAACTACCGACCTAACAAGGAGACGTGATGGGCGCGAAGTTGCCGCTTGAGGGGATCAAGGTCGCGGACTTCTCGTGGTTCGGGGCGGGGCCGATCTGCGCGGAGAACCTGGGGCGCTACGGCGCGACGGTCGTGCGCGTCGAGTCGGAGGCGCACGTCGACGGGCTGCGCTCGGTGCAGCCGTTCGCGACGGGTAAGACGGGTTACAACGTCAGCGGCTACTTCAACAACTACAACGCCGGCAAGATGGGCGTGACGTTCAACCTGAGCACGCAGCTGGGGCTCGAGATGGGGCGCAAGCTCGTGCAGTGGTGCGACATCTTCGTGACGAACCAGACGTCGCGCATCCTGGAGCAGTGGGGCTACACGTACGAGGAGCTGGTGAAGCTCAACCCGACGATTATCGCGGCGTACCAGCCGATGCAGGGGTCGGGCGGGCCGCACAAGGACTTCTTCGGGTTCGGGGCGGTGTTGAACGCGATCACGGGCTACAACAACCTGAGCGGGTTTCCGCACCGGCCTCCGATGGGGCTGGGCACCAACTACCCGGATTACGTGATCAACCCCGGCCACACGCTGATCGCCATCCTGGCGGCGCTGCGCTATCGCAAGAAGACCGGCAAGGGGCAGCGCATCGAGCTGGCGCAGATCGAGTCGAGCGTGGCGCCGCTGGCGCCGGCGATCATGGAGTACACGGAGAACGGGCGCGTGATCACGCGGAACGGCAACCGGCTGGAGTACGCGTCGCCGCACGGCGCATTCCGCTGCGCCGACAACACGTGGCAGGACCAGCCGGAGGACCGCTGGGTGGCATTCGGCGTGTTCACCGACGCGCACTGGCGGGCGCTCGTGGAGGCGATGGGATCGCCGGCGTGGGCGGGCGACGCGAAGTTCGCGACGCTGGAGTCGCGCAAGCAGCACGAAGATGAGTTGGAGGCGCAGGTCACGGCGTGGACGCGGCCGCGGCGGGCGGAGGACGTGATGACGCTGCTGCAGTCGAAGGGCGTGCCGGCGGGCGTGGTGCAGAACTCGCGCGACGTGTTAACGGCGGACGAGCACCTGAAGACGCGGCAGTACTACCAATACCTTGACCACTCGGAGACGGGGCGGGCGGCGTACGACGGCGCGCCGTTCCGGCTCTCGAAGACGCCGGGGACGCTGCGCACGCCGGCGACGTTGCTGGGCGAGTACAACGAGTACGTCTGCAAGGAGCTGCTGGGGATGTCGGACGACGAGATCGCGGAGGCGCTGGTCGAGCAAGCACTGTTCTAACTGCGAGTTACGCGACGTCACGAAATGAGAAGGGGCGCAGGTGCTGCGCCCCTGTTCGTTGTGCTCGACAACGTCAGGCAGCCGGGTAGGCGATGTGCCCCGTGCGCCACTCGTCGTCGCCGAGGAGGTGGCTGAGCGTCGCGCCGTCGACCGGGTACTGGGCGACGCGGATGACGGCGTCCGGAACGACGTCGCGCAGGCGATCGGCGACGACGAGGGCGCCGGCGCGCTCCGTCTGCGGGAGCACCGCGGCGAGCTTGTTGCCGAGATCGCCACCGAAGTCGACCTGGCGCAGGAGCTGCTTGAGCGCGAAGCGCGCGCCTTCGAGCGAGCCGGATGGTCCGGGAGTCATCGTGACCACGGTGAACGGCTGGCCGTAACGCGTCGAGCGCCCGATCTCCTCTTCGGCGCGCAGGCGGAAGTACCAGGCGACGCAGAGGCCGGTATCGCGGTCGAACGTCGCGAGGCGGCGGTCGCTGTGCAGCGCCGCGGCAACCGACCGCGGGAGCGGCGCGATGTCGCTGCGGCCGGCCTCGCCTGCGACGCCGGCAGCGGCGCGCCAGAGCATGGCGGACACGGCGACGAGCGCGACGGACTGGAGAGCGAGTCGCGACGCCAGCGGATCCACGGCCGAGGCGACGGCGACGGCGGCGATGCCGGCGACGATCGCGGGCGCGGCCAGCAGGATCACCTGGAGCGGCGAGCGGCTCATTGCGCGCCTCCCGTTGCGTCGGTGATGCAGAGCACCGGGCCGCCGTCGAATGCGGCCGGCACGTCCGCGGGGCAGTTGTCGTGCTGCGGCCAGACCTGCGTGTGCGCGACGAGCGTGAAGGTCGCGCCATCGGAGCGGTAGTAGTAGGCGTACTGGCCGTCGGACGCGGGGATCTTGCCGGCGAGCGACGGCAGCATGCAGGCGGGGTCGCCGGCGGCGAAGCAGATCGGCTTGTAGACGCCGCCGCTGGTCGGGTACGCGCCGTCCTTCTGGCGGAGCGTCTTCAGCGTGTCGGCGAGCTTGTTGAGATCGATGAAGCGGCGCGTGTCGAGCAGGACCTCGTCGGCGCCGGGCGTGCGGGCGACGCGCGGGACGGCGGTCGCCGTGACGGTTGCGGTGGCCTGTGGCGCGGCGCTGGCTCCGCCGGAGCGGCCGGCGAGCACGGCGGACAGCACGATGACGCCGATGAGGGCGGCAAACGGTCCGAAGTAGCGCGGGTCGCGGAAGGTCGTCAGCACGATCGGTCCTCTCCTCGGAGGGAGTATCGACGCCCGAGCAGGCAACCTGCAGCGTTTAGAGCGCCCGCTCCGGCGCTAACGAGGGTATTCCCCTACTCGAAAAGGCAGTTCGGCGGCGTCAGGGGGCGCCGACGAAGGCGACGGCGTCGCGGACGGCGGCCGGGTCGGCGACGATGGCGTCGTGGCTGAGAAACGCCGGCGATTCGATGTAGTAGGTCAGGGACACGGATGCCTGGCCGGACAGGAACTGCGTGTCGCCGTCGTCGACGAAGGGCCCGCCCGGGACGCAGTGGCCGGTGTTGTACAGGCAGTCGAAGGTGTTGCCGAGCGTGGCCAGGCGGATGCCCTGTGCGGCCAAGCGGGCGCTCTGGTCGCGGCGGATGTCAGGCGTGGCGGGATCGAGCTTCGCGGCCACGATGTCGGCGCCCGCGAGGTAGGTCTTGTCGCACGCCAGGAGATCGATGATCATTTTCTTGTCGGGCGAGATGCCCTTGATCGGCGCGTCCAGGGTGACGACGACGTCGATGCCGAGCATGTCCGCCTCCGGCCGGGCCGCTTCCCGCGCGCCTTCGAGGAAGGCGAGGTAGCCGCCGAGGCTGTGGCCGACGAGCGTGAAGTGCGCGCCGGGCTTCTTCTTGCGCAGGTCGGCGAGCATCTGCTCGAGCGGGACGAGGTTGTCGGCGGGGGTGCGGTCGGTGAGCGCGCATTCGTACGGCGCGGGGCGCCAGCCGCCCGCGGCGTCGACGGTGCCGCCGGCGTAGCTGAAGTCGAGCAGCGACGACGCCTCGTAGCCGCGCGCGACGAAGGCGGCCTTGAGCGTGTCGAATCGATGCGGCTCGATGCCGTTGGGCTGCGTGCCCGTGACGTCGTAGCTGGTGTAGATGCCCTGCATGAAGATGACGACGCGGGTGCCGGGCGGGTAGCAGCGCGCGCCGGTCAGCAGCGCCATCAGCACGAGCAGCGGCAACGCGAAGGCGGCCGTGCGCAGGCGCGGTCTGGAGGGGCGGCTCACCCGCGATGCGTCGTTGCGCTCGGTCATTGCACTCCGATCAGCCCAGGAACTCGTAGCCGCCGGTGACGCCCTCGGGCTTCTGGTCCATGATCACGTTCACGCAGGCAGGCTTGCCGCTCGCGAAGGCGCGCTCGATGGCCGGGAAGATCTCGTCGGGCGCGGTGACGAACTCGCCGTGGCCGCCGAGCGCCTCGACGACCTTGTCGTAGCGGGCGTTGTCGCCGAGACGGGTGGCAACGACACGGTCTTCGCCGTACATCTTCGCCTGGCCGACGATGATCTGGCCCCACTGGCGGTCGTTGCCGATGACGGAGACGACCGGCATGTTGAACCGCACGAAGGTGTCGAAGTCGAAGCCGTTGAGGCCGAACGAGCCGTCGCCGTTCACCATGAGCAGCTTCTTCTCCGGGTGGACGACCTGGGCCGCCATGCAGAAGCCGGTGCCGACGCCGAGCGTGCCGAGGGGGCCGGGACCCATGAACTGGCCCGGGTGGTTGACGGGCAGCACCTGCGACGCGAGGCCAACGATGTCGCCGCCGTCGCCGACGACGATCGTCTCGTCGTCGACGAACTTCGCGATCTCGTTGCAGAGGCGCAGCGGGTGGATGGGGTTGGCGTCGGAGTGGAGCCAGCGCTGGCGCAGCTCGGTGACCTTCGTCTCGCCGTCGCGGAGCTTGCCGATCCAGTCGTCGTGGCGGACGGTGCGCGCGCCCAGCTCGGCGGTGATCTGGAGCAGCGCGTTGCGCGGGTCGCCCTCGATGCCGATGTCGATGCCGCGGTTGCGGCCGAGTTCGTTGGGGTCGATGTCGATCGAGATCACCTTCGCGGCGGGGTTGACGCTGCGGCCGTAGCGCAGGCGGAAGTCGATCATCGTGCCGGCGAAGAGGACGACATCGGCCTCGCCGAAGGCGGTGCGGCGGGTGCGGCTCATGAACTGCGGGTGCTCCTGGTGGACCATGCCGCGTCCCATGTCGTTGAGGTAGATCGGCGCGCCGACCTTCTCGGCCAGCTCCTGGAGCGCGCCGCCCGCGTCGGCCCAGTAGACGCCCGTGCCGCCCATGACGGCGGGGCGCTCAGCGTTCGCGAGGAGCTGCGCGGCCTGCTTGATCAGCGCGAAGTCGCCCTGCGTGCGGCCTTCCGTGCGGTAGCCGGTGGGCAGCGGAACCTCGCTCTCCTCGACGCGGCCGAAGAGAATGTCGGACGGGATCTCGAGGAAGACGGGGCCGTAGCGGCCGGTGAGCGCGATGCGGAACGCCTGCGCCAGGTAGTCGGGGATGCGGCGCGTGAAGGGAATGGTGGCGGCCCACTTGGTGATGGGCTTCATCATCTCGACGGTGCCGGGGATCTCCTGGAGCGCGCCCATCAGCGACGTGTTGAGCGGCGCCGCGCCGCCGATGACCAGCATCGGCGAGGCGTTCTGGTAGGCGGTGGCGACGGCGGTGACGACGTCGGTGACGCCGGGGCCGGCGGTGACGACTGCGACGCCGCACTTGCGGGTGAGGCGGCCGTATCCCTCGGCCGCGTGGCCGGCGGACTGCTCGTGGCGGGTGTCGATGACGCGGATGCCCTCGTCGAGGCAGCCGTCATAGATGTTTTGGACGTGACCGCCGGAGAGGGTGAAGATCGTGTCGATCCCCTCGCGCTTGAGCATGCGCGCGACGAGGTCGCCGCCGTCGATCTGGGCCATGGGAGTGCTCCTTGTGCTGGGCGCGCCGGGCGGGCGCGACTGGTCCGGGGTGGGCGCCGGCGGCGCACGGTGAGTGTACGGCGAGGCGGGGACAGACGACAGGGGCGGCGGCTCTTATGGCTTCGGGAAGCCTCGGTACCGTTTTCGCAGCACAAAAGAGGGCATGTCTACTTCCTGTTTCCGTTCGTGTGTCCTTATAATGCCCCACGCTGCGCCTCGCGCGGGCACGGCGCGCTCACTTATCCCGGAACCGAAGGATCGAACGCGTTGATCAACCCCCTGACCGCGCTGCTCGGGCTGTTCTCCCACGACGTGGGGATTGACCTCGGCACGGCGAACACGCTGGTGCTGGTGAAGGGCCGCGGCATCGTCATCGATGAGCCGTCCGTCGTGGCCATCGACCGGCAGACGAAGAAGATCCTGGCGATCGGCGCGGAAGCGAAGCGCATGGTGGGCCGCACGCCCTCCAGCATCGTGGCCGTGCGGCCGCTGCGGGACGGGGTGATCTCCGACTTCGAGGTGACGGAGCGGATGCTCCAGTACTTCATCCGGGCGGTGCACGACCGGTTCGGATTCGGCATCCCGCGGCCGCGCGTAGTGGTGGGCATCCCCAGCGGCGTCACGGAAGTGGAGAAGCGGGCCGTGCACGACGCCGCGCTGAACGCAGGCGCTCGCGCCTGTTACCTGATCGAGGAGCCCATGGCGGCGGCGATCGGCGCGGGGTTGCCGATCATGGAGCCGAACGGCTGCATGATCGTGGACATCGGCGGCGGCACGACGGAGGTCGCGGTGATCGCGCTGGGCGGCGTGGTGGTGAGCACGTCGATCCGGACGGCGGGCGACGAGATGGACCAGGAGATCATGGCCTACGCGCGCCAAGTGCACAACATGCTGATCGGCGAGCGGACGGCGGAAGAGATCAAGATGGAGGCGGGATCGGCGTTCCCGCTGGAAGAAGAAGGCACCGTGGAGCTGCGGGGCCGCGACCTGGCGACGGGGCTGCCGAAGTCGGTCGAGGTGAGCACGGTGGAGATCCGCGACGCGCTTTCGGGCAGCATCAACGCGGTGATCGACGCGGTGCGTTCGACGATCGAGGTGACGCCGCCGGAGCTCGTGGCGGACCTGATGTACCGGGGCATCGCGCTGGCGGGCGGCGGGGCGATGCTGCGGGGGCTGGACCGGCGGCTGGCGCAGGAGACGCGCTTCCCGGTGTACGTGGCGGAGGACCCGCTGCTGTGCGTGGTGAAGGGCACCGGCGAGGTGCTGGAAGAGACGAAGATGCTACAGAAGGTGCAGTCGGCGCTGGCGACGCGCAAGCCGCCGCGCTGACCCCGGAACCGCTACGCGGCCCAAGGGCTATTCAGCGCCGTTCGAGAAATCCATCAGGTACCAGGCGCCGCCGCCGATCCATGTCAGCTGGACATCGCGTGCGGCCGGCGGCAGCAGATCGAGCGGTGGCGGCTGATCGTAGACTTGTTGCGTGCGCAGGAGCAGCCGGCTGATCAGCGGAAGCCTGCGATCGGCCGGAACACCCACGTCGCAGATGACGATTCTCGCTCCATGCCTGGCGACACGCGCGATCTCCGCCAGCGCCCTCCGCTTGTCGCCGAACTCGGCAAAGCCGCCGTGGTGCAACACGGCATCGAAGACTCGATCTGCGAATGGCAGGTGCGCCGCTTCTCCCTCGACGAGGCTGAGCGGGGGCGTCGTCCGATGCGGTTTCGCGCGGCAACGTGACAGCATCGCGCGCGAAATGTCGAGCCCCACGAAGCAGCCGGCAGCCGGTGCGGCGGCCTGCATGAGCAGCAGATTCGTGCCGGTGCCGGACGCGACCTCGAGGACGCGATCCGCGGGATTCAACCGCAGACGTGCAATCGCCTTGAGCCGCTCGGTGCGGCCGGATGTCCCGCGAAGCAGCGCCGCCAGGCGGTTCGCCCAGTCGTACAGGCCGGCGCGCCGCTGGTAGTAGCTGCGCGAGCGGATCTCGTCGTCGTGCATGGCGGCCCTCCACCTCGCGACCACGCTACAGCGCCTTTGCGCCGCCGACAACCAGCGTCCGGCTGCGAGATCCGCAGCCCGCAGCGTCGCGGCGGCGATCAGCTTGCGGGGGGCGGCCCTTGAGAGCGATGCTGACGGACATGGAGTACACACGCCGCACCGGCCGACGGACGGCACGGGCGCTGCGCGGTGCGCTGGCCGCGGTGCTGCTGCTTGCCGGCGCCGCAGCAGCGGCGTGCGCGAGCACGGCGGAGTCCCCGGAGCACACCGCCGCGCCGGCCGCGACGCCAACGAGCGCGGCGGCGGCGCCGGAGCAGACACCTACGCCCGCGACGACGCCGACGAGCGCACCGCGCTCGACCGGCATCGCGGCGCTGGACGCGATCATCGCGGCGGCGGAGCGGGGCGACGCGGCCGCGATGCAAGCGGCGATCCAGTACACGGCGACGGCGTGCATCGCGACGCCGCAGGGCATCGGCGCGCCGCCGTTCTGCCGCGCGGGCGAACCGGAGGGAACGAAGGTGGACGTGATCCCGCTGGCGCAGTGCGAAGGGTTCTTCGGGCGGCCCGACGAACTGCAAATGGACACGCTCGCGGGCGGTGCGACGTTGTACGCCGTCTACCGCGCGAGCGCCGCGCAGCAGTTCCCGCCGGGGAAATACTGGGCCATCTTCGCGCGGAGCGACGCAAGCAGCCGACCGCCAGCGTTCGCGATCGTCATGAACGACGACCGCATCGTTGGGATCCACTTCGGCTGCGACATGAAACCGGCACAGATGGTGGAGTTCGAGCGGCTGACAGACGCGGTTGTGTCGCCTGCGCCGTAGCGGCGCGACGGGCGCCGGCGTTACGCGGGCGGCTGCGGCTCGGCGACGCGGATGTCCTCGACGCGGATCTCCAGCGGCGCGTCGGGGCGAGCGTCGTTGTTGAGGCAGTAGACGATGTCGACGCGGTCGCCGGGCTCGCAGGCGAAGGCGCCGAGCCCGAAGGCGATGGCGGGCCACGTCAGGCCGCCGTCGCGCAGGCGCAGCTTCAGGTGCTTCTCGCCGTTCCCCACCAGCCGCGCGTCCACAACCGTGACGTTGCGGGCGAGGAACGTCGGCGCCGGGTTGCCGACGCCGAACGGGCCGATGCGTGCGAGCCACTGGATCTCTTCGCCCCGCAGCGCACGCAGCGGCAGGTTGCAGTCGATCTCCAGCACCGGCGCCAGGTCGCGCCCGGCCAGCGCGCGCGCGGCCTCCTCGACGAGCAGCGCGCGCACGTCGTCGATGCGATCGTTGCGAGCGGTGAAACCGGCGGCGGCGCGGTGGCCGCCGAAGCGCTCGAACAGCTCCGGGCGGACGCGCAAGGCGTCGGTGATGTGGAACTCGTCGATGCTGCGGCAGCTCGCGCGGCTGGTCTCGGCGCCGATCTCGTAGACGACGGCGGGGCGGCCGTAAAGGTCGACGAGCTTCGACGCGATGAGGCCGACGACGCCCGACGAGAAGTCGGCGTGGCCCACCATGATCAGCGGCGGCTGATCCGCGCCGTCGCGCTCCTCGACCAACCGCACGGCGAGGTTGACGGCCTGCTGCGTGCGGTCCTGCCGCTCGCGGTTCAGCGCGTCGAGCTGGAGCGCGAGCTCGCGGCCGCGCTCCTCGTCCTGCGTCATCAGCAGCTCCAGCGCCAGCTTCGCGTGCGCGATGCGGCCGGCGGCGTTCAGCCGCGGCCCCAGCTTGTAGCCGAGATCCTCGGCTGTGATGGAGCGCGCATCGACGCGCGCGACGTCCATCAGCGCGCGCAGGCCGGGGCGCTTGGTGCGCGCGAGTGCGGGCAGGCCGGTGCGCAGCAGGCGGCGGTTCTCGGCGGCCAGGGGCGCCATGTCGCACACGGTGCCTAGCGCCGCGATGTCGAGGTACGCGTCCGCGTCGAAGGGCCGGCCGGCGGCTTCGTGCAGCGCGGCGGCGAGGTGGAAGGCGAGGCCGGCGGTGGCCAGCTCAAGCAGGCCGCCGGGCGCCGCGCCGGGCAGCTTGGGGTTCACGAGGATGTTCGCGTCGGGCAGGACGGGCGGCACCGTGTGGTGGTCGAGCACGATCACGTCCATGCCGATCTCGCGGGCGCGCGCGATCTCGTCGACCGAGCTGGTGCCGCAGTCGGCGGTGACCAGCAGCGTCGCGCCGTCCCGGCGGAGCAGCTCGATGGCGGGGATGTTGAGGCCGTAGCCCTCGCTGAAGCGATCGGGGATATAGGGCACCGGAGCGGCGCCGAGCGCGGCCAGCGCCTGGGCGATCTCGGCGGCGGAGGTGACGCCGTCGACGTCGAAGTCGCCGTAGACGGCGACGGTCTCGTGCGTCGCGACGGCGCGCAGCAGGCGCTCGACGGCGGCGTGGAGGGCGGGCAGCGCGTAGGGGTCGGGAGCGGGGCCGGCGGGCGCCAGGAAGGCGGCGGCGGTCTCGGCATCAGTGATACCGCGGAGGCTGAGGATCCGGGCGGCGAGGTCGGGCCAGTCGCCCTGCGGGACCGCCTCGGCGCGGGCGCGGGCACGCCAGCGGCGGCGGCGCGGGGCCGCGTCGGCGGGCGCGGACGTCCTGTCCTGCGCGGCGGGAGTGGTCATGGGGCCGAGTCTAGCAGCAGGCGGGGGCGGCTGTCGAACATGTCATTTTCGCCGGAAGCAACAGTTCCCTAAGGGAATTGCCGATATTCGCCCAGACGCAGTACGTGTTGCAGAGGAGGAGTATCGTGAAGAATCTGTTGAGCCTTGCGGCCGCATTGGCCGCCGTCACAGTCATCGCCGGCGCGGCCGCGGTCGGCGGACACAGCGGGAGCGCGCACGCGGATTCGCCCTTCGACCTCGGGTCGGGCATGAGCCTGGACCTCGGGCAGAACGCGAACTTTGACCTGAGCGGCCTCACGCAGGTCGGGAACCTGCAGCCAGCGCCGGTCGCCGCGCCGCCGCAGGCGGCGATCGAAGTGCCCACGGGCACGGACACCGGCGCGGGGGCACCTGCGGCCGAGACCGTCCCGTCCGGCGGCACGGCGCCGCAAGCGATCCTGCTGCCGAACACGGGCACCGGCGGCGCTCCGGGCGGCGGCTTGCCGCTCCTGACGCTGGCGCTGGGCATCGCGGGCGCGGCCTGCGTGGGCGCCGCGGCGTACAAGTCGCGGACCGCGGACGTGCGCACCCGGGTGTAACGCGACGACTCGCAGCGAGCGCAGGGCCGCCCCCATGGGGCGGCCCTCTTCGCGTGCGCGCAGATCTTCGGAGGCGGTGTACTTTTTCGCATGTGGGGCGTTTAGATCACGACGAGGCTCTACCCGGAAGGGGGATCATGACACGGCATCCCGCTCCCTGGACGGCGTTTGCGCTGTGCGTCGTCGCCACATGGCTCGCGGCGTGTTCCAACTCGCCCGGTGGGCACGCCGCGAGCCCCACTACCAGCCCCGAAGCCCGAACGGCGAGCGTGGCGCCCGTCGTCGTGGCGGCGCGGACAGTGTGCCGCCTCATAGCGGACAACCCGGACGCAGCCGTGGCGCAGCTGCGCGGCGCCGACGGCGCGCCGAGCATCGCCGTGGGCGGGCGGGCGTATTGGTTCTTCGGCGATGCGGTGCGCAACGGTCCCGGCGGCCGCCAGGACGTGATCCCGGCGGCGATCGCGACGTCGGCGGACGTCGACGGGCGCGACTGCGTGCGGCTGGCGTTCAAGACGGCGAACGGGGCGGCAGAGCCGATGTTCCCGCGGCTCGAAGAGACGACGGCGTGGCCCGACGGCGTGCTGCCGCTGGACGACGGCAGCATCGCCTTCTACATGGTGAAAGTGACGCGCACGTCGCCGTTCGCGTGGTACGTGAGCGGCATCGGCCTAGGGCGCATGGCGGCGGGCACGACGGACGGCACGCGCGAGGTCGAGACGATCTGGGACGAGCGCAGCGGCTTCGGGGCGCGGGTGTCGGGCGCGCGGTCGCCGGTGCGCGTGGGCGACGACGTCATCGTCTTCCTGCACACGGACCCGGGCGCCAATTACGCCGCGCGCGCACCGATCGCGCGGATGGGCGAGGCCGCAGCGTACACGTACTGGACCGGCACCGCGTGGTCGCCGCGGGCGCAGGACGCGCAGCCGCTCTGGACCGCGCCCGCCACCGGCTTCCCGGCCGACAACGGCGCGCAGGTCAGCTTCGACCCGGCGAGCGGGCAGTGGATGGCGGTGGTGGCCGCGTCGATGGCGCGGGTGGAGGTGCGCACGGCGCCGCAGCCGTGGGGGCCGTGGTCCGCGCCGACCGCGTGGTTCGACTGCCGGCCGCTGGTGGAGGACGTGTACCCGTATTGCTACAGCGGGGAGCTGCACCCGGAGCTGTCGCACGACCCGGCGACGGCGTACCTGACGTTCTCGAGTCAGAAGCCCTACGACGTGACGCTGGTGGAGCTGCACCTGGGCGTCGCGATCCGCGAGTGGCTGCGCGAGGACGGCGCCGCGCGCTACGCGGCGGCATCGCCGGGCGACAGGTATAGCGACCGCGGCGTGGCGTTCTACGCGTCGGCGGCGCCGGCGCCGGGGCTGGCGGCGGTGTACGAGCGCGACGGCGCGTACACGCTCGCCGCGGCGGGCGGCGCCACGGCGGCGTTCTACGCCTACGCAGCGGCGACGGACGGTGTGGTGCGGACGGTGCCGGTGTACCGCTGGCAGAAGGGGAGCGCGGAGGCGCTGGACACGCGGACGCGGGACGGCTGGCAGCGGGGCGAGATCGCGTTCTACGCGGTGTGCCAGGCGGCGGAAGAACGCGGCTGCTAGGCGGTTAACCTTTTCACATGCTGGAGCGTTGTATGAGTACCACCGGGCGCAAGAGGTGGTCCATGCACTACGCACACACATCCCGCACGGCCGCGGCTATCCTCTCGATCACCCTGGCCATCATGGGGGCGGCGGCCTTCGCCGCGTTCCGCGATACGGCGCCGTGGCGGGCGCCGGCCGCGCACGCGGCCGATCCGCCGGGCAACGACAACTTCAACCGCGGCTCGGACATTAATCCGACCGAGTTCGGCGACGCCCTGCCGTTCGACGCCAGCCAGTCGACGGCGGGCGCGACGCTGGAAGACGGCGAGAGCGCGCCGTGCGCGGCTGTGGGCGCGACGGTGTGGTACGCGTACCGGCCGGAGCAGCCGGGCACGATCACCCTCACGACGGCGGGCAGCGACTTCGACACCGTGCTAACGGTCTACACGGCAACGGGCTTCGTGCCGTCGCCGCCCGGCCAGAACCTGGTGAGCGCGGGCTGCGACGACAACAGCGGCGGCGGCCAGGCGTCGGCGCTGACGCTGGCCGTCACGCAGTACGAGCAGTACTTCATCCAGATCGGCGGCAAGGCGGGCGCCACGGGGCAGCTGCAGCTGCACGCGGCGTGCGACCCGGCTTGTAAGCCCGCCAACGACGACCAGGCGATGAGCCGCTACAGCTACCTGGACGCGTACCGGCCGGCCGCGCAGTACCACGCCGACACCACGGTGGCGACGCTGGAGCCGGGCGAGCCGCGCGCGTGCGGCAACGCGGGCGCGACGGTCTGGTACTCGTTCTACGCCCAGACCAGCCTCACACTGGCGCTCGATACGACGGGCAGCGACTTCGACACGACGCTGGCAGTCTTCACCTGGGGCGACCAGCCGATCTCGCCTCCGGGCGGGCTGGTGCAGCTGGCGTGCGACGACAACAGCGGTGGCGGCAAGATGTCGAGCCTGTCGGTGCACCTCGACGGCAACCGGCAGTTCTGGATCCAGGCGGGCGGCGCGAACGGCACGCACGGGCATCTGCTGCTGAACATGGCGTGCAAGCCGGGGTGTCCGCCGTACAACGACAACCTCGAGAGTGCGAACGGGGTCAACTCAGGGCCGTGGTCCGACCAAGTGTCGACCGTGGGCGCGACGACGCAGGCGGACGAGCCGCGGCCGTGCGGCAGCATCGGGCGCACGACGTGGTACGACGTGTCGATGCAGGGCGACACGACAGTGTCGCTGGACACCGCGGGCAGCGACTTCGACACGGTCATCGCCGTGTACGAGTCGACGGTGCAGTGGTCGCCGGCGTTCGGCGACCTGCACGCGCTGAAGTGCGTGGACAACGCAGGCGGCGAACAGGCGCGCCTGACGTTCGCGGCGAGCGCGCTGAAGCACTACCTCGTGCAGGTGGGCGGGCACGACGACGCTGCGGGCGTGCTTGACCTGGAAGCAACGTGCGTGCCGGAGACCTGCCCGCCGTGGGGCGACAGCTCGGCGGAGCCGGGCGGGCTCTACGTGTGGGACAACCAGCCGTACGAGGCATGGGCCGACACGCGGGGCGCGACGACGGAGCCGCGGGAGCCGCTGGACTGCGGCGCCATGGGCCGCACCGTGTGGTACACGCTGTACGCGCAGACCGACGCGCGCGTCGTGCTGGACACCGCGCAAAGCAACTTCGACACCGCGATCGCGGTGTACGACGCACCGCCGTCGTCGCCGCCGGGCGCGGCGGCGCAGCGGCTGGCGTGCGACGCGCCGGGCGGCGGCGCGCGGGCGCGCGTGGCGGTGCCGCTGAAGGCGAACGCGCAGGTGTGGGTGCAGATCGGCGGCGTGCACGGTGCGGGCGGACAGCTGATGGTGCACGTGACGTGCGACCCGGCGTGCCCGCCGCACAACGACAACAGCGCGAACGCGGACGAGATCCCAATGTCCGGCTTTGGCACCAGCGCCGACACGCGTGGCGCCACGTTGGAGGCGGGCGAGGCGCAGCCGTGCGGCGACATCGGCGCGACGGTGTGGTACCGATTCTCGACGGGAGACCGCGGCGGGACGCTGACGGTCGACGCGACCAGCAACGACTTCCGCCCGGTGACGGCGCTGTACCGAATGGACGGCATGTCGCCTCCTGGGGCGCTGACGCAGGTGGCGTGCGCCGACGCCGGGAGCCTGACGGCGGAGCTGGCGGCGAACACGACGTACTACGTGCAGGCGGGTGGGGCGGGCGGCGCGGCCGGCATGCTGAACCTGCGCTTCGACTGCCCCGCCGCAGGGTGCGCGCCCGGCTGGCCGGGCGGAGCGCCGGGCACAGCTCCACCGCCAGCGACCGACGGCGTCAGGGGGGGCGGCACGATCAACGGGCCGGACACGGGCAGCGGAGGATACCTGCCGGGCAGCCGAAGGGCGCCGTAGCCGAGACGGCGCAGCAGATCGCGAGGCCGCGGGCGCAGGACGCACCCGCGGCCTCTGCTCGTGCGCGAGGGCGGCTGCCGCTTCTGGCGATCGGCGGGTACGCTGTGCGCGGAAGTCTGGAGCGAGCAAGGAGGCAGGGCTATGTGGTGGGCGATTCCCGTCAGCGCGGTCATCGGGTACCTGATCGGGTCGATCCAGTTCGGGCTGATCGTGGGGCGGATCACCCGCGGCGTGGACATACGCGACTACGGCAGCGGGGCCACCGGTGCGACGAACGTCATCCGCACGTCGGGTGCGAAAGCGGGCGTGCTGGTGATCGCGCTGGACATCGCGAAGGGGGCGGCGCCGTTCTACGCGGGCGTGCTCATAGGCCACGCCGCCGGGCTGGACTACAACGAGCTGGCGTGGTGCGCGGCGGCAGGCGCGTTCATGGCGGTGTGCGGGCACGTGTGGCCGCTGTACGCGGGCTTCCGCGGCGGCAAGGCCGTGGCGAGCGGCTACGGCGGTGCGCTGGCGATGAACTGGATGGCGTCGCTGGCGATGCTGCCGGTTGCGCTGGTGATCGTGGCGACGACGCGGATCATGTCGCTGATGTCGATCATGATGGGGCCGCTGCTGGCGCTGTTCTTCATCATCCTGGCGTTCATGGGCATCATGCCGGCGGCGTACGCCGTGTACGCGGTGGGCTCGTCGGCGATCATCGTCTTCCGGCACCGCGCGAACATCGGGCGGCTGCTGGCGGGGACGGAGCCGCGCATCGGCAAGGGCGGCGAGAAGCGGGCGCCCGACGCAGCAGCGGGCTGAGCGCCGGCCGCTACGTGAAAAGCGGCGTCATGGCGCGTTCGGCGACGAGCGCGCGCATGGCGGCGTCGTCCGGGCGCGCGGTAAAGCGGTGCCCCGCGTCCAGGATCTTCTCGAGCAGGCCCAGGTCACCGGCGGTGTTGAGGAATACGCCGGGGCGGCCGAGCACCCAGTGGACCGCAAGGTCGATCTCGGCCTGCGCGGCGAGCGGCTCGTACCAGGTGCCGTGCGTGTGCTCCTTCTCGTTCCACGGGCCCAGCGTGATGCCCTTGATGGTCTGCATGGCGATGCCGCGCTCGGCGCAGACGCGCGACAGCGCCTCGAAGTCGGCGGCGTACTGCGGGTTCTGCATCATCACGTAGTTGTACGGCAGCAACACGGAGTCGAACGGGAAGCGTTCGAGGCTGCGGAGGTGCATGGCCGCGACGGTGACGCCGTGGCCGGTGACGCCGATGAATCGCGTGAGCCCGGCGTCGCGCGCCTCCACTGCGGCCTCCAGCGCGCCGCCGGGCGCGAACGCAGTCTCCCACTCCTGCTCGTCGACCAGGTTGTGGAGCTGGATTAGGTCGAGGTGGTCGGTCTGCAGCCGTTCGAGCGACTTGCGGATGCCGGCGCACGCGCCGTCGGCCGTGCGCTCGCCAGTCTTGGTGGCGAGGAAGAAGCGGTCGCGGTGGCGCGGCATCCACGCGCCGACGCGGCGCTCGGAGCGGCCGTAGGCGGCGGCCGTGTCGATGTGGTTGAGGCCGGCGGCGAGCACCATCTCGAGCGCGCGCTCGCCGTCCTCCTCGGACGCGCCCCCGAGCGCGGCGGCGCCGAAGATGACGCGGGAGCTATCGTGTCCGGTATCGCCGAAGGGCTGCGTCGGGATCATGTGCGTACCAACCTTTCGTGCGTCGCCCGGCGCGCCGCTAAACGCGGTACGGGTGCGGGCCGAACTCCGCTTCGTAGAACGGCGCGACGCTGTCGCCGCGGCGGATGATGCGGTTGATCTGCTTGCGGTCGTCATCGGTGATCTCGACGTCGAGCGCGCCTAGGTTGTCCGTGTACTGCTCCATCGTGCGCGGGCCGATGATCGGGCTGGTGACGCCCGGCTGGCGCAGCACCCAGGCCAGCGCGAGCTGCGAGAGCGTGCAGTTCTTCTCTTTCGCGATCGGCTCCAGGCCGTCGACGACGTCGTAGATGCGGTCGTTTAGGCGGCGGCGGTAGATGGGGTTGCTGGTATCGGCGAAGCGCGCGCCCTCGGGCGGCTCCTCGCCGCGCTTGTACTTGCCGGTGAGCAAGCCACCGCCGAGGGGGCTCCACGGGATGACGGCCATACCATAGGTCTGCGCCATCGGCAGCAGCTCGCGCTCGATGCGGCGGTCGAGCAGGTTGTAGGGCGGCTGCTCGCAGATGAAGCGGTTGAGGCCCAACTCCTTCGAGACCGCGAACGATTCGACGAGCTGCCATGCGGCGAAGGTGCTGCTACCCAGGTAGCGCACCTTGCCCGCGCGCACGAGGTCGTCGAGCGCGCGCAGCGTCTCGTCGATCGGGATGTCGGGCTGCGGGCGGTGGATCTGGTAGAGGTCGATGTAGTCGGTCTGGAGGCGGCGGAGCGACGCCTCGCACTGCTGGATGATGTGGCGGCGGCTGTTGCCCTGCATGTTGGGGTCGTCGCCGCTCATCACGCCGTGGACCTTGGTGGCGAGCACGACGCGGTCGCGCTTGCCGTTGCGCTTGAGCGCTTCGCCGGTCACCTCTTCGCTGCGACCGACGGAGTAGACGTTGGCGGTGTCGATGAAGTTGACACCGTCGTCGATCGCCTTGTCGATGATGTCGTACGAGTCCTTCGGCGGCGTCTTGCCGCCGAACATCATGCAGCCCAGGCACAGGGCGCTGACCTTGACGCCGGTGCGGCCAAGCGATCGATATTCCACGACGGTCCTCCTTCAGCGCCGGTGCGGCGCGTGCGTGCGGTGGGGGTACGGGGCGGCGTGCCGCGCGGATCGATCATAGAGGGTGCGGCGCGCAGGGTATAGGGGCGCGACGGCGTCAGCGTTTGGCGGGGACGGACTCGCGCGGCGCGGGGGTGACGGGGGCGGGACTAGACGCGTCGTCGGCGAAGCCGAGGCGGACGGCGAACTCGACGGCGAGCAGGCCAGCGGCGTTCGCGGCGACCAGCAGCAGGCCGAGCGCGAAACCGGTCGACGCGCCCTGCGCGGCGGTGGCGCCGGCGTGCTTCACCAGCGCCGAGAACGACGACTCGCGCACGCCGAGGCCGCCGAGCGTGACCGGCATGAGGACGGCGATGGCGACGAGCCAGGTCATGAACGCCCAGTACCACCACGAGACGTGCACGCCCATCGCGCGGCCGGCCAGCGCGATCGTCGAGATGTAAAGCGCCTGGATCGCGACGGAGAAGATCGACATCTGGTAGACGGCAATCAGCTCGCGGCGGTGGGCGAGCAGGTTGCGCAGCAGGTGATCGTGGCGCACGGCCGGGAACGGCATGCGGGGCAGCGCGAACGCCAGCACGAGCGCGGCGGCGCCGCCGCCGGCTAGCGCGAGCGCGCCGATCGCGACGTCGCCGAAGTAGAACGCCGCGCCGATCGCGCCGAGCGCGGTCATCGCGCCGTAGCCGGTGGCGCGCTCGTACAGCACGGTCATCGTGACGTCGGCGGCGCGGGCGTTCGCCTCGCGCTGGATGCGGTAGACGCGGTAGACATCGCCGCCGACCGCCGTGGGCAGGACGTTGCTGAGCAGGTTGCCGACGCAGTAGGCGCGCACGACGTGCGCGAGCGGCGCGTGGACGTCGCGGGCGCGCATGAGCACGAGCCACTTCACGACGACGAGCGCCTGCACGACGAGCATCAGCGCCAACGCGGCGGCGAGCAGGCCGATGTTTGCGTCGCGGAAGGTGCTCGCAAGATCGCCAGGCGAGAGCTTGAAGACGAGGCCGGCGACGACGGCGAGCGTGGCGATCAGGCGGATCGCGGCGAAGGCGCGTCCGCGCAGCCGGCCGGAGCGGCCGCCGTCAGGTGCGTCTGCGTTTACGTCTGTGACCAAGGACACTCTGCACGATACCCAATGCGCCCAACACCGTGATCAGCGAACTGCCGCCCTGGCTGACCAGGGGCAGCGGGACGCCCGTCACCGGCACCAGTCTAATGTTCACCCCGATGTTTACAAAGACGTGGTAGAGGATCAGCACCATGATGCCGACGGGGATCAGGCGGCCGAAGGCGTCGTCCGCGAGACCGGCGACACGGACGCAGCGGAAGAGCAGGACGATGAAGAGGCCGAAGAGCAGCATCGCGCCGATGAAGCCCAGCTCCTCCGCGCCGACGCTGAAGATGTAGTCGGTGGTCTGCGTGCGGAGGTAGTCGAGCTGCGTCTGCGTGCCGTGGGTGAATCCCTTGCCGAACAGGCCGCCCGAGCCGATGCTGATCTCCGCCTGCAGGATGTTGAAGCCGGCGCCGAGCGGGTCTTTCTCGGGATGCAGCCACGAATCGATGCGGCCGCGCTGGTAGTCGTGGGAGATGGCGTAGATCGCCACCGGCAGCAGCGCAGCGACGGCGAGCGCGAAGCCGGCGAGGTGCAGCGGCCGCGCGCCGGCGACGATCACCATGCCGAGCCAGATGACGCCGAAGACCAGCGCTGAGCCGAGGTCCGGCTCGACGAGGACGAGCGCCGCAGGGACGGCGGCGATGGCGAGCGAGCCGAGGAAGACGCGCAGCGATCCGACGCGCTGCTCGTTGTCGGAGAAGAACTTCGCGAGCATCAGGACGGTGCAGATCTTCGCGATCTCGGACGGCTGCACCTGTGTCCCCGCCACGACGATCCAGCGGCGCGACCCGTAGGCGCTGGCGCCGACCGCCAGCACGAAGAGCAGCCCGGCGATCGAGAGGATGTAGAGCGCGAGGCTGGCGGGCGCGAAGAGGCGGTAGTCGATGCGCGTCAGCAGCACCATCGCCGCCAGCCCGATGGCGGCGAAGAGGAGCTGGCGCGAGACGGGGTGCGCGAACGCCTGCGCGGGCGATCCGTACGTGGCGAGGCTGCCGCTGTAGATCAGCAGCGCGCCGTAAGCCGTGAGTCCCAACGCTGCGAGCAGCAGGATGAAGTCGAACTCGCGTGTGGGAGTGTTGCGCAGGTTCACGGCGTCACCCCGCTGGGCGGCGCGGCCGCGCCCGTTGCCTGCTGGCCGCCGCGCGTGAAGTAGTAGTGGAGGATCTGCGCCGCCAACGGAGCGGCGTTCGTCGCGCCGATGCCGTGCTCCAGGAAGACGGTGATGGCGACCTGCGGGTTGTCGGCCGGGGCGAATCCGCTGAACCAGCCGTGGGTGTCGTAGCTGCCGTCGGGGTGGCGCTCGCCGAACTCGGCGGTGCCGGTCTTGCCGCCGATGGCGAGGTCGTCGAGGTGGGCGGGGTTCGCGCTGCCCCAAGCGACCGCCTGGCGCATGGCGTCGCGCATGATGGCGAAGTTCTCCGCGCTGACGGGGATGTGGCTCTCGATCTTCGGCTCGTTGCCGACGATCACGTGGCCCTGCTGGTCGCGCACCTCGCGGACGACGCGTGGCGTCAGCAGCGTGCCGCCGTTCGCGACGGCGGCGACGACGCGCACCATCTGGATCGGCGTGGCGGCGACGAAGCCCTGGCCGATGCCCATGTTGTAGGTGTCGCCCAGGCGCCAGTCGTCGCCGAACGTCGCGCGCTTCCACGCGGGGCTCGGCAGCACGCCGTCGGCCTCGCCGGCGATGTCGATGCCGGTCGGGCGGCCGATGCCAAAGTAGCCGGCGTAGCGCACGAGGCGATCGATACCGAGGCCATCGAAGTTCTGGCCGAACGCGTGGTAGCCGCCGGAGAGGTAGTAGAAGTAGACGTCGGAAGACATGGCGACGCCGCCGTAGAAGTTGAGCGTGCCGAGCGTGCGCCAGTCGCGGAAGGTGTAGAGGATCGAGGGATCGTATTCGTTCGGGATCTGGATGTAGCCGTTGCTGGTGATGGTGGTGCCGGGGTTCGCGACGCCCTCCTGCAGCGCGGCGGAGCCGGTGATCTGCTTGAAGATCGAGCCGGGCGCGTACTGCTCGGAGAGGGCGTGGTTGACGAGCGGCTTCTTGGGGTCGGAGAGGTACGCCTCCAGGCGCGCTTCGTCGATCTTGCCGGAGAGGACGTTGTTGTCGTACTGCGGCAGCGAGACGAGCGCGAGCACCTCGCCGGTGTGGATGTCCATGACGATGGCGGCGGCCTGCTGGCCGGGCACGGCGGCCTGCACCAGCTCCGTGGCCTTCTTCTGCAGGTCGAGGTCGATGGAGAGCACGAGATCGTTGCCCGCCTTCGCGGGATCCTCGCCGAGCGTGCGGATCTCGCGGCCGGAGGCGTCCTTCTCGATCTCCTTGCGGCCGGGCGTGCCGCGCAGGTAGGTCTCGTACGTCGCCTCGACGCCGGCCTTGCCGATGCGGTCACTGGCAATGTAACCCTTGTCCTTGAGCGTGGCGAAATCCTCGGCATCGACGCGGCCGGTGTAGCCAAGCACGTTGGCGAGCAGGCTGCCCGCGATGTAGCGACGCACGGGCTGCGTCACGATCTGGACGCCGGGCAGCTTCGGCAGCTGCTCGCGCAGGCTGAACGTCGCGGCGGCGTCCAGGTCGGACTTGATGATGACCGGCGTGAACGGATCGTTGGACTGGCGCGCCGCCTCGATCTTCATCACCGCTTCCATCGCGGGCACGCCGAGCATCTTCTCGATGCCGGCGGCGATCTCCAGCTCGCGCGCCTTCGGCAGGTCGGCGGCGACGACGGCGGCCGAGTAGCTGGGCACGTTCTGGACGACGGGCACACCGTTGCGGTCGGTGATCAGGCCGCGCGACGGGATGACGGGCTCGATGCGGAGTTGGTTGAACTCCGCACGCTGCTGGAACGTCGACCCCTGCACGAGCTGCAGGCGCGCGAGCTGGACCGCCAGCACGACGAACGCGAACAGCACGCCGATGCGCAGCGCCCAGAGCTTGCGCGACAGCTCGACCTTCGGGTCGGGCGTCTCCGTCTTCTCCGAACGCCAGCGGCGGCGGTTGCCGGTGCTCAGCAGTCCCATGCGACGCTCCCGGACATCAGTAGGCCAGCCTTCGGCGCGTGTCGTTGGACTTCGCGAGCCGCATCACCACGTAGACCGGCGGCGTCAGCGCCAAGTTGACGATCGCCGCGGGCAGCACGGCGCGCGTGACCGCGGTGGCGAGGTCGAGCACGCCGCCGGTCGCCATGATGTCCAGCAGCATGATGGTCTCGTAGGCGAGCGACGCGGCGAGGACGAGCGCCAGCGTCAGCAGCGCGTCGCTGTGGATGACGTGCAGCTCGCGCAGCAGGCCGAGTCCGGCGATAGGCAGCAGGCCGAGCAGCACGAGGCCCGGCGTCTGCAGGCCGACGAGGCCGAGCGTGATGCCCGCGACGGCGATCATCGGCAGCACGTCGTCGAGGCCGCGCACGACGAGCCACGCGACGAGCAGCACGAGCATGAGGTTGGGCGCGACGCCCATGATCTTGAACTGATCGACGCTGGCCGCCTGCAGCAGCGAGAGGAAGACGATGGCGAAGGTTCCGACCCAGTAGCGCATCAGGGCGTCTCCAGCCGCTTCGGCTCGAAGGACATCAGCACCAGCACGTGGTCAAGGTTGGTGAGGCTCGCGAGGTGGTCGACGCGCACCGACTGGAAGAGCTCCTGCTCGTTCTTCTGCACGGTGGAGACGCGGCCGATGGCGATGCCCGGCGGATAGCCGCCGCCGATGCCGGAGGTGATCACGAAGTCGCCCTGCTTCACGGCGGCGCCCTGCCCCACGAACTCCATGTTCATCGCGCCGTTATAGTTACCCGCGACGACGCCCTCGGCGCGCGACTCCTGCACGACGGCGCTGACGGCGCTCTTCGGATCGGTGATCAGCGTCACCCAGGAGTAGCCGTCGAGCACCTTCGATACGGTGCCGACGAGGCTGCGGC
>Ga0315281_10001219_pt1 | contig 37690 bp, 36 predicted proteins | sample YL17G07_0_MG_FD_204540 | JGI IMG/M metagenome (GOLD analysis project Ga0315281, IMG submission 204540) | Sediment microbial communities from Yellowstone Lake, YNP, Wyoming, USA - YL17G07_0 | ecosystem: Environmental > Aquatic > Freshwater > Lake > Sediment | place: USA: Wyoming | collected...
GGCTACATTTTTCAGCAGCCCGGCAAGTAATGGAATCACGAGTCGAGCCCGTCGCGAGCCTTCTTTACGTTTACAAACCTTCAAGCGGGTGTCTACAGCTTGCCCTCGACCCAGGTGAGCATCGCGTCCAGGCGGTCGACCACCTCGAGCGCTTCTTCCTTCTGGATGATAAGCGGCGGAAGTATCTGGTTCACCGAGGTGTCGTTGTTCGCGTAAACGGTGAAGATGCCGTTGTCAAGACCCGCCACGGTCATAAGCGGCCCGCACATCTCGTTCATCAGCTTGAGACCCATCATCATCCCGCGCTGGCGGGCCTCGACGAGAATATCGGGATGCTTTTTCTTCAGCGTCGCGAAACCCCTGGCGAAGACGTCGGCCATCTCGCGGACATGCTCCAGGAACCCAGGCTTTTCCAGGACGTCCAGAACTTTCAAGGCGGCATAGCAGCCGAGCTCCGGGCCTCCGAAAGTCGAGATGTGGATGAACGGGTTCTCGTCGAGGAAAGCATTCAGCTCGTCCCTGTAGAGGGCCGCAGTTATCGGATAGATGCCGCCTGACAGCCCCTTAGCGGTGACGATGACATCCGGAACCACCCCGTAGGTGTCTATACCCCAGTAGGCGCCGCAGCGCCCGAGGCCGGTCTGCACCTCGTCCATAATCATAACCACACCGCGCTCGTCGCATATGCTCCTGACGCCGGCATAGTAATCCTCCGGGGGGATGACTATCCCGAGGGTCGCCGGAATCGTCTCGAGGAGCACGGCTGCGGTTTTCTCGTCCACCGCCTTGTCGAGTGCTTCGATGTCGCCGAAAGGTATCTGTGTGTAACCGGGCACGAGGGGCTCGAACGGCTTGCTGTACTGTTCGTGTCCTGCCGGCAGGGCGAACCCGGTGTGGCCGTGGTAAGCGCCAATCGCCGAGACGATGCCGGACCTCTTCGTATGTCCGCGCGCCAGCTTGATAGCGGCGTCGATGACCTCGCCGCCGCTTACACCGAATACCATCCTGTTTATGTCTCCCGGAGAGATCCCGGCCAGCCGCTCGGCAAGGCGGGCGCGATGTTCGCTGACAGTATGATGGGTCCCGATGTCGAGCTCCTCCATCGCCTCCTTTACCGCGGCGATAACTTGAGGGTTCCGGTGGCCGAGGTTGAAAACCCCACCGTTCGAGTTGCAGTTGATCAGCTTCCTTTTCTCGTCGACGTCGTACATGTATATGCCTTCGCGCTTCCCCAGGATGAAATCGACTCCGGCGGCGGCATAGAACTTCACCTTGCCGCTCGAAACGTGGCGCCCGAACTTCTCGGTGATCTGCTCTCTTGGCTCGGCTCCGACCCAGGTCATACTTACCTCCCCCTCTCGGGTTTCATCACTAATAGCGCTTTATCTTTCCGGGAAGGATGTACGGATATTCTTTTCGCAAAATCTTCGTGCGCAGGAACCTGTCAAACTTTCGCATGGAGAGGTACAGCGTCCAGATGAGCGCGTCTTCCCGGTAGTACGATTTCACATCTTTTATCGTTATGGGCGCGATCCCCAGCTCTTCTGCCTCACCGGTGAAAAAGTCGTTTGCCATATCGACCAGTTCCGGGATCATCTCGGGAAGCTGCTCCTTGTAGAAATTTCCGACGAGGTCGATCGCAACCAGGCGGAAATCGTAATAACGCGTCATAACATCCTCCAGAAAAAGCCAGCGTACGAGCCAGACCATAAAGGAGGGAGCGCTCCGCAGAAACAGCTCCGGATCGAGCTGCTCTACACCGTCAACCCTGAAGAGTGGGGTACTGGTATCGAAATAAACGAGTTCGATCTCGTCGGGCAGGCGCGGGTTATCGGGGACGAAACCCTTTATCGACCAGTTGGAGATCTGCCCGTCGATGCCTATCTCGTACTTGTCCTGCTCCTTGTTGAACAACCAGACCTTCTTGAGCTCCCTGAATATCTGGCGCGCAAGACGCATCGTCTCCTCGGGTGGGAGCAGGTGCATCGCCTTGTTGCCGACCGACTCGGCGACGAGCTTCTTCTGAGCCAGGAACATCACCAGCCTGCCGGTGTCGGAGGTCAGGCTCGTGTAATCGTACGGAGGCAGCTCGAGCTCTACCTCTTCGTTGAGCAGGCGAATATATTCTCTGAAAATCTTCTCGTACTCGACAAGCTCTTCGTTGTTCTCGAAGATGGGCATTCGCTTGTATGCGATGTCCTTCTGCTCATCGGTCCCTATCTCGAAGACGGTGCTGATCTCTCCGTAGCCCAGCACCCTCGCGGGTATCTCACTCTCCTCCGGACGCCTCGGGTCGAGGTGCCGCTCGAACTCCTCTAACAGTGCCAGGTCGATATTCAAGACCATCTCCTGCTACCCCCTGTCAGAAAGAAGGATTCGTTACATAGAGGCATGTGATCCCACTCTGCTCGTTTCTTTCAGCACTCGAATGCTCCCCGTTCAGCACCCTGACAAGGAGACTTTTTATATCATCCGCCACATCGGCGAGGCTCTTCCCCTCAAGAACCACACCGGCATCTATGTCAATGTCGTCCTCCATTGAACGGTACAGGCGTGAGGTGCTGGCTATCTTTATCACCGGAACGATCGGAAAACCTATCGGGTTCCCCTGCCCCGTCGTAAAAAGTATTACCTGGGCGCCCGAGGCGGCCAGCCCCGCCATTGATTCCGTGTCGTACCCGGGCGCGTCCATCAGGACAAGCCCTTTCTCGCTCGGGACGCCGGCATAGTCGATGACCTGCTTTATGGCGGACGAGCCGCCTTTGGCGATACAGCCAAGGGATTTCTCCTGTATAGAACTCATCCCCCCGTCCATGTTGCCGGGTGCGATCACCAGGGACGCGTACTGCCCAAGGATGTCGCGGGTCCTCTGCTCAGCGGCGTAAATCATGGACTTGATCTCTGCCGCGACCTCGGGTGAACATGCGCGCCGCTCCAGAATGTGGCTGGTCCCTATCATCTCGGTGTTCTCAGTCAGGATGACGGTCCCGCCTTCCTCGACCAGCCAGTCGGCGACCACCCCGACGCTCGGGTTGGCCGTTACGCCGGAGAACGCGTCAGAGCCCCCGCATTCGAGGCCCATGATGAGCCGGTCCATCCCCACCTCTGTACGCTTCTCCTTGCCCACCGACGCGATAAGTCCGTTAAGAAGTTCAAGCCCTTTAGCCGCGGTCTTCAAAGATCCACCTTCAGCCTGGACCTCGAGGTACTCCACGGGCTTTCCCGATTCGGCAATCGCGGATGAAAGGTGCTCTGCCTTTATGACCTCGCACCCCAATCCCACTACCAGTACCGCTCCCACGTTTGGATGCTTTCCCAGGTTCGTAAGGGTCCTGACGTGGAGCTCCAGATCGCGGCCGGCCCTTCCGCAGCCATGTCCGTGAAAAAGAGGCACCCCAAGCGGTGCCTCCTTCGCGATCAGTCCCGCCACCCCGTTGACACAGGAAACCGTAGGAATGATCGCCACATGGTTCCGCACTCCGACAGATCCGTTTGCCCGCTCGTATCCTGTGAAAGTATCCATCACGTCCCTTCGGTGGGCTTCAGGTTGTGGGTATGAACGAGCTCGCCCACCTCTATGTCGTCCGCCGCGCAGCCGATCCCCTCCCCGTATTTCACAACGGTATCACCTGCGCTCAAAGCGACGAGCGCCACCTTGTGGCTGTAAGGGATATGACTGACCGCGTCGAATCTTCTGCCATCGGGAAGCGATATCTCGGACCCGGCCGGGATGTCCTCGAGGGCGACCGCGACGTTGTCCTTTTCGTCGATTACGAGAACTTTCGGCTCCATGTAGACGCCTTCGGGAATCAGTCGTTCATCCTGTACCGGCCCTTGAGCGCATAGACATGGTCATTCAATACGCGCTCATATCTTGCGGTATCGGCTACCGGCTTTCTTATCATCTTCAGGCAAAGCTCCATCTGCTCTTTCGTGCTGCTCGTCTTTGAGTAGAGCTGCAGCGCGAACTTCGAGAAGTCCCTGACCATGAAGTCGAAGATCTGGTCGACGATGTCGTCCTCGACTCCGTATATCCCGGCGTTCTCAACTATGAGCTGACCGTAAGCTACCAGCGTGAATAGCTCGCCCAGTATGAGCAGAAAGTCGACGTCCTTCGCCTGAGTTTCACTCGGCTGCGCTTTGACGAGGAACTCCTTGAAGACCTCGATCTGCTCTTTGAAAACACCCACGTTCGGAAGGTCGATTCTGCCGTATGCCAGGTTGTAATCGTGGAACTGTATCTTTCCAAGCCCTTTCGTCGGCCCCTGGTCGAAGAGGAAGTCGTCGTTCTTAGGCTCGATCATCTTTGGGATGTCTGTGAACCGGCCGGGGTTGAAGAAGAAGTTCGGCATGAACTTGATGATGAGGGCCATGTTGACGTGAACGGTGCCCTCGAGCTTCGGAAGCGCCCGGATGTCCCTTGCCGCCATCTCGAAGTAGGTATCCTTCTCGAAACCTTTCGCGGCGATTACGTCCCAGAGCAGGTTCATGACTTCCTCTCCCTGCGTCGTCACCTTCATCTTGACCATGGGGTTATAAAGAAGGTATCGCCTGTCCTCCGGCGATGCCACCCGCATGTAATCGGCCCCCCGCAGGGCAAAGAGCTTCATCGCCATGAGGCGCGCATAAGCGTCCGTGAATAACTGCTTGATGTGGGTGAAGTCCGTAACGTAGTGGTCGAAGAGCCTCCGGTTGGAAGCGTGCTCGATGGCCTCGTAGAAGGCGTGGGTGCACATGCCTATCGACGCCCAGCCAAGGTTGAACTTCCCGACGTTGACCGTGTTCAAAGCCGCGTCCCACGCGTCCCTCCCCTTCGAGAGGATATCGCCCTCGGTGATCGGATAGTCGTGCAGCGCATACTCGGCGACGAAGTTCTGACTGTTGACCACATTCTTCACGCACTCGTACCTGCCGTGCTTCGAACCCACCACGAAGAACACGTAGTCGCCCGTGTCTGTCATCTTGCCGAAGGTCGAGACGAGGGCGGCCTCGTTTGCGTTGCCTATATAGTACTTTCGGCCGTTCGCCAGGTAGGTGCCGTCTGTCTGGGGGGAAAGCGCCATCTCGCTCGAGTAAAGGTCTGCGCCGTGCTCCTTTTCCGACAGGCCGAATGCGAATATGGCCCCTTCGGCGAGCAACCTGGCCGTATTCCTCTTGACCTCCTCGTTGTCGCTCATCCAGATCGGCCCCAGGCCCAGTATCGACACCTGCCATGTGTACCAGTACGCGAGACCGTAGAAGGCGAGGATCTCGTTGAACTCGCAGTTCCTCCACGTATCCCACCTGCAGTCCCCGGTCCCGTACGAGGCGGGAGTTAGCAGGCTCGCGAATATGCCCTCTTTCTTCTCGAACTCCAGGAAGTCCGAGTACCACACCCTTTCCTGGTCGTCCTTCTTTATCTTTCCCCTGCCCTTGTTCTCGAAGAACTCTATGGTCTTGAGCATGATCTTCCTGGACTTCTCATCGGGATACTCGCGCTCGTGTTTCTTCGGGTTTAAGAGAATCATGTTCCCATTCCTTTCGTGACTACGTGGAGGTTCCGGGTTCTCCCCGTTCGGCCTTCTCCATCTCCATGTCGCGAAGCTCGCGCCTCAAGATCTTCCCGACGGCGGTCTTCGGCAGATCGTCCATGAACTCCACGAACTGCGGGATCTTGTAAGGCGCCAGCCGCTCCTTCAGATAGCTGATTACCTCCTCTTCGGTAAGGGTTTCCCCTTCCTTCACCACGATGAAGGCCTTCAGGGTCTCGCCGCGGTACCGGTCGGGGACCCCGACCACACAGGCCTCCAGCACCTTGGGATGGTCGAACAGAGCGTTATCGATCTCGACGGGGTAGATGTTGTAGCCGCTCGCTATTACCATGTCTTTCTTGCGGTCCACGACGCTCAGGTATCCGTCCTCGTCGAAGAATCCTATATCCCCCGTGTATATCCATCCGTCTTTGAGGGTCTCCTTCGTCTCCTCGGGCTTCTTGTAATAACCCATCATGATCTGGGGGCCCGTTATTATTATTTCCCCTACCTCACCGGTCGCGAGCTCTCTCTGGCCGGTCTCGGTATCCACTATCTTGATATCAGTATCAGCCACGGGTACCCCCACTGTCCCGGGCTTTATCGTGCCCCCCCAGGGGGTGACCGTCGCCACGGGGGTCGTCTCGGTCAGGCCGTAAACCTCACCGATGTTCGCACCGGTAAGCTCCCTCAAGTCTCTGATAGTGTCGGCGGCGAGGGGTGCCGCACCCGAGAAGAATCCCTTGATGAACGAGAGGTCCATCTTCCTGAACTCTTCAGTCGCGAGAAGCCCCACGAAGATGGTAGGTACCCCCGGAAGAAATCCCGGCCTGTTCTTCTTGAGGATCTCGATGATACCCTCGGGTTCGGGCCGGGGGATCATCAGGTGCTCCCAGCCCGCCCACGTCATGAAGTTCTGGCAAGCCGTAAAGCCTGCCGAATGGAATATGGGGAAGGTCCCGACGATCGCCTCCTCGCCGTCTTCGTACTGCGGGAACCAGCCCCTGAACTGCTGGACGTTGCAGCTTATGTTCTTATGGCTCAGCATGACGCCTTTGCTTTTCCCGGTCGTCCCGCCCGTGTAGATGATGGTAGACAACTCATCCCACTTGCTCTTATCCTCCATGGGATCGGCCGAGTATTTCTTTATCAAATCCTCGAATAGGAGTACTTTGTCAGTCGTTTCGATCTTCTTGTACATAGCTTTTTTTACAAGCGGGAACAGCTGCTTCTTGGGGAACGGGAGATACGAATGGATATGGCACCCGATGACCTTCTCGACCTTTGTCTGTGACATGATCTTCTGGATCCTCGGGACCAGGAGCGTCAGGGTTATCGCAACCTTTGAATCCGAGTCGTCCAGCTGGTAAGCAAGCTCCCCTTCTGTGTAAAGGGGATTATTGAGCACGACCACGGCACCCAATCTGTATATAGCCATGTTCGCTATGATTATCTGGGGCAAGTTCGGAAGGATCATGGCGACCTTGTCTCCTACCTTCACGCCGAGGTCGGATAGAGCCCTGGCGAAGCGGTTCACGAGGCCATCCAGCTCTCTGTACGTGATCTTGCCGCCCATGTAGTTGAGGGCCACCTTGTCAGGAAACCGCTTGGCCGACCTGGCCAGGCCGCCGCATACCGTCAGTGTCTCGTAGTCGAGGGTCCTCTTCACGCCTGGAGCGTACGACTTGTGCCAGAGCTTCTCTTCCATTTCCCACTCCTTGGTTTAATAAAAATCAGGCATGTTGGCGGCCGGGGAGTTACGGGACCTGCTTCAACAGATCCTTGATGTAGCGCTTTTTCGACTCGTCAAGCTGCATGTACTTGACGAACGCGGCCGCAACCATAGCCAGGCACAACAATCGTCTGACTTTCTTTGACATCTTTACCGCCTCCATACTTCAGATGATATCTCATCCCGCACCCCGGGACCTCAAATGAGTATGCGCAGGTCCTCGAGCGGATAGCTCATGCACGGGTGTATGTAACCGGAACGCACATCAACCCAGCGAAGCCTGACCCGCTCCGGGGCGAACACCTTCCCCTCGATGAGACGCGTGCGGCAGGCGGTGCACTCGCCGGCCCGGCATATCGCAGGAACCGCCAGCCCCTCTCGCTCCAGGGAGTTCATGAGCGGCTCTCCCACCTTCGCCTTGATTCTTCTCCCGCTTCGCTCCTCGACGACTTCGATTTCACTTTCGGGTTCGGCTCCCGGCCAGCCAGTCTCCTCGGTAACATCAGCCGGAGGTCCGTAGACTTCCTTCCTTATGCGCCTTCGCGAAACGCCGAGCTTCTCGAGCGAGCCCTCGCAGAGCGGGTACATGGGTTCGGGACCACAGATGTAGAAGGTCTTTCCCTCAACAGGACCGACCAGCGATGAGATCATCTCCGCGTCCAGAAGCCCGCATGGGCCGGCCCAATCTTCCGCCGGCTCACTTATCACGAAGTCAGCCTTGAAGCTCGGATGGCTGCATGCAAGGTCCTGCAGTTCTTCTTCAAAGATGATGTCGGAAGTGTCGCGGCTCCCGTAGATGAGCTGGACCTTGAAAGGCGGTTTCTTTTGAGCCTCCCTGATAATGGACGCGAAGGGAGTTATCCCGCTGCCCCCGGCAAGGAAGACGAGGTCCCCGGTATCCATCAGGGGCTCATAATAGAAACTGCCGGATGGACCGGTGGACTCGAGGATATCACCGACCTTCACGCGGTCAAGCAGATAACCGGAGACAAATCCATCCGGCATCCGGCGCACCGTAAGGTCCCAGTACGGCTTTCCGGGAGCAGAGGAGATGCTGTACGGGCGGGAGGTTGAAACCCCGTCTATATCTACGAACAGGTTCACGTACTGCCCGGCCCTGAAATAGGGAAGCTCGTCATCAGGAGATTCGAAACGCAGGGTCTTCGTGCTATCTGTCTCTTCGATTATCTCGGTTACTCTCAACGATACGCGCTTGGGATGAAGCCTGCGAAGCGCCTCCTTCATAGGCAGTACGGCGTCCTCTCCGAGTTCGACGGCATCCGGTGCCTGTTTTTCCAGCCGCTTCTGGACCTTCGCCATCTGAGCGGCGTCCCTGCCCCCCTTCTCCGTGTCCTCCAGAACCTCGCGAGCCGCCTGGTAACCCGAGACCATGCTCGGTTCGTAGCCACCCCCTATGAACGCGTAGGCGCCCGCGAAGTAGAGCCCCGGGATGGGGCCACGGTTCGGTATCCGATCCATCCCGGTGCCCTTGAAGGTCTCGTCGAAACCGATGATGCTTCCCCCCAGGTTACCCGTATATCGCATGTTCGTGAGCGGGGTTGCGACCTCTATGACCTCTATGTGCTCCCTCAAGCCCGGTGCCACCCGCTCGGCAAGTTTCATGACATTGTCTGCCACCTTGTTCTTCACTTCTATGTACTCAGTCGGAGACAGCTTGAGCCATGGCTCCGAGTAAGAGATGAGCGTCAGGACGACAGAAGCCGTCCCGGGCGGCGAGAAGTCCGGGTCCACCGCGTTGTAAGCGGTCACCGCCGCTTCGGCCGGCTCGACATTTAAGGCGGTCCTCATCATCTCGTAATGCTCGTCCAGGTCGTAGATCGTGTTCACGAATGTCTCGTGGTTCCGAAGTCCGAGGTCGGTGCAGGGACAGTCGAGCCCCAGGTACACGTTAAAGGTAGAGGCGCCGCCCGATGCCGCCCCAAGGCGCTTCAAGTACCATGACGGTATCTCTTCCCTTCCAATGAGGTCGATACATGTGGTAAAGGGGTTTGCGTTGGATACAACATAAGGGCAGGCGATCTCGGTGCCGTCCTCTGTGACGACCCCGCTCACCTCTCCGCCCTTGACAAGGATACGAGTCGCGCCGTTATTGAACCAGGCCTCCCCCCCGTTTTCCTCTATAGTATCGACGAAGGCCTGGGATAGCGCCTGCGACCTGCCCTTTATGTGATACGGACCGAACCTCAAATAGCTCGCCACGCCCATGGCATAGATGGTGAAAGCGAGCTTCGATGGAGGCTGGCAGAAGTAACCCCATATCTGGCCTAACACGGCGCGCGCCTTCTCGTCCGTCACCAGAGGATTCAAAACGTCTTTCAGGCTTTTGCCGAAGTTCTCCATTAGTGTGGGATACTGAGAGGGGTCCTTCATCGCAGATTTCATGCCAACGCGGTTCGCACTCAATGCCTCGCGTGTGAAGTCAAAGACGATCTGCGAGAAGCGCTTGATACCATCGGCGTCGGCCGGGAACCAGTCGCAGAGTGTATCCTCGAAGTTCTCGCGGCCGACAGGCACCGTTATCTCGAAGTCGGGGAAAACGCTTCTATAGAACTCGGGTATCGGTATGAACTCCACCCTGTTGGTCACGCCGGCCGCGTGCAGAAGCTTGAACAGCGGTCCCCTGTTGTGAATATCACCCATGCCGGAAAGCTCGTGCAGGGACACCTCGAACTCGAACCGCCCACGCACGAAAGAAGAGGCGTATCCGCCGGGGACGTTGTGCCGCTCCAGCAGTAAGACCTTCTTGCCCTCCCTGGAGAGAAAAGTAGCGGCAGACAGGCCTCCCAGGCCCGATCCGATGACGATTACGTCATAGTCCTTCATGCTTCTTCTCCCTGTTGAGCTTCGACTATTCCTTTTTGAAAAACTTCTTCACGGCCTCTTTATGCTCGGGCCTGAGGACCATGAAAGGCTGGGTTGCCGCTTCCAGGTTCATCATCGTCTCCAGGTCGACCCGGCCGGCCATGTTCAGGTTGCGCTTTGCCATGGCCAGGACATCCGGCGATCGGCTGGCTATCTTCCGCGCGGTTTTCATGACCTCCCCGGATATCTCCTCGTGCGGGAAAACCCTGTTGACGAGTCCGATCCGCAGGGCTTCCTCGGAATCGATGGTCCTACCCGTGAACGCTATCTCCTTTGCCTTTGCGAGGCCCATGCGACGTGTCAGGAAATAGGACGCGCCGAGGTCGGGGATGATGGCGACCCTTACGAAGCTCGCGAGGAACTTTGCCCGCTCCGTCGCGTAGGTGATGTCGGATGCAATCGCCAGGCTGAAGCCGCCGCCCGCCGCCCAACCGTCCACCTCGGTTATGACGGGTTTGGGGCCTTCATGGAGCTCGAGCAGCAGAGAGTTTGCGAGCTTCATGTTCTCATAGAGGTAAGCGGGGTCCATCTCCTCCCCCATCATGGAGAGGTCGGCCCCAACCGAGAAATTGCCTCCCTCCCCCCTGAGCACGATAACGCGTATCCCGTCGTCGCAGAGAGCCGAATTCAGCATCTCCGCCATGGGGTACATCATCTCCGTTCCCATCGCGTTCATCTTGGGGCCCTGCATGCTGCAGCGGGCGACCCCCTCAACTATCTCTATCTTGAAAAACTCGGATTCGTTCATGGGCCTACCTCACAATCGCTCATGAGTCAGCTTGCTGCACCTCTCGGCTACCTTATCACGGAACAACCTGCCCGGGACCCGCGATTTCCCGTTCTGCGGAGCCTTTCCGTTTTTACACCCGGCAGATTTGTTTTATGATGATTTTACTAGACGTTGAGCTAATTGTTTTGATGTTTCCAAAATTTGCCGAAATTGCATTTTCCTGTTCATTCTTTCAGCCAGGAGGTGATAGATTATAAGTGTGACGCACATGGCAAAACCGGATTTCTTTCACAACGTCAGGAGGCAGTCATGAAAACCGAAGACTACATCTGGGACTATCGGAACACCTACGAGTGGATGCAGAGGACCCAGAAGGGGCTGCCCCCGCTCATCATCTCTTGCGCCATCACGGGCGGGGTCCAGGGCAAGGAATTCAATGAGAACCTTCCCGAGACGCCCGAAGAGCAGGCCGAGCAGACCTACGAAACCTACAAGGCCGGAGCTAGCATCGTGCACGTCCACGCCAGGAACCCGGAGATATGGTGGATGACGTCGGCCAACCCTGATGACTATCTCAAGATAAACACCCTGATACGCGCGAAGTGCCCGGACATCATCATAAACAACACGACCGGGGGCGGGCCCGAGCTTACAACAGAGCAGCGCATGGCGAGCATCTACGCGAACCCCGAACTGTGTTCCCTGAACCTCGGCCCCTTCGTCCTCAAAGTACCCATGAAGGAAAGGGCCGAACCGCTCCCGCATCCGAGGCCCGCCATGGTCTATGACCGCTGCATACCGAACAGCTACGCTGACATCACGCTGTACGCGACCACCATGAAGGAGAAGGGCATCAAGCCCGAGATGGAACTCTATCACCCGGGGATGTACTGGGTGGTTAACGACCTGCTCGCGCAGGGGCTCCTTGACCCGCCGTATGACATCCAGTTCGTGATGGGCTTCCAGACATCATCCTTCCCCACCCCGGCGAACCTGCTGTCCCTGGTTAACGAGCTCCCCGAACAGTCGATCTTCTTCACCATCGGGGTCGGACCCTTCCAGCTGCCGATGACCGTTATGTCGGTCCTGCTGGGAGGGCACGTGCGTGTGGGGATGGAGGACAACCTCTACTACGCGAGGGGGCAGAAGCTGAAGAGCAACGCGGAGCTCGTCGCCAGGATCGTACGGATCGCCAAGGAGATGAACCGCGAGGTCGCCACGCCGGCCCAGGCGAGGGAGATGCTCGGCATATCGGCGACTCCGTCCTCGTACTAGGCGAATAATCCGCAAAGGAACTTCGAGATACATGAGTTCGCCAGCGGTGATAATATGTGTCAGGATTGCCGTTTATGTTGATCAGCTCATATCCCAGGGAGGTTCCTCATGAACGAAGAGGCGGAGTACAAGGTCTACGGGTATCGTTGGGTTGTATTGATCTTCTTCGGCCTTATCCTCGTTATTCAAGCTTTCTTGTGGATCAGTTTCGCGCCTATTGAAAGCGCCGTCGAGAGAGCGCTCGGTGTCAGCGCCATGCAGGTCAGGTTGCTCGCTCTTATCGGGCCTTTCATGTTCATCATAGTCAGCTCGTATGCCGGCTCCCTGGCGGACAGGCGCGGGTTCAAGTTCGCAACGGGCATCGGCGTGATAATGATGTGTGCCGCAGGGATCGTGAAAGCGGTAACTCCCCACATGATATCAAGCGGGCACGCCCAGTACTGGATTTACTTCTTCATGCAGATGCTCGGGGGGACCGGCTCGGCATTCGCGATCGCCAACCTCTCAAAGATGCCCATCAAGTGGTTCCCCGAAAAGCAGAGGGCGCTGGGAACCGGCCTTACTACAATGTGGATGTACCTCGGCACGGTCATCGGATTGCCCCTGGTAGCCATAGTGGCCAATGTACCCGAAAAAGCGAAGCTCGCCCTAACACCGGTGTCGGTCTTGCAGGCAGACTTGAACAGGGTGCTTCTGGTAGTGGCTATCATCGTAGGGGCCGTCTCTGTACTCTTCTTCCTGTTCGTCAAAGAGGATCCCCCCACCCCGACGGGACCGATGCCGGAGGTGGAAGAGATATCCCTGCGAAAATCGTTTCCAAGATTCATGCGTATAGCAAGCTTCCGGGCGATGTGCTTTATATCGCTTATCGGTTACGGTATCTACATGGCCCTGACGGTCACCATGGAGAAGATAATCACCTTCCACGGCGCGGGCTTCACGGCGAACTTCGCCTCGTTTGTCGCCGCTGGTATAACCTTGGGAGGCATCGTCGGAGCCGCGGTCATCCCGGAAATATCCGAAAGGGTCGGGCTCAGAAAGCCCTTCCTGATACTGGCTACACTCATTACCATGCCAACTGTTTTCCTGATAGCTTTCATCGGCAACAAAACGGTCGACCTCTCATCCGGGATCATCATGGGGTTATTCCTCCTTCCGGCTCTTCCGATCATATTCACGATGGTCGGAGAGATGAAGGAAATAGGGCCGAGGCTGGCCGCGACGGCGGTCGGCATCCTGTTCGCGATCGGTAGTATCGGTTCGGTATTGATCCCCTATCTCATGGAGATTTTGTCCAAGAAAAAGCCGGGGGGCATCGTAGATTACCGCTGGGCAATACTCATGCTGGCGGTGCTAGGGCTACTCGGATTGCTGGTCATTATCTTCTGGATAAAGGAGACCGGCCCGAAGAAAAGAGCCGAGAGCCCGTAAAAATAGAAACGGTGCTACTTTCCCTTTAGCCTTGCGGTCACAAACTCCGGAAGCTCCGGCGGCGGCTTTACTTCGTCTCGAACTATGAGAGACACGGCCTCCGAATCGCAGGTGGGCGCGCACACCCCACAACCGATGCAAAGGCTTGCATCAACAACAGCTATCTCATCATCACCCACTACTATCGCGCCCACGGGGCATCTTTCCTCGCACGTCGCGCATCCGACGCACTCGTCGCACTCGACGAACGCAACGTAGTTCGACGGTGAAACGCTGTCGAGCCCCTCGACGAGCTTCGCCTGGAGGAATACGCAGCAACAGGAGCAGCAGTTGCAGATTGTCGATAGCCTGCCCTGGTAGTTGTCGCAGACGTGCACCAGCCCTTCCTCGTTGGCTTTCTCAAGTATCCCGAGCACCTCTTCCTTCGTTACCTGCCTTGCCATGCTCTGCTCTACCATGTAGCGGGCCATGCTGCCGAAATGAAGGCAGTTCTCGAGCGAATGGTCGCACCCTTCACCGACGTAGCGATTTATCTGCCGGCATGGGCAGTGGGCAACCGCCATGAACGAGACCTCGTCGAGCCTCTCGGCGAGCGCGTCGAAGGGCAGTACTTCCGAGGAATCCTTGAGAGACTCGGAGACCGGCACGACCCTGATAAGCTGTGTCCCCCGCGCGAGCTCTCTCCCGAATGTCTCTTTGTAGTATTTGAACCAGAGCGGAGCCAGGGCACGGGCCATCTCGGTATCTTCGCCCGCCCAGAAGGGTGTCTCGGTGAATCCCACCACGCTCGGGAGGAGCCGGTAGGTCCTCTCCTGCCCGGGACGCTGTTCTGTGTAGACAGTCCCCCGTTTCGCCATCCGCCCGAGGATTTCTCCGAGCGACCCCGCCATCTCCGGTATCACCTGCTCCAGCTCGGCGAGCGTCTTGCTCTCGAAAGTCAGCTTCAGCCCGATATCCGCCTCCTCACCCGGGAACAGTATCTCAAGGATCTTCATCAGGGTCGGAGATTCCGGGACACCGACAATCGCCTCGTCCAGGTGTGCGGCCAGTTCTCTACGTTTGTCATCACTCATCCGTAACTCCTAGCTCTTAGGGATCAGCGACATTATGTACTCCCAGACCTCGAGCGTCCTGTCCAGGGCAGCCCTGTCGTGCTGCATGCACGAGTACATCCGGGTGCCCGCAAGAGTGTTGATACCCTCGTTTGCGGAGACGATCTGGTAATCCTCACCGATTTCCTTCCTTGTCAGTATCTGGTTCAGCGGGTCAGGCCCCTGGAGGTCTACATGGAAGAAGGCCGAGGTGTTGTAATGCATGATCGGCCCGTAATTGTAGACGAAGAACGGGAGGTCCTCACGCGTTGCGAAGAGGCTGTTCAGGGCGCCGGTGAGCCGGTTCGCGAAATCGGTGGCCTTCCTGACGGCGTCGTGCTCCTCCATCAGTCGAATGGCATGGTAGCATGCTCCGCACGATATCGGGTTGGCAGCTAGCGTCCCGCCGAGATACGGCTCACGCGCCAGGCCGGCAGCGCAGATCTCCATGATCTCCTTTCGGCCGCCTACCGCGCCTGCGGCGGGGTATCCGTGCGCGATTATCTTGCCGAACGTGGTGAGGTCCGCCATCACATTGAAGTATTCCTGGGCGCCCCCCATCGCCAGCCTGAAGCCGGTCACGACCTCGTCGAATATAAGAAGCGATCCGTGAGCGTCGCAGAGCTCCCTGCACCTTTTGTTCCAATCGGGATGCACCGGCTGCACACCAGACTCGCCGCCCAGCGGTTCGAGGATCACGGCGGCGACTCCGCCCTGGTCCTTGCTCTCCTCGAAAGCCTTCTCGAGGGCGTCGAAGTCATTCGGCATGATGTCGATCAGGTGCTGGAAGAACTCGACAGGGATACCTTTGCTCTCGAGCGGCCCCGTGCCCGGGATGTGAAGCGAATAGGCCATCTGGTCAGACCAGCCGTGGTAACTCCCGCTTACCTTTATGACTTTCATCTTCTCCGTGTAGGCCCTGGCTATACGGATCGCCGCCATCGCCGCCTCCGTCCCCGTTTGCAGGAAGCGGACCATTTCCACCGACGGCATGTGCTCGATTATCTTCTTTGCCGCCAGGACCTCGTACTCGGAGGTCAGGCCGGTAGACGGCCCCTTCTCCTGGATTATCTTCACGATCTCGTCGTCCAGAGGGTCGAAGTGGTGCCCGAGGATGATCGGCGCGCCGCAGAGCAGGTAATCTATATATTCGTTGCCGTCGATGTCCCACATCTTGTAACCCTTTGTGCGGTCCATCGCCAGCGGATACGGGTGCGTGCTGCTCAGGTTGTGCTCCACACCGCCGGGGATCACGTTCCTGGCGTCCTCGAAAAGCTCGAGGGACTTCTTGTGGGTGTCGTAGAAGCGCTTCTTCTCGCGTTCAAGCGCTTCTTCGGAGATAGGATGCGTATCGGTGGAGATTATCCTCTTCAACCTGTCCTTGATCTCTTCGTATTCCATCTGCTCTCACCTCTCTATTTCGAATGCTGCGAGTCGCAAGTCCAACGCAATGATTCTACTAGAATACACCCGAAGTGTCAGACCGGGTGCGTGGTCTCCGGCCCCGTCGCGCTTCTCTGGTTGGCAACATCCCTCGGATTTCAATATAGTCAACGCAGGAACGCCAATTATAAAACGAATTATCCGCCGGCAGGTTGAAAGGAGCACGGACGATGAGCAAGCCCAAGAGCGCACCGATCTTCAATGAGCAGGACTTCCCCATCAGCATAGTCCGCCTTTCGATATTCAAAGGGACGGGCGTCGACCTCGACGAGCTCAAGGAGAAACCGATAATCGCGGTCGCCAACTCTTTGACCGAAATGAACCCCGGCCACATGCATCTTCGCTCGCTTGCCGAGCGCGTCAAGGAAGGGATACACGCCGCCGGGGGTATCCCTTTCGAGTTCAACGTGCCGGCTCCATGCGACGGCCTCACGGAGGGCATCGAGGGGATGCGCTTTATCCTTCCCCAGCGCGAGCTTATCGCCGATACCGTTGAGATCTACATCCGGAGCATGCTCTTCGACGGGATCGTGATGATTGCCGGCTGCGACAAGATCATCCCCGGAATGATCATGGCGGCCGCGCGGCTCGACCGGCCCACTATCTTCCTGCCCGGCGGCCCCGGCGCGTTCCAGATAAGGTTCTCTCCCAGCATGAAGGGGACCGTTAACGACCGGGACTACGACGACCTGCTCGACAAGCTCGCTACCGCTACCTGCGCTACCTGCGGTGCCTGCGAGTTGATGGGCACGGCCAACACGTTCCAGTGCCTCGCGGAGGCGCTCGGGCTCACCCTGCCCGGCTCGGCCAACGTTCCCGCGTACCACTCCGAGAAGCTCCTGTTCGCGCGCAGGGCGGGCAAGCGCATCGTGGAAATGGTTGATACAGGACTGAACGCCAGGCGGGTCCTGACTGAGAAGGCAGTCGAGAACGCCCTCATGGTCGACCTCGCTATCGGGGGTTCCACCAACACCACCCTTCACCTTCCCGCCATCGCCAACGAGCTGGGGTTCGACCTGCCGCTGTCCCGGTTCAACGAGCTGAGCAAGAAGGTCCCGACCCTCTGCGCGATAAGGCCCAACGGTCCTTACGGCATCCAGGACCTCTACGTGGCAGGCGGCGTGCCAGCGGTCATGAAGGTCCTCTCCGAGGACCTGCACCTTGACGCGCTGACCGTAACAGGCAGCACCTGGGCAGAAATCCTGGAGAGTGTGACAGTCATGGACGAAAAGGTGATACCGCCCAGAGACAGGCCGTACAAGCCGGAGGGCGGTACAGTCGCACTTTTCGGCAACCTCGCGCCGGAGGGGGCCGTCGTCAAGCAGTCGGCGGTGTCGCCTGACATGCTGTCTTTCACGGGTAAGGCAAGGGTCTTCGAATCGGAGGCCGACTGCCTTACCGCGATACGCGAAAAGACTCTGAGCGAGGGCGCGGTCGTTGTCATTCGAAACGAGGGGCCGAAGGGCGGGCCCGGCATGCCCGAGACCCTGGCGGTGACTATGGCCCTTCCCCTGTACGGTTACAACCGTCTTGCCCTGGTCACCGATGGTAGATTCTCAGGCGCCACATCGGGGCCGTGCATAGGCCACGTCTCGCCGGAGGCGTATTCCGGTGGACCGATCGCAGCCCTCAGAGACGGCGACGATATAACTATAGACATCCCGAACCGTGAGCTGAGGGTGGAGTTATCCGACGAGGAGATAAATGGCCGGCTGACCGGCTGGGAGCCGCCTTCCCGTGAAATCCCGCCCGGCTACATGGAGCGCTACGTAAGGCTCGTGGGCTCTGCTTCACGGGGCGCAGTCCTCGAATAGCGTCTTCCAGCATCGTTGTCACTGGAACGGCAGCGCGGGCTTACTCTTGACAAAGTCTTTGCAACACAATCGGATTTCTTTAGAATAGGCAGCACCGAACAAAAAGGGGGAGGACGACATGGAGAAGGTCTGGATAAAGAATTACGACTATTTCGTGCCCGAGACGATACGTTATCCCCGCATCCCCTTATACATGAACCTCGAATTCGCATGCGGCCGGTATGACAAGAACGTCGCCACCATTTTCTTCGACCAGAAGATGACCTACGGAGAGATCAGGGACCATGCGAGGCGCCTTGCCACCGCCCTGGTCGATATGGGCGTGAAAAAGGGAGACAGGGTCGCTTTGATGCTCCCGAACTGCCCGCAGATGATTATCGCATACTACGGCGTCCTGCTGGCCGGCGCCGTCGTGACAAACATCAGCCCGCTGCACGTCGAAAGGGAGATAGAGTACGAGCTCAACGACTCGGGCTCCGAAACCATGATCTACCTGGACCTCTTCCACTCCAGGGTGGAGGCCGTCAGGGACAAGACGCCCCTCAAGCGCAGCATCGTGACGAGCATCACCGACTATATGGAGACCCCTGCTGACGTCGCTGCCGAGAAAGGTCCCGGTATTTCTTACTTCCGAGAGGTGATCGAGGGCTCCACTCCGGACGTGCCGGAGGTTGAGATCGACCCCCTGGAGGACCTTGCTGCCCTCCAGTACACGGGTGGGACCACCGGGATCGCAAAAGGTGTCATGCTGACTCACCACAACCTGTTCGCCAACACCCTGCAATGCGCTTTCTGGGCGAGGGAGTTCTCAGAGCGAGGCCAGGACACCTATCTGGATGTCATCCCCTTCTTCCACTCCTACGGGCAGACCGTAGGCATGAACACGGCCATCTTCAACGCGGCGACGATGCTCCTCATCCCGCAGTTCGAGATAAACATGATGCTTCAGGCGATCAAGAAGTACGAGCCTAACTTCTTCCCCGGCGTACCCACCATATACATCGCGGTCCTCAACCACCCGGACGCCAAGAAGTTCGGTGTGGACCGCATAAAGTTCTGCAACTCCGGCTCGGCTCCCCTGCCGGTGGAGGTCCACCGCCAGTTCATGAAGCTCTCGGGCGGGATTTTCTGCGAGGGCTACGGGCTGTCGGAGGCATCGCCGGTAACCCACTCCAACCCGATAATCGGCCTGAAGAAGATAGGCTCAATCGGCCTTCCTTTCCCGGATACCGACGCCAAGATAGTCGATGCCGAAACCGGCAAGGAGGAACTCGGGTTCAACGAGCCGGGTGAGCTTATCATCAAAGGCCCCCAGGTCATGAAAGGCTACTGGGAGAAGCCGGAGGAGACCGCTGACACTCTCAGGGACGGATGGCTGTACACCGGAGATATCGGCACGATCGACGAGGACGGTTACTTCTACATCGTGGACCGCAAGAAAGACATGATCATCGCCGGGGGTTTCAATATCTACCCGCGGGATATCGACGAGGTGCTCTTCGAGCACCCGAAGGTCCAGGAAGCGGTCGCGGTTGGCATACCCGACGAGTACCGCGGCGAGACGGTGAAGGCTTTCATCGTTCTGAAGGAAGGCGAGTCCTGCACCGAGGAGGAGATAATCGGCTTCTGCCGCGAGCGCCTCGCCGCCTACAAGGCTCCACGAATGGTGGAGTTCCGCGTCGAGCTGCCCAAGACCATGGTCGGAAAGGTACTGCGCAGGGCACTGCTCGAGGAGGAGATAGCCCGCAGGAAGGAGAGCGGAGAGAGCAAGGAGTAGCAAATGGACGAAAAGCAGTACAACAAGCAGGTGTGGGTCTATGGCGTCCTGGTGGTCATAGCGTCGATGTGCGGCTTGGGAACGCCCCTTTTAAGATCCCTTGACGTGAGCTCGGTCTTATCCTGGATCCTGGGCATAATAGCAGCAGTGATTTTCCTTCTGGCCACGGTTACCTTTGGGGTCTTCTTGAACCTCAAGGGCCGGCAGTGGGCGGCAGCCATACTTCTTCTGCTGCTCGCCTGGGCAGGTTCAGTGGTATACATGACGACCAGGAAGCCGAACCCGCCCAAGCCAAAGGGCTGATACTCAGCCTCCTATTCGTAGAGGCTCTTGTGCGCATTGGGGAGCCGCTCGAACGCGCGCGCTGCCTCGTCGCACGTTAGAACTTGTATGTCGCCGCCCTCGCTCTGTATCACGCAGCCGGACGACTCGAGCAGTCGGTAGTTCTCGCGGGTCGTCTGCTTATCCCCCCAGCAGATGAGCTGGCAGTTGCCGCAGGTCAGGCGCAGGCTCGCATCGGAGAGGGCCATGTTGACGTAGCCGCCAGTTCCGTCAGCCCTCTCCGGCCACTTCGAGTAGTTGCCGATGGCGCGGAAAAAAACATCCAGAAGCTCTTTCCCATCTTCGGGCAGCCTGTAACGCCCGGGCGACCAGGTCGACCACTTCCCGCTTCTGTGAAGTCCCGTGAAACCTCCGCACACGAACTGGCATCCGGTGTATGAATTGCGTTTACCGAAAGTGAAGGTCACGCCCCCCAGGGTGACTGATGTTTCCTCTTTCGCGTCGAACATCCCGGACGGACATGCTGCGACACAAAGCTTGCACCTGTCGCAGAAGGTCTCCTCTTCCGGTACCGGTTCGGTCGGTTCCAGCTCCGCCTCGGTGACGGCCGTCCCGAGGATAACCGTGCATCCGACTCCTTTGATTCCGACGTTCCCGGACCACCCGAAGGAGCCCACCCCTGACCGCACCGCGACGTAACGGTGCGAGAGATCAGGCGGCATCGATAGATGCCACCCTTCTACCTCTGTCCGGTAAACGTTGTTGGATATGACCCTCTTGGACGCGAAGCCCTTCTCCTCAAGCCAGATCGCTAGCGCCTTCGCAAGGCGCGAGGATTTTATGTTCACCTCGAAGTTGTCCTGCTCATGGGCGGAATGGCTCTCCTTTCCGAGGAATCCCCTTATCTTCTCGCGGTCGAGCGGCAGCGCGAAGCTTACTGCCGAACGCGCTTCGGGGAGTATGTAAGCAAGGTCCGCGCTAGGGTGACCACCGGACAGCGTCTCCAGCGTGGCGAACCCTACCTTCAACGCTCCACGCTCGAGCAGGAACTGCTCTATCTCACTGTTCAACGACAACTGGTTGACCCTCCATCTGTTATAGTAATCCTCAAGCCAAATCATACAACATTCTGGCTATCCATTTGTGAATCTTGACCGCCTGTGGACTCGAAGAAAACGGGCGGGAAGGGCGGTTTTAGGTGAGATGCTGAAAGCAGCACTTTACGGACTGCTGGCAGGCAGCACGCTAGTTTTTGGCGCGCTGATAGGCCTGGCCTTTAAAATACAGCGGAGGGTTATCGCCGTAATAATGGCCTTCGGAGCCGGGGTCCTGATATCGACGTTGGCTTTCGACCTTATGGGCGAAGCGTACAAGCTGGGAGGGTTCGACTCCTCCTCCATCGGTTTCGTCATCGGCGCTGTCCTTTTCATCTTCGGCGACTGGGCGGTCGACCACTGGGGAGGTCACACCAGGAAGGACACCCTGAACAAGCGACATCTCGCGCGGGAACCGAAGGAAGGTGAGAGCTCGGGGCTCGCAATCTTTATCGGCGCCCTGCTTGACGGGATCCCGGAGTCGGCGTCGATCGGTGTCGGGCTTCTCGCCGGCCAGAGTGTCGGGCTTCTCGTTCTAGTGGCCGTATTCCTCAGCAACCTCCCCGAAGGAATATCCGGCGCGGTTAGCATGGTCAGGGCGGGGTGGTCGAAGGTGTCCATCGTTTGTATGTGGGCCGCCGTGGCGGTTTTGAGCTCCCTCAGCTCGCTGTTCGGTTATTCGGTGCTAAGCCACAGCAGTCCCGACGCCAGGGCTTTAGTGATGGCCATCGCGGCCGGTGCCATCCTAGCCATGGTCTCCGCGACCATGATACCCGAGGCGTTCGACGACGAAGGCCGCCTGACTCCTCTGATCACTCCGGCAGCAACGGTTGCGGGCTTCCTGCTTGCTTCCATCCTGTCCGGGCTTGCAAAAGTGTAAGCGGATACTGATCGATGAAAGGCATTACCGCTGTAGGGTAAGATACACTACGATTCCGGTCTCTACGCTACGAATGAAAGGGGCTTGACATGGCAAACGGCCTCGATTCCCACAGCCCTGGTGAGGGTACGTCTCCTGAGGAAATAGGAATAATCAAGGCCGAAAACATCGCCCTGAAAAAGGAACTCGAAGAAAAGAAAGGTGAGCGCAAATCCCGGGGCGGGTCCTTTCGAAATTTCCTGGTCTGGTTCATGGTCGTACTCGCCTGCCTCTTCGCTTTCACCGGTGTCCTTGCAACCTGGGTGCGGGCGACTACGCTAGACACCAACACTTTCGTCAAAACTGTTGCGCCATTGATACAGAAAGACGCCGTTGCAAACGCGGTGAGCGACGAGGCAGTCAAAGTACTGTTCGAGAAAGTCGATATTATTGGCAGCATCCAACAGGTGCTGCCTGCCAAACTCCAGTTCATCGCGAAGCCTTTAGCAAGCGGTGTACAGACCATCGCCAGGGAGTCCGCTAAGAAAATCCTCAAAAGTTCTCAATTCCAACTGGCATGGAAAAAGATACTTCGACTTGCCCACGGCAGCGCCATAAAAATCATCAAGGGCGAAGGCGGGGTATCAGTCACCAGCCAGGGCAAGGTGGTGCTCGACATCGGGCAGCTTCTTACCGAAATCAAAGACCGTCTTGTGGCAGAAGGGCTGGACGTGTTGAAGAACGTCCCGATACCAGCTGGCGCCGGACAGATTGAGCTATTCTCGTCTGACAAACTGGGTGCGCTAAAGTCCGGGGTCGACCTCCTCGACACCTTGAACTGGATCCTGCCACTCCTCTCCTTCATATTCTTCCTCCTTGCCGTGGTGATAGCGAAGGACCGCAGGAAAACCCTGCTGGGGGCGGGGGTCGGTTTGGCCATAGCCATGGCGGTACTCCTTATCGTGTTGAGCCTGACGAAGGCTGAACTGCTCGGCCAGATAAAGAACAAGACCTACCACGAGGCCGCCCTGGTAATCTGGAGCAGTGTCTTCAGCGGCCTCAGGCAGACAGACGTCGGGCTGCTCGTCCTCGGCGTGCTGGTCGCTCTCGGGGCGGCGGTCGTCGGGCCGTACGACTGGGCCGTCTCGCTGCGGAGCAAGATCGGTGGGCTTTTCGAGAACTGGCGTGAACGCCGTAAAAGCGGCGACAAGTCCAAGGGCCCGGTTGGCTCCTTCATCACCGCACATGCCTGGGCTTTGCGCATAGCCGGTGCCGTCGTGGCACTCATCGTCCTCCTGGCTTTGCCTCACCTGTCAGCCGTTGCGCTAATCGTTACAGCTGCGATCTACCTGGTCTACCTGGTGGCGATCGAACTGCTCCGTTGAGCCATAACAATCTGCCAGAGGTTTCAATTGACTCGGTGAAGAGAGGTCAAAGTGGACGATAAACAATACCGCCAGAAGCTCCTGATCTATTCGGTGATGGTGATAGTAGCCTCGATATGCGCGTCGGGAACGCCGATCCTGGCTTTCATCAAGCTGCCATCGGCAGCGTCTATCGGGCTCGGCATCGCGGCGCTCTTCCTGTTTATCTATGCCACGATATGGTTCGGGAGCTACCTGAAGCTCACGAGCACACAGTGGCTTGCCGCGATAGCCCTTCTTCTACTCGCCTGGGCCGGATCGGCGATATATATAGTGACCCGGGAACCCAACGTCTCCGTGGATTAACCCACTAGGCGACAGCAGGCGTTGGAGGCTTGCGTCCCCAGCTCCTTATCATAAAGCCGAAGATTATTCGCAGAACGCCTACCGCCACTCCGTAGATACCGATAAGCAGAATGACAGTCTCTATCCCGTGTATAGGATAAACGACGAGAAGCACGCCGATGACGATCGAGATCAAGCCGAAAAGGACAAGAAGGACCTTCGCGGCCGTCGGGGCATCGATTTCGAAAGCCCCGGCGATCTCGACAGCTCCGGAAGCTATGAGCCAGATCGCGAGCAGGTAGTACAGAGCCAGAAGTGCAACACCGGGGCGCGCGAGCACGATGATGCCTATCAGTAATCCCAGCAGGCCGCTCGCCAGCAGCAGACCCCACTTCTCCTTTTTACCTGCGGCCAAAATCGCTTCCACGAATGAGAATATGCCGTCGACGATGGCGAACACCCCGAACACGACTATCAGGACCAGGGTGGTCGCCGCCGGCCATGCAAGGATGATTATCCCGAATATCAGCGCCAGAAGGCCTCTCAATACGGTTGCGCCCCAATTCCTTACCACAAATGCAGTCTCCATACGTCCCCTCCTTTTTCCCGCGTTACCTGGCTCCAGGACCTGATGTCGTCGCCCAACCTCATTCCCGGATAAGCCTCGCCTTTTTCTTCTCGAACTGCTCGTCTGTGAGCACACCCTTCTCGTGAAGCTCCGTCAGCTTTGCAAGCCTGTCCACGGATGTGGCGGTCTTCTGGAAATCAACCTCTTTTGCGTATTCTTCCCGCATCTCGACGTCCTGGGCGGTCATAGGACGCACGATGAAGTAGATAAGTACGCCCAGGAAAGGCACTATGATGATAGCGATGAGCCAGAGCGCTTTAGCCCAGCCCGACAGGTCGTCCCTGCGGAACAGGTCCATGAGAGCGAAAGCCCAGCATACTATCAGCGGAATCCAGATTAGCATGAGTAAGAAACCATCCCAGAAACTGATGCCATCGTTCACTTTTGCCCTCCCTTTACTCCACCACTGCACGTATTCAAGGACATCTATTCTCTCATTAAGACCGACTTCCTGTTCGGCCTCACCCCCTTACCAAAAGAGGGCGGCCGAAAAGGCCGCCCTCACTTATCCAGAACGAGACCGGCTTAAGCCGCCTTTGCCTCTTTCTTGAGCCTGTGCTTTGCGCCCATGGAATAGAAGGCGAGGAAGATGAGGTACGCCCCGGCGACGAACGCATAGATCGCCAACACCACCATAAGGGTGTAAACGGTTCCGAACGGGTATACAAGGATCACAATCCCGATGATGAGCGAAAGCACCCCGAGAAAACCGACCATACCCCTTCCGGACATGGGCGGCATGTCAAAGGCGATGGCAAGCTCCGATATTCCCGCGATGATGGCCCAGATCCCCACCAGTATCACGACAAATGAAAGAGCGAATTCCTGGTGTGCCAGGATTATCGCTCCGATGAGAAACCCGAGAAGGCCCCCTGTGAGCGTCCATCCCCATCTCTCCTTGCGGGATGCCAGCACGAGCGAACGGACCACGTTGACCAGCCCGTCGATCAACACGAACAACCCGAAGATTATGATGAAGGTCTTTACGGTCGCACCGGGCCAGGCGACGAGGATAATACCAAGCGCGATCGCTATGATCCCCCTGACCAGGAACGACCACCAGCTCCTTGTAAGAAGTTCCGCCATTGCTGCTTCTTCGTCCATTCAACCTCCTTTCGATTATGAAACGCTTACTGATTGGTCTCAACAGGCGAGTATAAGTCCTGTAATGCGGTCTGGAAGTCCTGGAATGCCTTTGTGATCGTATCAAGCATCTGCGTCAGAGACTGTGTGCTGTTAATGCTGCCGATGGTTGCACTGAGATCATCCCATGCTTTCTTCAACGCCGAAGTATTCGCGTTCTTGACGTCTTTTGCCGACTTGACCACCTCGTCATACGCCTTCTCCACGTTCTTCCATGCAGACTTGAAACTATCGATGTTCGTATAGTTGGAGGGATTCGCCAGTGACAGAAAAGCTGTCTGGAGATTCTGCAGGTCACTTTTGAACTTAGCATCCGCCTCCTGTGGAGACACGCCGCCGCAGCCCGCAACAACGACAACCATCATCGGGAGCACGACGACTAATACCAATGTTAGCGCGATTCCTTTTCTCATTTTCTCTACATCCCCCTTTCCTTTCCTAATGCCTTATATTGGTACGTTTCAACAAAATATTTCATAACCCTTCCGCAAATCAGATTATCGCACGGTTGGAGATGCCGGAGTCAGAACTACTGCAGCTTCCCGGTGACATGACGTAGGAAGCCTGTCATCGTGTTACTTCCTTTGACCAACGCGACTCTCTACTGGTATATTCGGTTCCAGTCCCATTGAGGCGGATTTCTGTAAAGGAGATGGGCGGTGCTGCGAATCGTCGAGGACACGGTCAGGTCGATAACTCCTCACATTCTCGGCGTCGGCGCAGTCGAGGAACTTCCCGAGGCCGACCCCCAGGCTTCCGTAGATTTCATGAACGGATGGCTTGAGAAGGGAATCCCGGAGTTCCTAATCGTGACTTACATCGCTTTCCTAGCCCTGAACCTGTATTCACTCATAAAGAAAGGTCGCCTGTTCCCGAGACTCGATGAAGGCGCGCAGGCAGAACTGATGGAAAACCTCTATGAAGCGAAAGGCATGCTGGCCTACCAACTCCTCTACTTCATTTCCAGCCCCGCGATGAGCTCTTACTACTCGCGGATCGACGTCCAGAAACTTCTCGGGTTCGACATAGCCGCGCTTAAAGAGGAATCCGAGCGCCGCCTCGTGACCAGGGACGGCGGCCCCTTGCCACCGAGGGATTCCGCCGCGGAATCATCCTCCGGGGAGGGCGAGAGATGATCCACTCACGCGAGGAGATAACCGGGGATCTGAGGCTGACCGCGGATGTGGTCGTCGTCGGCTCCGGCGCCGGCGGGGCGACCGTAGCCAAGGAGCTCAGCGGCGCGGGGCGAAAGGTGGTGGTTCTCGAGGCGGGTCGTCATTTCACGCGCGCGGACTTCGACCTCCGGATGGACTTTGCTTTCGTCAACATGTACTGGTACGGCGGCCAGGTGATGACGATGGGTACGCCGATGTTCCTGCTGCCGCAGGGAAAAACCGTCGGCGGTACCACTACGATTAACTCGGGAACGTGCTTCCGCATGCCTCACCGGGTGCTCAAGAAGTGGCACCTTGACTTCGGGCTATGGGAGATAACAGATGTGGAGATGGACCTCTACTACAGTGCCGTCGAGGAATACCTGTTCGTCCAGAAGGGCGATAAAGAGGTCATGGGGAGGAACGCGCTCCTCTTCCTCGAGGGCGCTCAGAAGCTGGGGCTGTCGGGTGGCATCCTGTCTCGGAACGCGAAGGACTGCGAGGGCTACGGCGTGTGCTGCTTCGGCTGCCCCTCCGACGCCAAGCAAAGCGCGAACGTCTCCTACATTCCGGATGCTGTAAAGTCCGGCTGCGAGGTCTATACCAGGTGCATGGTCGATGAAATCGTGGTGAAGGGCGGCCGCGCGGTAGGTGTCAGGGGAAAGCTGCTCGACCCGGAACTCGACGTACCCGGGCCCGCCTTGTACATCGAGGCGGAGGTGGTGGTGCTGGCGGCCGGGGCGCTCCATACTCCTCGCATGCTGTTGGTACAGGGGCTGTGTAATTCCAACGGTCAGGTGGGCCGCAACCTCACCATACACCCCTGCAACGGGACGGTCGCGTTGATGGACGAGAGGCTCGACAACCCCAAAGGGATCCCCCAGGCGACCTATGTGGACGAGTTCATGGACGACGGCATAATGCTGGAGGGCGGTACCACTCCTCCACTCGGTATAGTTATGGGGGCCCCGTTCAAGGGAAGGCGCCTCGCGGAGTTCATACGGGAGTACCCTCACTTCGGGATATTCGGCGGCATGCTCTCCGAGCACTGCTCGAGCGGGAGGGTCATCCCGCACCCGCGCGACCCTCAGCGTCACCTAATCTTCTACAACCTCAAGGGAGAGGACAGGAGAAAGTTCAAGTTCATGACCGAGCTCATGGCTGAGATATGGTTCAGCCTCGGCGCCAAGAGCCTGATCACGCCGACGGCCAGCTTCCCCGAGATGCGGCCGACAGACCTGCCGGAGTTCAAGAAGCTCAAGGCAAAGGCCTCCGACTATATGGGTGTGAGCGCCTATCATCCACTGGGTACGTGCCGCATGGGCAGCGACCCCGAACAATCGGTCACCAGGCACACCGGTGAGACCTGGGAGGTGGAGAACCTCTTCATCTGCGACGGAAGCATCGTGCCCACTTCCCTCGGTGTCAACCCACAGATGACCATCTTCGCCCTCGCGATGCGCTGCGCCGGGTTCGTGGACGACAGGCTTGAAGAGCTTGCCGGTCGAGAGTCCAGGAAACCGGCAGTTTCCTGAACTACTTCCCGATTTCAGGGTATTCCGCCATCCGGATGTCGTCAGGGCGGCAGATGAGCTGGGTTGACATGCCCACTGCGATCAGGTTGTCCTTATCATCCCTGATCTCCGCCTGGACCACGCCGGTCTGCCTGCCCCTGTGGATGACGCGGCCCTCCCCTATCAGAGTGCCTTCCTTCATGTTTGATATGTAGTTGATCCTCAGGTCAACCGTTACGCACATCTCGCCCGGTCCGAGCAACGACCCGAGCGCTATCCCGCAGGCGCTGTCGACGATGGTCGCCGCGGCGCCCCCGTGGAGCATCCCGTACACGCTGTGCAGTTCGTTCCCTGCCTTCATCATGAGCTTCGAACGCCCGTCACCCGCGTCCAACACCTGCATCCGCATGTGCCTGTACATGGGCGATTTGTTGAGGACCTCCTTGAAGGCTGTCCTGGTTTCCTCATCCAGCTCCATTTCTGGTACCTCCCCCAGTCTCTGTGGTCGCTATATGGAATTGACTCTGCTGCTACGGTATATAATCATACCTGAGGTTTTCCTTACACCTCGCAGAAACGGATTGAAGTCTAGAGAAGGAGGGAATGCTATGGCGCTGAAGTACGGCACCGACGAGTGGGAGAGCGAGTACCAAGCATTGCTGGCCAAGAGAAGTGAGAAGCCGCCGCCCTACATCTACTTCACCCCGGAGTGGGTGGCCCTGTTCGAGAAAATGATCCAGGAGGACGCGGAGTACAGGGAGGCCGCCAAGGACTGGGAAGGCACCGTTGTCCTTCACGTGGAGGCGGCGCCCGATTACGGCCTTGACGTGGACCTCTACATCTTCATGGACCTATGGCACGGGGACTGTCGCTCTGTAAGGATCGTCCCGCCCGATGCCGGCGAGGCCGGAGACTTCGTCATCACCGGCTCACTGGAGCGCTGGACCCAGGTGGGCAAGAAGGAGCTCGACAGCACCAAGGGCATGATGCAGGGCAAGCTCAAGCTGAAGGGCGACCTCCCCACCATCGTGCGCTCGGTCAGGGCCTCGCAGCGCCTCACTGACTTGAGCGCCGAGGTCGGGGGGCTGTTCCCCACTGAGCTCTCCGATGAAGATAAGGAGGAACTGAAGGCCTCCGTGAAGGACATGACGGAGAAGCTCATCGGCTGAACCGAGCTGCAGTTCACCACGCGCGGGTTTGCATAGAGAACGGGCATGACGCACCCTGTAAGCGGCGCGTTTAATGCTGCTTTAAGCAGTTGCCTTCGCCCCGGTTTCGGCGCGAGAATGTCGTCCAATAGGGAGGTTTAAAATGGCCTACGATAGAGATCTAGCATTCATATACTTGAACCCCACGAGGATCGTCTACGGTGAGAACACCGCCAACGAAGCGGGGATGGAAGTCAGCGAACTCGGCTGCAGCAAGGCGTTCGTCATCACGGACCCCGGCGTGGTCGCGGCCGGACTCACCGAGCGCGTGGTGAAGGCTCTCGGCGGCAAACACGCCGGAACCTACGACGAAGTCATCCAGGACTCCGGCTTCCACATAATCAACCAGGCCGCCGAAGCCGTCAGGAAGAGCGGGGCCGACTGCCTTGTAAGCGTCGGAGGCGGCAGTGTAATCGACACCACCAAGGGCGTCGCCATCCTTGTGAAGTCGGGAGGGAAGCTCGAGGACTACAGCGGGTTCCAGCTGCTGAACGAGCCGCAGACCCCGCACGTCGCCATCCCAACCACCGCGGGCACCGGAGCCGAGGTCACCTACGCCGCCGTGGTCAAGGACTGGGACAAAAACCAGAAACAGATCATCGGCAGCGATTATCTCATTCCCAACACCGCGATACTCGACCCCACCCTGACCGTCGGCCTGCCCAAGATGCTTACCGCCACCACAGGGATGGATGCTATGTCACACGCTTATGAGGCGCTGCACGTTTCGTTGAACGAGCCGATCACGGACGCAATGTCGCTTCATGCAATCAGGCTTGTCACCGAGTTCCTGCCCAGGTGCGTCGAGAACGGCGACGACCTGGTCGCGCGCGGCCAGCAATTGATAGCGTCGACGATAGCGAGCATAGCATGGGGCAACACGAGCACGGCCCTGGTGCATGCGATAGCGCACACGCTCGGCGGCCTGTTCGAGGTTCCGCACGGACTGGCAAACAGCATCATCCTTCCTTATGGCATCGTGTACAACCTGGACGAGTGCGCCGACCGTTACGTGTTGGCCGCGCAGGCTATGGGCATCGATACAAAGGACATGAGCGACGAGGATGCCGGTAAGGCAGCGGCGGACTTCATCTGGGATTTCACCAAGAAACTCGGTATCCCCCAGAAGTTGAGCGAAGTGGGGGTCCCCGAGGACGGGCTCGAGAAGGTAGCGGATATGGCCCTTTCTGATGCCGCCATCGTGTACAACGCCAAGATGGTGATGGACTCTGCGGATATCCTGGATATCCTTAAGAAGGCCTATTAACCGCTTCCTTCAGAAGGAAAACAACTTGACAGGAGGTGCGTCGTGGAGCAGAAGAATCCCTCGAGCGCGGGTGAACCGGACATCAAGATGGCGCCGGGCGCCGAGGAGGCCGGTATGGCGTCGATGCTTGCCGAGATGATCAAGACCAACCTGAAGAACAAACCGGAGCGGGTCAAGGACTTCAATAAGCTCAAGGGGACCATCTGGATCACGGCCGAGGACGCCGATATCGACATGACCATGGAATTCGACAGGGGGAGCCTTACGGCTAGCTCGGGCAAGGTCGGAAAACCGATGCTGGCGATATCGACGGACTCGTCGACCCTGATGGACCTGGCCAACATCAACATCAAGTTCGGCATGCCATACTACTTCGACGAGACCGGCCGCATGGTCATTAAGAAGCTCTTGAAGAAGGAGCTCAAGATCAAGGGCATGTTCACCCACACGATGGCACTGACCCACATGACCAAGATAATGTCGGTCCAATAATGTCGTAACGCGCGTTCGCAACGGGCCACGCGACCGGCCAGGGAATCGATGGAGGGATAAGCGATGCACGGTAACACAGGGAAGGTACTAGAGGTCGACCTCGCTTCCGGGCAGGTGGAGGAACTCGAGCTTGACGAGGACATCTACAAGCAGTACATCGGCGGCTCGGGCCTTGCCGCGAAGCTGCTTTTCGACCGCGGCAACCTCGACGCTGAGCCTCTCGACCCGGATGCCCTGCTCATCTTCGCCACCGGCCCAATGGCCGGGACTGGCATGTACGGCACCAGCCGCCTGTCGGTGGGCGCCCGCTCGCCTCTGACCCGTATCTGGGGCCAGGCGAGCTGCGGCGGCAATTTCGGACCCGAGCTCAAGAGATGCGGCTACGATGCCATCATCTTCAAGGGCAAAGCCGCCGAGCCCGTCTACCTGCTGCTAGGAAACGAAAGCGCCGAGCTCATTTCCGCCTCGGACCTCTGGGGCAAGGACACCTACGAGACGACAGACACCCTCAAGGAAAAGTACAGCAAGCAACACAAGGTGGTCGCCGTGGGGCCCGCCTCCGAGAACGGTGTCCCGTTCGGTAGCATAGCGAACGACTATGGACACCATTTCGGTCGTGCCGGTATGGGCACCGTTATGGCCTCAAAAAACCTTAAGGCTATCGCCGCCAAGGGCGATAAGAAGACCGAGTGCGCGGACCCCGAGGGTTTCAAGAACTTCTGGCAGAACACCATCCGACCCCAGATGGACGAGAACATTTTCTGCAGCGCGATCAAGGCCTTCGGCACAGCCGCCAACATGGAGCTGAAGATGATCGAGGGCGACGTACCAACCAAGAACTGGTCGGTGGGCTCATGGATGGAGGGGCCGACGACACTGAGCGGTATCGCCATGGCGGACACTATCCTCACCCGCAACGACACATGCCGCGGCTGCGGGGTCAGGTGCAAACGCATCGTGAAGATCGAATCGGGGCCCTACCAGATCGAGGAAGGGCCCGGTCCGGAGTACGAGACGATAGGCTGCTTCGGGACGATGCTCATGAACCCCAGCCTCGAGGCAGTTGCCAAGGCCAACGACATATGCAACCGCCTCGGCATGGACACCATGACCTGCGGCTCGACGTTTGCGTGGGCGATGGACTGCTTCGAAGCCGGTATCCTGAAGCCGGAGGACTACGAAGGCGTCAAACTCGAGTGGGGCGACATCGACACCGTGATAGACCTCCTCCCGAAGGTAGCTGCAAAGGAGGGCAAGCTCGCTCAATTGATAGCCAAAGGCTCCCGCAAGGCCTCCGAGGAGATCGGCGACGGCAGCGACAGGTTCCTCACCGACAGCAAGGGCCTCGAGGCGGCCATGCACGATCCCCGGTGCAACTGGGGTGACGGGCTCGCATACGCGGTCTCGGTGCGCGGTGCCTGCCACGTTTCGAACATGACGTTCCTCTGGGAGTGGGGCGCCATCGAGTACCCGGAAGTGGGGCTCGACATGTTGTTTCAGCCTATGTCCGCCGAACACAAGGCGTTCGGGACAGCCGTGACGACGGACATGGGTTGTATCTGCAATTCCGCGTGCTGGTGCGAATTCCCGGCGACCTCGTTGACCCTGCCTCAGTGGATCGAAGCCTTCAACAAGGTCGCAGGTTACGGCTACGACATCGACACCATGATGGCAACGGGGACGCGTATCTGGCTCCTTCAGCGCTGCCTCGGCCATATCTGGGGCGCCACGGGCGAGGATGACCGCATAGGACAGAGGATAATGACGCCGGTCGAGGACGGAATGATAGCCGGCTCGGTGCCCGACATGGAGACCATGCTCAAGGAGTTCTACGAGCTCCGCGGCTTGAGCGATGACGGGCGTCCCACGTCTGAGACACTGGAGAAGTACGGCCTGGGCTACCTGGCCGACAAGCTGGCGCTCTGAGCGCGAATCTTCATGTCACGCCCGGGGGGTAATGCATAAGTGCAGGTAGAGGTCCGTTTTGCGGGTCTGTTCCGGCGGTACGTCGGGGAGCAGAAGAAGGTCTTTGACATTCCGGACGGTTCTACTGCGGGAGAGCTCCTGCTTCTCATCGGAAAAGAATACGGTTCGCGTCTGCCGAAAAACCTCTGGGACGAAGAATCCGGTCGTTTCCACCGCAGCATACGGATGGCCAGAAGCGGGTCTCACACTCTGGACGAAACAGAAGTGCTGCGGGACGGCGACGAGATACTGCTGATCTTTGCCTTGGCGGGGGGATGAGCTCGCCCGTATTCAATTATCTTATGACACGCCTCCACTTGGCTGGTCTTTAACTTACGTCGGGTTATAATGCTGGTGCGCGTATTCTATGCGCTCCGTTTACACCTTTACCCGGGTGGTTATAAGTGGCAGCAAAGAGAACGGGTTACAGAAAAGAGAGCCTAAGGCGGTTGATATATAAGAGGACTTTTTACCTCTCGATGCTTGCTGCCATCATCATCGTTCTTCTGCTGGGGTCTTTGCTCATGCTCCTGTTTGAGAGAAAAACAAACCCGACGATAAAGACATACGGGGATGCCGTCTGGCTTTCGGTCGTGACCATGACCACGGTGGGATACGGGGACAAGTACCCAATCACGCCTGGCGGGAAAGCCACCGGCATGGTCTCGATGGTGTTGGGTATTGCTCTGGTTACCACCGCTATTACCGCGCGTGCTGCCGCCAAAATCGATAAGGCCAGAAAAAGGAGTAAGGGTTTGGATAAAAAGACTGCGCTCAGCAATCACTATCTCGTGTGTGGTTGGAACAGCCGCGGCAGATACGTTCTTGAACGGCTCATCAAGGCTGCGGGGGACGACCAGGTCCCAATCGCGGTTCTCTGCGACCTCGAGGCCAGTCCGTTCGAGCATGATATGGTCTTCTTCTACGGGGGAAGCCCGGTCAGCGAGAAAGACCTTCAAAGGGTCAATGTTGACAAGACAAGGGCGATAGTCATTCTAGCCGATGAGGCCGGCGGCGGAAGACCGGGTGACATAGACGCCAGGACCGTTCTCTGCGCATTGGCCATAAAGTCACTGAACAAGGACGCAAAGATAACCGCGGAGGTGCTCGAGCCCCAGAACACCGAACACCTGAAGAGGGCCGGGGTTGGAGAGATCCTGGACTATAACCTGACCGCCGGGAGCCTGCTGGGCCAGTCGGCGATACGCTACGGCCTCCTCGAGCTCATCAACACGTTAAGCACAAGGGAATCAAGCACCAGGGTCTATCAAATCCCGGTGGAGGGTTACATGGTCGGAAAAGATTACGGCGAGGTAACCGCGGATCTCAAGCGCAAGCGGGACTACAACCTTCTGGCAATCAAAAGGGCCGGAAAAATACAGGTCTGCGACCTGGATTGTACACTCGAGCCGGATGATCTCCTGCTCGTTCTCTCTGATAAAAAGCCACCTACGGCCGTGGACTGACCCTCTGTCGGATATTCCCTCGCCGGTATATCGAGAAAGCGCGCGACAAGCATGCGGCTCAGGTACAGGCTCGAGTGGTCGGGTTCTGAAAACGCGCCGGTCTCACTCAAGAAAATCAATCATCGGATTGGCGCAGTCGAGCGGGCACTGGAAGGTGAGGCCGTGGCCGGCGCCCTCCAGCATCGAGAGCTTTCCGCCGGGCAGCATGTTCGCTGTGAGCAATGAGTTCCACGGGTCTATCACCTGGTCCTCGGTGCCAGCGATCACCAGAGTCGGGGCTTTCAGTTCGTCCAGCCGGTCGCAGGCGCCTGGCCAGCGTTGCATCGCGGAGGCCTGCTTCCCTACGCTTTCGATGGAGGGCGGCCTCGGCGCCAGCGTTAATTTCTCCCTCGCTTCCGCTTCGTGCTCCGAAAGCCAGCCCTGCGGGAAGAGCAGCGTCGCCATCCGCACAAGTCTTTCCTCGGTCGTGCCGGAGAAATCGCCGAGCTGCTCCGTGATCTCCGGGCTTATAGGGATCGCATCGATACCCCCGCAAGAGCTCGCCATCAATACCAACTTTTCGACTTTCTCGGGATGGCGAAGCGCCAGCTCCTGGGCGACAAAGCCTCCCATGGAGATTCCGAACACGTGCGCGCGCTCTATCCCCAGAGCGTCCATGAGACCCGCGGTATCCTCCGCGAACTGCTCGATCGTGAAGGGGCGTGTACCCGCGCTCGTCCCGCCCATGCCCCGGTTGTCGAAAGCGATGACCCTGAATCTCTCAGCCAGAGCCGCCACGAGTTCCGGGTCGCCTCCGTCCATCGTGGACGCGAAGCCGACTATCTTGACGAGCGGAAACCCGGCTCCGTACTCACGATAGGCTACTTCAATGTCGCCGACCTTGACTTTCTGCAAACTGTCCACCTCTAAAGCCTACGCCAGCCGTATGATGGCGACCAGGCCGAAGACCAGCAGCGGGTTGACCACGATGCTTGCCGCACCGAGGACAACGCCCACCGATGCGTATCTCGTCTGCTTCTCGAGGTCGATGAAGGAACTCAGCCGCATGCTTTGCACATCAGAGAGGTCCTCGAAGAACCTGTGGACCTTTCTTCCGATTGAGATCGCGAGTATCGCGAGCATCAGGGAAACGATGCCGCCCACGGGGAAGAATACAACCCTTCCGACCATTGAGCCGTTTGACGATTGTGCGGAGTTGGCGGCCCACGGGATCAAGAACCCGAGTAAGTTGCCTGCCACCGCTACCGCCAGGGCCACGATCCCCCGGTTTAAACTTACTTTCCCCGCGTTCCTCCGCCGCTCCCGGGACCACTGCGGTTTCCCTTTGTACTCATCATCATTCATCCAGAGGAACCGCCGTTAAGTCTTGTCCAGTCTCCATCGTCTCTAAACAAGAAGAAGCGTTCCCTTCTCACTCCTTCATCCTGGCGGCCAGGAAATCCTGAACCTCTGGCGGAGGCCTCGTCTCCTGGCGGAGCGTCAAGCGAATCGCCTCGTCACCCTCGCACGTCGGAGTGCAGACCCCGCACCCGATGCATACATCCCCGTCTACCACAGAGACGTCATCTACTATGGTGATTGCGCTCACCGGGCACCTGTCCTCGCAGGTGCCGCAGGCGATGCAGGCATCGGCATCGACACGGGCCACGTAATTGGAGCGGGACACCGTGTCGAGCCCGTTTATCAGCTTGGCCTGCAGGAAACCGCAGCAGCAGGAGCAGCAGTTGCAGATTGTCCTGAGGCTGCCCTGCACGTTGTCGCATACGTGTACGAGCCCTTCACCGGTCGCGTCCTTTAGTATCTGCAATGCCTCGTCCTTTGTTATCTCGCGCCCCATGCCCATCTCCACGATGTACCTGCCCATGCTCCCGAAGTGCATGCACCTCTCGGTCGGGCGCTCGCAGCCTTCTCCCACGTACGTCTTCATCTGCCTGCAGGGGCAGTGGGCCACCGCCATGAACGAGGTCTCATCGAGTTTATCCTTGAGTGCATCGAAAGGGAGTATCTCGGACTCGTCCTCGAGCGATTCCGCTATGGGGACCACCCTGATGAGCGGCACTTCCCGTGCCATCTCGCGGCCGAACTCCCCCATGATGTACTTCACCCATAGCGGCGCCAGCGCCCGCTTTTCAGGTGTGTCTTCCCCTGAAAGGAAAGGGGCCTCGGCGAAACCGACCACGCTGGGAAGAAGCCTGTATATCCTCTCACGTCCAGGCTTCTGCTCTGTCAAAACAGTACCGCGGTGGGCCATGCGGCTCAGTACCTCTTCCAGTCTGCCAGCCCTGTCGGGCATGACCGCCTCACAATCAGCAAGGGTCTTGTTCTCATAGATTTCGAGCTTCAAGGCGACCCCGGCTTCCTCGCCCGGGTACAGTATCTTCAGGATCTCGATCAGCGTCGGCGACATCGGGGCGCCTGCCACCGCCCTGTCGAGGTGCCTCGCGAGCTCCTTGTACACATCCTCACCCATGAGTCCCTCCAGTTATCAATTTAACGAATTGATTTGAGCATACATGGGACTCCAAGTCCATGTCGGGAGTCAACCGGGGGCTCTACGACACGATGGTTTCTGCTGCTTACGTTTGTCTTCGAAGATGCGACATAATATGAAGTGATACCAGGTGTCTGCGTTAACAGCTGGAAAGGAGTCGGCGCCATGTCCTCTTCGGTGAAGCGAGTGCTGGCCGCGCTGGAACTGCGCGAGCCCGATACGGTCCCGATCTTCGACCTCATGATGGAGACGACCCTTGTCTACTCGATCCTTGGAGAGAAGCCCGGCTTCACTGACAGGCTGATCGCGGACCCGCGTAGCGCGAGAGTACTGGACCTCCTGGTCCCGCTTGCCAACAGAAACCGCTACATCAAAGCCGGCCTTCTGGACAGGATGGCGGACGACGTGGTCGTGAGGTTCTGCCACGCGGTGGTCGAGGCGGGGGTGAAGATGGGTTACGACGCGGTCGGCATCCTCTGCGCGCCCATGTTCCGGATCAAGGACTCGAGGCACTTCGATGACATCTACGGACGCAGCTACGAGGCTTTAATCGGCCCGGGCGGCTTTCTCAGCGACCCTGTCTACAGGGGCGGCCTCATCGACGACCCGGATTCCTGGAAGGCCCTGGATAAGAGGTCGTTCTTCAAAATGCCTGCTATGGCCGGCAGAGTGTTATCAGACATCCAGAGGGAGAACAGAGGGCGCCTCTTCACCTTCGGCATGATCTCCACC
>Ga0315281_10001220_pt1 | contig 37655 bp, 39 predicted proteins | sample YL17G07_0_MG_FD_204540 | JGI IMG/M metagenome (GOLD analysis project Ga0315281, IMG submission 204540) | Sediment microbial communities from Yellowstone Lake, YNP, Wyoming, USA - YL17G07_0 | ecosystem: Environmental > Aquatic > Freshwater > Lake > Sediment | place: USA: Wyoming | collected...
CATGGGAAACGTCATTCCCGCAGTTTGTAAGCGGGAATCCAGCTCTTTTGCTCCTGGATGCCCGATAAAAACCTTCGGGCATGACGGAAAATGGATGCTTATGGCACATAGTGCGTTCGCCCTGCCTCCCGCTAACTCTGTTTGGACAAGACCTTCGAAATAGTTTCGCTCAATCTGTCTATGGTATACGGCTTGGTTATTACACCACTGAAGCCATGTTTTTTGTATTCAGACATTACCCGATCTGTTGAATAGCCGCTGGAGACTATAACCTTCGCCCTGGGATCCAGTTCAAGAACCTTCCCCACTGCCTCTTTCCCCCCCATACCCCCCGGTACTGTCAGATCCATTATCACTACGTGAAAAGGCGCTTTATTGTCTATGGCCTGTTTGTAAAGTGATATTGCCTTTTGCCCGTCTTCTGCAAAACCGACTTCATACCCCAATGATTCCTGCTCTCTTCCCAATACACCAAACAACCATGAGAATGGGAAACAGATAAAATAGACCAATGGAAATATCCGAACCGGTTATATAGTCAAGGCATCCGATAAAAAGAGATAGAAATAAAGCTGATGAAAAAATAAAATTGGGGGACTGTCGTTTCAGGTATACTTCAATTGTGTTAATAACGGATAGCATAAAAATACCATATCTGCATAGAAAGATTCGCTAAATAACTATTTGGGCAAGGCATATTCCCCCTTTGACAGTCTTCACCTAAGATAAATCAAGATAAAATCGTGCTGTATTTATCAATTTTAAGCCTGAGCCGTTTTATTGTCAATCCGAGGACGTCTATTCCTGGTAGAAATGTTGATAAAAAGGCATCACCTCATGCAAGTCACCATTGAAGTTTAACAAAAAGTGATAAGAGAGTCGAGAAGGGCGTGATAGGTCATGTTCTGACTTTTTCACTTAAAAAAGCGATGGCTGCCGTTAACAACTTGACTCTGAAGGACTAATACGATTATCATAAAACACTGAGGGAACAGGTTTATTTTACAAACCCTTCGTCAATCTTGATCAAGTAAATTCCTGTTTCAAGGCTGGAGGATTAGATGTCAGGGCATTCCAAGTGGTCCCAGATAAAGCATAAGAAGGCCAATACAGATGCAAAGAGGGGTAAGGTCTTTACAAAGATCGTCAAGGAAATCTCGGTTGCTGCGCGTGTGGGAGGGGGTGATCCGGACGGCAATCCCAGACTCAGGACCGCCCTTGAAAAGGCCAAAGAGGTCAATATGCCCTACGAGAATATCAAACGGGCTATTATGAAGGGCACCGGCGAACTGCCGGGGACCTCTTATGAAGAGATTAATTACGAGGGGTACGGACCGGGCGGGGCTGCGATTTTTATAGAGACCCTTACCGACAATAAGAACAGGACCGTTTCGGAGTTGAGACATATCCTGTCCAAAAACGGCGGCAGTCTCGGTGAGGCGGGCTGCGTGTCCTGGATGTTTGAGAAAAAGGGATACGTACTTGTGGATAAGTCCAAGGTTGATGAAGACTCCCTGATGTCCGTGGTCCTTGACGCCGGGGCCGAGGACATGAAAAATGATCCGGGCGAAGGCAATTACGAGATTATCACCGGCCCGGACAACCTGTCCCAGGTCAAGGATGCCGTTCAGAACAGGGGTCTGCCAGTGTCCCTTTCCGAGATAACAATGCTCCCAAAGAGCTATGTGCCGCTCGAGGGCGGCATCGCGGACCAGATGCTCAGGCTTATTGACTCCCTTGAAGACAACGACGATGTGCAAAATGTATATTCCAATTTCGACACTGCGGAATGAGTAATAATAAAGCGTATCATAATAGTGTCCTTTCGGCCTCCGAATGCCGGACGGATCAAATTCCGTGACACTGGACCCTAAGATGGAAGAATCCATAAAAATTACATTTAAAAGGAAGTTTTTTGCCGGTCTCATAGTCACAATCCCGGTAGTCATAACCATATTCGTCATAGTCGGACTGTTCAAGTTCGTGGACGGCATCCTGGGGCCCTTTTACGATATCTTTCTGAGCAGGCATATTGCCGGTTTGGGTTTTATATCCGCCGTCATATTTATTTTTCTCGTGGGAATCGTATCAACGAACGTGGCTGGGAAGAAACTGCTTGGTTATCTGGAGTATGTCCTCCTGCATATCCCTGTCTTCAAGAGTTTTTATACGGCGATAAAGCAGCTCGTAGATGCCTTTTCGCCCGAGAGCAAGAGTTCTTTCAAGCGGTTTGTTATAGTGGAATATCCCAGGCCCGGGTCTTACGCCTTCGGTTTTTTGACAAAGGAGTGCGTTATCCGCTCAAGTGAGATGGAGATGCCGCTGAAGGCGGTCTATATTCCTACGAACAACCTCTACCTCGGTGAGATTGTGCTCTTTGCCGAAACCAATGTAATTTATACCGATATATCCATAGAGGAAGGGATAAGGATAATTCTTTCCGGAGGGATTTCAGCGCCTTCGATGATAGTGGAGTCTCTCAACACCGCCCGGCATAGAAACAATGGGATCGAGGATATAAAGGGGACAGCCCTGTGAGAGTCTGTGCAGTCATTCTTGCGGCAGGTCTCGGCACAAGGATGAAATCATCCCTGCCCAAGGTAGCGCATCAACTTAACGGCAAGCCCATGGTTGGATATGTCGTGGATGCGGTTGCAGGTCTTAATCCTGAAAAGACGATCGTGGTCATTGGTCAGGCGGGCACGGCCGTGCGCGGCGTTTTGGAAGGTTATCCGGTTGTCTTTGCGAAGCAGAAGGAACAGAAGGGTACGGCAGACGCGCTCAAGGCCGCCGTACGTTATATTAAAGGCTTCGATGGGACCGTGCTGGTGGTTAACGGCGATACTCCTCTGATTACTACATCCACGTTGGCACGCCTGCTTAAACTTCATGTGAAAAACAGGGAAGATATTACAGTCGGTTCCTTCATGGCCGAGGGGCCGCATGCTTACGGCAGGATACTTCGGGAGGGCAATAAGGTCAAGGCAATCATCGAGGACCGCGACGCCGGCCCGGAGCAGAAGAAGATAATCGAGGTGAACAGCGGTATCTACGCCCTGAAGTCATCCGTGCTCCCCCTGTTAAGGCGCATTAGGGTCAATAAGGCAAAGGGCGAGTATTACCTCACCGACATCGCTGCTCTTGCCTCAAATAGCGGGTTGCGGGTCGGCGCTCATGCGTCGGCCGGGGAAGAGGAACTGACCGGAATCAATACAAGGAAGGAACTCCATGCTGCCGACCGCTATCTCAGAGAGAGGGTGATCGCGGGCTGGATGCAGCGCGGGGTCTCTTTTGTCGATGCGTCGTCGGCCTTCATACACCCGGATGTGGAGATGGGACCGGATACGCTTATTTATCCCAATGTGTATATTGAGAAAGGAACTGTCATTGGCAGCGGGTGCAAGATACTGCCGAATTCAAGGATTACGGCCTGTGAGATCGGCGACAACGTGACGGTCAGGGACTCCAGTGTCCTTGAATCCTCAAAGGTCATGGACGGCGCCTCCATAGGACCGTTTGCCCATATAAGACCGGGCTCTCTTATAGGCCCTTCCGCCAGGATCGGCAATTTCGTGGAAATAAAGAAAACGGTCATAGGGCCTGGAACAAAGGCCTCTCACCTCAGTTACCTGGGAGATGCGGAAATAGGGGGCGATGTAAACATAGGCGCGGGGACCATAACCTGCAATTACGACGGAAAGAACAAGCACAAGACCGTGATCGGTGAAGGCGTATTCATAGGCAGCGACACACAATTTGTAGCGCCGGTGACAGTCGGGAGCGGCGCCTATATTGGGGCCGGTTCCACGATTACTAAAGACGTGCCTGCCGGTTCTCTTGCGCTCAGCAGGGTCCGCCAAAGGCATATCGTGGATTGGGCGCGTAATAAAAAGAAAAAATAGCACGTTTTTCGCATGAATTTAATCCGGAGGTCTTCCCATGTGTGGAATCATAGGATATATCGGTAAGAGAAACGCTATCCCCATTGTACTGGACGGCCTGAAGCGTCTGGAATACAGGGGTTACGATTCGGCCGGCGTCGCCTTTTTTTCAGGTGGCGGTATCGAGGTCAGGCGCTGCAAGGGCAAGATAAGGGACCTGGAAGGCATAATGGACAACACCCATGAGTTCAGTACTGTCGCCATAGGTCACACGAGGTGGGCCACTCACGGCAAACCCTCCGATGAAAACGCACATCCCCACAGATCGGACGGGATAGTGGTGGTGCACAATGGGATTATTGAGAACTACGTTGAACTGAGGCATGGCCTGCAGTCCGAGGGTTATATCTTTACCTCGGAGACTGACACTGAGGTGCTTTGCCATCTTATAAACAAGCACTCCCCAGGCAGGTCTCTGGAGAGTTCCGTAAGGGAAACGCTCAAAGACATACGAGGCGCCTACGCCTTTGCCGTCATAGACGAAAAGGAGCCGGACAGGATAGTGGCGGTGAGAAATGAAAGCCCGCTTGTTGTGGGTCTCGGGGAAGAGGAGTTCTTTTTTGCGTCAGACGTGCCTGCCTTTCTGAATCACTCCAGGGAGGTAATATTCCTGGACAATCACGAGATGGCAATCCTGCACAGGGACGGCGTTATCGTGACTGACTTCGATGGATATCCTCTGGACAAGGAGGTCGTCACCATTACGTGGAGCCCGTCTATGGCTGAGAAGGGCGGATATCGTCATTTCATGCTTAAAGAAATATTCGAGCAGCCGAGGGCCGTATCCGACACCTTCAGGGGGAGGGTCTATCCTGAAAAAGGCGAGGTGGCGCTTGAGGAGTTCGGGCTTTCCCCGGAATTCATAAAATCCGTAAACCGAATTTTTATTGTCGCCTGCGGCACCTCGTGGCATGCAGGGCTCGCAGGCAAATACATGATAGAGGATATAGCGAGGGTCCGGGTAGAAGTGGATATAGCTTCGGAGTTCAGGTACAGGCGTCCCATCGTTGACGAAGGGACCTTGTTTATAGCGATAACACAATCAGGGGAGACGGCCGATACGCTTGCCGCTATGAGGGAGGCCAGGGGATTGGGCGCAAAGACGCTGGCGATTTGCAATGTGATCGGCAGTACTGCTTCTCGTGAGGCGGACACGGTTTTTTATACGCATTCAGGCCCTGAAATAGGGGTCGCCTCGACAAAGGCCTTTACCGCCCAGATCACCGCTCTTTACCTTCTGGCAATAGCCTTTGGCCGGGCCGTGGGCGTTATAGACGTTGAGACCGCTTCAGAGCTGATAGGGGACCTGCTCCACCTGCCGGCGAAACTGGAACATGTGCTGGAATTGGACGGAGAGATAAGCTCTATAGCGAGAGATCTTTTCAGGGCAAAGGATTTTCTGTACCTGGGTAGGGGTATCAACTATCCCATCGCCCTGGAGGGCGCGCTTAAACTAAAGGAGATTTCGTATATACACGCCGAGGGATACCCGGCCGGAGAGATGAAGCACGGGCCCATAGCGCTTATTGACGAAGAGTTGCCCGTCCTTGTCATAGCTCCATCAGGCAGGCTCAGCGAGAAGGTGCTCTCCAACATGCAGGAGGTCAGGAGCAGGGGGGGGATACTCGTGTGCATAACTACCGATGACAACATGGAGGCGAAAAGTCTTTCTCGTTATTGTGTGTCGGTAAGCGGGACAAATACTTATCTGAATGCCTTGTTGATGACCGTGCCGCTACAACTCCTGGCATACCACATTGCCGTGCTGAGGGGTTGCGACGTGGACCAGCCGAGAAACCTGGCCAAAAGCGTCACAGTGGAATAGATACGGGTGTTTCTGGAGGGCGGGAGTGCTTCGTCATAAAGGCGCGTCGGACGTGCTATAGGGCTGAAAGTATCAATTATGTTATAATAACGGAGGTCCGATGGCAAAAGACGTCTTATTAGAGGATTTTAATCCCCAGCAGCGGGAGGCTATTCTTCACACGAAGGGCCCACTGCTGGTGCTTGCAGGCGCAGGAAGCGGCAAGACTAAAGTAATCACTCACAAGTTCGCCTATCTGATCAAGAAAAAAAAATACCGCCCTTCCACCGTCCTGACGGTCACTTTCAGCAATAAGGCTGCCGGCGATATGAAGGAGAAGATAGCCGGGATAATTGACGGAGATATGCGTCACTCCTGGATCGGCACCTTCCACTCGCAGTGCTGCAGAATTCTCAGGAAGGAGACAAAGGCCCTCGGTTACAAGCCGGATTTCTCCATATACGACGAGGACGATCAGTGCAGCCTTATCAGGCACATACTTCGGGAGTTCAAGATATACGAGGCCCTATACAAGGGAGTCGCCTCAAGGATTAGCATCCTCAAGTCGTCCCTGGTGTCTCCGGAGGCCTTTCTTTCACAGGGAGACGGCTTCAGTTTCGATGAAAAACTTGGAAGGGTTTACCTGAGGTACCAGGATGAACTCAGGCGCTGTAATGCCTTTGACTTTGACGATCTGACCATGATGACCACGAGGCTCTTTGAGGAAAATCCGTTGATTCACAAAAAATACCTTGATCTGTTCCCCTATGTTTTGGTTGATGAATTCCAGGATACCAATAAGGCCCAGTACAGGCTGTTACAGCTTTTGGCAGGGCACGGGAATATCTGCGCTGTGGGTGATGACGATCAAAGCATATGCAGGAGCAAAGGCGCTGACGCGGGCAACTTAATGAATTTTGCCAAAGACTTCCCCGGCGCCAAAGTCATCAGGCTGGAACAGAACTTCAGGTCTAGCAGCAATATTATCAGCGTGTCGGGTTCCGTGATAGCCCGCAATCCGGCAAGGAAACAAAAAAAGCTCTGGACGGACAAGGGTTGCGGCGAGAAGGTCTACTACTGCAGGTTCAACACCGAGGAGGAGGAGGCCAAGCATGTCGCCAGGGCCATAAAAGACCTTTATCTGAAGGACAGTTATGAGTTCAAGAGTTATGCGGTCCTTTACAGGGTGAACATGCAGTCCAGACTGATCGAGGATGCGCTCAGGGAGGAGGGTATTCCATACCACGTATCCGGAGGCGTCAGTTTTTATCACAGGCGCGAGATCAAGGACATTGTTTCTTATATGAGGCTCATATGCAACCATGACGATAATATGAGCCTGAGGCGGATAATAAACAGTCCGCCGCGTGGAATCGGCGCTTCCACTTTATCCAAGATCGAACTGGAGGCGAAAAAGAACTCAATAGGGCTGTTCGGTGCTGTAAAGCAGATATGCAAGGCCGATTCAGTTGCAGCGTCCATTAAGGAAAAATTAAAGGATTTCATAAAGACCATCGAGGTCCTGTCGCGCACATCTTACAAGTCTGCCGCTGAAATGATCAAGGACATAGTGGAAAAGACCGGATATATAGAATGTGTCGAGGAGGGAAAGCTGCAGAATATTCTTGAGTTTGCTTCCTCGGCCGAGGGGGTTGCAGTCAAGGATTTTATGGACAAGATATCCTTTTCGTCCGTTAATGACGAGTTTCCAATCAACTATTCCGTATCCCTCATGCTTCTGCATAATGCAAAAGGTCTCGAATTTCCCGTAGTATTCATTATAGGCATGGAGGAAGGTATGCTCCCGTATTTCAAGGCCATAGAGGACCCCGAAGAGATGCAGGAAGAAAGAAGACTCTTCTACGTCGGGATGACCAGGGCCAGGGATGTCCTCTGCCTGACGGGAGTAAAAAAGAGGCGGCTTTATTCGAAAGTCCAGGACCAGGAACCGTCGAGGTTTCTGCTTGACATTCCCAAAGACTGCTGCCAATGGATGGAAAAGACCTTTAAAAAACCGGACGGCAGGCAGAACGTACTGAAGGTCTCCCACAAGAAACCGGTTTCCGTTTACATGGTGGGTTGCAGGGTGAAACACCCTTCGTGGGGCGTGGGCGTTGTGCGTGATTGTTCGGGGGAAGGAGACGATACCAAGATAACGGTCAATTTCACCACTGTCGGGCTTAAGCGTCTTGCAATGAGATTCGCCAATCTCGAAAAGATATGAGCGTGAAGATATCCCCGGAGGATGTAAGACGCATGGCAGGTCTTTGCAGACTGCAGTTGACGGAGGAAGAGGTTGGGACATTCGGTCCCCAGCTCAACACCATATTGGAGCATGTCCGACAACTGGAGAGGCCGAACACCGAAGGCATTGAGCCTACATCACATGTACTACCGCTGAGCAATATCATGCGGGACGACATCGTGGGAGCTTCTCTGCCCGGGGCCGAAGCCCTTGGAAACGCACCCGATCGGACCGATAAATTTTACAGGGTGCCGAAGATATTGGAATAGTGTTTTCCGAAAGGTTTCGTGCATCACAGGTCTGATCCGGTCATTACGAATTCACGGCAATTAAATATAATCACGAAGAAGGGATTTCAATATGCTCAGATGTTTTCTAAGGTCCAAGATACACATGGCCGTTGTCACGGAATCGAATCTGTCCTATGAAGGCAGTATCACCATTGATACGGAACTCATGGATGCGGTCGGTATGCTGCCTTACGAGCAGGTTACGATCAGCAACCTGAACAACGGCGAGCGTTTTGAGACGTACGTAATCCCCGGCAGAAGAGGCGGCCGCGAATTTTGCCTAAACGGCCCCACAGCGCGCAAGGGTCTCGTGGGAGACAAGATAATAGTTTTTTCTTATTGTTATATGGATGGGCCCGAGATAAAGGAGGGTTATAAGCCCCGGATAATCACGCTTGACGATAAGAACAACCCCCGGTCCGCTTAAAAGACCCCATGTCTTCTTAAACCCGGGTGCATTGAGTGTCCGGACGGTGTTTCTAACCGGTCAATCTTCCCCTGAAACCTTTGTATAATGAGGCAAAATTGACAAAAGGGGGGGCGTAGTTTTAGACTTTAAAACCTTTATATATGAGCGTATATATCGCAAAATGATTAATTAGCCGGAGGTGCAATTGCTCAAGTCATGTGAAGATGTTACTTCGACCAGAAAAAGGCTCACGATAGAGATACCGTCCGAGGCCACTGAGTCGGCGATAAAGAAAGCGCTGCTGGACCTGCAGCACAAGACCAGGATGCCGGGATTCAGGCCCGGCAAGGCCCCATTTGTCATGATCGAGAAGCGCTTCGGCAAGGAGGTCGAGGCCGAGGTCCTGGACAAGCTTGTGCCGGATTACTTCCTGCAGGCGGTTAAAGAGGCCGGCGTAATACCTGTTTCGAGACCCGAGATGGATGGGACGCTTGACTTCAGGAGGAATGAACCTCTTTCGATGACGGTGACCCTTGATGTCCGTCCGGTAGTTGAGGAACTGGTCTATGAAGGTATAGCAGTCAACGATATCCCGGTTGAGATTACCGAAGAGGAAGTGCAGACGGTTATCAGTAACCTTATTGAGGATAAAGCTACATATGAGCCGGTGGAAGATGAGGTCTCAGAGGGCGATCTTGTTACGGTTGACTACACTGAGAAGGTGGATGAAGCTGTTGCGAAAGACGTTGTTTTTAAAGTTGGGGAAGGTCCTTTTCCGAGGGAGTTTTATAATGCCTTTATCGGCAAAAAGAAGGATGAGGAATGCTCTGCCGAGGTTTCCTTCCCCCAGGACTCCAAGACCCCGTTCGCCGGCAAAGAGACCCGGTTCGAGTTGAAGATAAAGGAGATAAAAAGGCGTTGTCTGCCCGTCCTGGACGATGAGTTTGCGAAGGACCTGGGGTTAGAGGACCTCAAATCGTTGACGGACAAGGTCCGGGAAAATATGACCGCTCTTAAGATAAGAGAGACCGATATGTTGAAGCACAAGGAAATACTTGGTAAACTCATTGAGACACATGACTTCGACGTGCCTGAGAGCCTGCTTAACTCTCAGCTTGAAGCCATGGTAAGGAACCGTGCAGACAATGACGAACGGCCGGACGAAGCGTTATCTGCCGAGTTAAGGCCTGATGCCGAACGCAGGGTAAGGGCATCGGTCCTTCTGGAAATCATAGGAGAAAAGGAAGGGGTGGCCGTAAGCGAGGAGGAGATGAAAAGTGAAATACTTGCCCTTGCCGGGCGTTTTTATGTATCTCCCGAAAATGTGGTGAAGTATTATACTGCCAGGGACGGGTCCCTGGCAGGACTTAGGAATTCGGTTTTTGAGAGGAAGGTCATGGACTTGCTGTTAAGCAAGGCGACTCTCCAAAAGGGAGGTCAATAAATCATGAGTATAGTGCCGATAGTTATAGAGCAAACGGGAAGGAACGAGAGGGTATATGACATTTACTCCAGGCTTCTGAAAGACAGGATAATCTTCATTGGCACGGCTATAGACGACCATGTAGCGAACGTCGTAATCGCCCAGTTGCTCTTTCTGCAAACAGAAGACCCTGAGAAGGATATTCACATATACGTAAATTCGCCCGGCGGCATCGTGACGTCAGGTCTTGCCATATATGACACCATGCAGTACGTCAAACCTGATATTGCGGCGTATTGTATAGGCCAGGCAGCCAGCATGGGTGCGCTGCTGCTTTGCGCAGGGACAAAGGGCAAGAGGTTTGCCCTGCCGAACTCCAGGATAATGATCCACCAGCCGACGGGCGGTTTTTACGGCCAGGCTACGGACATTGCGATTCACGCAAAAGAAATATTGAAGATGAAGGAGAACCTTAACGCGATCATAGCCTTTCACACCGGCCAGGAGATAGAAAAGGTCCGGGCCGACACGGAGAGGGATTTTTTCATGTCCGGAGAGGACGCAAAGGAGTACGGTCTGGTTGACGATGTCATTTCCTCGATAAAGGAAAAGAAAAAATAGTCCAATCCCGGCTGCCGATTTTGTCAGCCGGCGTTTCATGGAGGTATTGATGTCCAAAAGATTGAACGACCAGGTCCTAAGGTGTTCTTTTTGCGGTAAGGGTCAGGAGGAGGTCAGAAAGCTCATAGCCGGGCCAATGGTCTATATTTGTGATGAATGCGTAGGACTCTGCAACGATATTATAGACGAGGAACTGCACCTGTCCGATAAAGACCCATCAAAAAAGCTGCCTGTGCCTGCGGAGATACATAAGTTCCTGAACGATTATGTTATCGGTCAGGAGAGGGCCAAGAAGATACTTTCAGTAGCGGTGCATAACCATTACAAGAGGATTTCCGCCGGGTCCAAGCTCGAAGTTGAACTGCAAAAAAGCAATATAGTGCTCATAGGTCCGACAGGAACAGGGAAGACCTTTCTGGCCCATACCCTCGCCAGGCTTCTGGATGTGCCTTTCACTATAGCCGACGCAACCACCCTGACTGAGGCCGGCTATGTCGGAGAGGACGTGGAAAACGTGCTCCTGAAGTTGCTGCAGGCTGCGGACTACGATGCAGAGAAGGCCCAGCGCGGGATAATTTACATAGACGAAATAGATAAAATAAGCAGAAAATCAGACAGCCCGTCCATAACCAGGGACGTATCCGGTGAAGGAGTGCAGCAGGCTCTGCTGAAGATTATCGAAGGGACCGTAGCCAGCATACCTCCTCAGGGTGGAAGGAAGCACCCACAGCAGGAGTATATACAGCTTGATACCACCAACATCCTCTTCATATGCGGCGGCGCATTTGTCGGCCTGGAAAAGATTATAGAACAGAGGATAGGTCGGAGGAGCATAGGTTTCGGCTCTGAAGTCGGAGGCGCGGAGGAGAAGAAGGTAAAGAACATCCTCGGACTGGTGGAACCCGAGGACCTTATAAAATTTGGGCTTATCCCGGAATTCGTCGGCAGACTGCCGATTGTGGCGCCTCTGGATGAACTGGATGAGGCCATACTGGTAAAGATACTGACCGAGCCCAGGAACTCACTCGTCAAACAATATCAACAGCTTTTCGCTCTGGACAACGTGCGGCTAAAATTCACAGAGGGGTCACTTGCGGCAGTTGCCAAAAAAGCCCTGCAACGGAAGACCGGCGCCAGGGGGTTGAGGGCCATACTGGAAGACGTGATGCTCGAAGTGATGTATGAGATACCTTCCAGAAAAGGCGTGTCAGAGTGCGTGATAAATGAGGAAGCGGTACTGAACAAGGAAAAGCCCTTGATAGTATACGAAAAGAAGGCTGAATCCGCTTAGAACCTGAAACAGAGCCTGTTTATAAATTAGAGTCTTTACTCTGTCATTCCCGAAGTTCTTAATCGGGAATCCGTTTTATTAAGTAGTTATGGGTTCCCAGGTAAAGGCTGAGATCCTTCCTGCATGCAAATTTTTATCCTGACAGCACAGTGTGTTACTGATTAATCCGATTAATCCTCAAGAGCCACCCATCACTCGCTTGTAATATTTTTCTTGACAAGTCAAGAATTCTGGTATATTCTATCTATATGCTTAAAAGACGTTATGTCTCAACAGAATCACTTGATGGCGTTATTGACCTCGAACGGCTGCGTTCAGGACCGGCGGATTGTCTGGAGCGGAACGCACAACAGTTTTTCGAGCTGACTTATCTTTCAGAGGACTTGCATAAGGTCCTCAGGGGACTCAGTCGTCGCTTCAAAGAACAAGGACCGGGGACGGTACTGGCTCAGGCTGTTAAAGGACTCGGCAAATCCCACACTCTTCTTCTTGGCTATCACCTTTTTGCAAGCCCCGCTGAAGCAAAGGCTTGGACCGCAAAAGCCGGTTACGAATGGTCGCCGCCGGAGAATGCTGAAATCATCGTCCAAAAGTTTACTGATCAGTCCATGCCGGAGGATGCACTATGGCTTTTGATAGGCGCACGTCTCGGTCAAAACTGGAGCGCAGATCATGCTCCTGATTTGGATGATGTCAGGTCTGCCATAGGGAATCGGCATCTCGTTTTGATCCTTGATGAGTTGGAACGCGGTATCCAGAACATTGCTGATCCAGTGCGTCGCAGTCAGAATATCAGTTTTCTCCAGATGTTGAGTGAAGAAGCAGTCCGCGACACGAAGGTAACGGTGTTTGCCGCTGTCTATGACGGCAATGTGGAGCCGGGCGCAACGCTTAAGCGTTCAAAACGGATAGAACTGCATTTCCGTAAAGCCGAGGATCGCGCCTCCATTGTCAGGCATAGGCTTTTCAAGGATGCAGATAGCTATGATAAAGAAGCCGCACGGGCGCTTATCCAGTCTTACATAAATACATGGCGGCGTTTCGGTGTTGAATCGGCTGACGGGTATGCCGGCCGCATGGAAACATCGTTTCCTTTTTTACCCGACCTGATAGAACTGGTCTTTGAACGCATCACGGAGAGCGGTGGATTCCAGGGGACAAGGAGTGCTCTGGGCTTGCTTGGCTCTATGCTGGATGCAACAGCGGAAGGGGCGTATTTGATGACCGCCGCCCATTGCCGGATCAGCGATTCCCAATGCGCAGACCGCCTTCTTGATCTCGACCCTACCGGGACATTGGTCAATGCCGCACTGGCAAACTACCGTGACCTTTCCTCTCAGCCTTATGCAGAGGCCATCGCTTCATCTGTATTATTGGCAAGTCTGGTCCCAGGCGGACGTGCGGCTGGTTTGTCGTCTGAGGAACTCATCCGGCATGTGGTTAAACCAGGCGATGACCCCAACCAATTCCATGCAGGATTGGAGGCATTTAAAAAGTTCGGGACGCGCTTCCACGAGCGTGAAGGGCGATTTGTTTTCGATATTGAGGAAAATGAATACGCGAAGGTCGAACTAGACGCCCTTAAATACAACGATGATATTGCGCGTGACCAGATCGTACAGATTTGGTTGCAGGATATATTCCGGGACACCCACCAGTCCGTCATATACCTCGGGATGGAAGAAACCAAGGCAGCTATTCAGAGTTTTTCCATTCATGGTCAGCGCTATGTTATAGCTCCCCGGCGTTTGTCTCAGGAAGAGAGGTTTGTGTTGTATCAGGGGCTGACGTTTCGGAACCAGGTGCTTCTGCTGGAGCCGCGCAACCAGGTAGACCACCTCGGAAATCCGGACCTATTGGCGCTTGCGAAAAGGCTAAAAGCCGCTAGGCAGCTTGTCGGGTCGGCCTCAACAACAGAGCGTCGCGCTAAATTTGAAAAGATTGAAAAGGACCAGTTGAATCAGATCCAGCGCACTTTAAAATCCGGTTATGTATACGTCAGGATAGATAGCTGGGGAGATCAACCGTCCCAGGCGCAATTCGAGGAAGAGAGTTTGGGACAGGCCTCAAGCAAGGATGACGTTCGCAACTATCTCCTTTCGCAGGTATATCCCCAAGCCCTGTTCGAGGAGCATCTGCGCGAAAATCTGCCGAATCTGTTCGGTCAACGTGTCGAACAGGTTGATCGCGCATATCGCAACACATTAGGGTATCCCGTTCCGCTTACAGTGAGTGTCGTGGCGGATGCCCTGCGTAATTTAGCAGAGGACCGTAATCGCATTCTTGGGTTGCACTACCCCGGCAAGTCATTCTGTGGAGAACTGGGAACCCTTACTGATTCGGAACTGAATCAGGCAGTGCTTACACCTCCTTGGCCTGCAATGCCGGCCCGTTCATCGCAGACAGCTCTTTTCAGTCCTCCTGAGAGTGCGTTATCTACTGAAGCTACAGGGACAACAACAGCTCGGGAAGGTGTAAACAACGATCTTGATATGCCTGCGCAGCCTCTACCTATTGTCGAGGAAAGAGGCACGCCCCACTGCAGAAGCCTTGGGGAGCTACGTCAGCAGGTGGCTGTCCGGCTTGCGGATGTTGATGAACCGATTATTCGCTCCGCCCGCTTCACGATCTTCGCGGACTACCGGGAGCAGGAACTTTCCGGTCTGCCGGCAGCCTATCGCGGCGCATTGAACGGTCAGGGCGATCTTGGTGTTCAGCTTGACATAACGGTTCGCGGACCTTTTCCAAAAGCCGTGCTTGAGCAACATTGTGAACGGTTGCCCAATCTTACCGGGGCCGCTTATTCGGTACGCTTCAGTGTCGAGATTCCGCCTGAAGGACCGAAAGACAAGGAGGATCAGCGGGCATGAAAGCTGCAATGGTGGATCGTGAACTGATCGAACATCTCACGAGGCCGGGCGTCCGTCTGCCGGGCCTTCAGAATTGGCTTATGAACGAAGTGTGGACCCAGGCTGCATTCGAGGCTGCCGGCAGTTCTCCGCAAGCCTATTTGCTGCGGGGCGAGACCATGGTGGACAAGCGCGAAAATCTTCTGAGGGCGGCGGCCCCATCCTTGTTTAACGAACTTGTCTCTGCACCTTCAGAAGAAAGAATAATTCCATCTTTTTTGCAGAACAACTCCAGGACAGCCGTTGTGATATTCGATGGCTGCTCCCTGCGCGAGATGCCGAGGCTGCTTGCTCTTGCCGGCAATTCCCGCCGTCAGGTCCTTGAGTGTGGATGCGGACGAGCCGCAGTACCCAGCGAGACGGAGTATTTTATCTCAGACCGTCTCGGAATGGGTTTAGAGGCCCTGGGACCGTCGCAATTATCAGGTCGCGGCGAGTTAAAGCAGCGGAATACCAGGTATTATTACTATGGCCGGACAAGCGATTATCATACCATTGAGGACGGAGACGAACAGCTTCTTCTCTGGTCGCGATTTCCGGACCAGCGGTATACCGATAGCACGGCAAATGACGAGACCATGTTCGACGGCATATGGGACGGGCTGGAACAGGCCTGGAAGCGCACGGTCCAGGCTGTGCCGCCTGACCGCACAGTGCTTGTTACCAGCGATCACGGCTATATTTTTCTCGGCCCCGGCATGAGCGATCACGGCTTGAAGGGTGTAGACCGTATGCTTGACGGCAAACGTTTTCGGTTTTTCGAGCCCAACGAATCCTTACCTGAGACGGGCAACGGGCTTTGGGTCGATGCCGGCCGGCGACTGGCCGTGATGGCAGGGCGCGGCCACAACCGCTTTCAGGGACCTGGAGCGCAGTCTGTATACAGGCACGGCGGCCTGACACTCATGGAGATGCTTACGCCATGGATCGTGCTTGGGCCGGTGCAGTAAACCTCGTAACACGGACGTATGTTTGTGGCTTTGTGTTACGGGGTGAAGGAGGCAATACTATGAAACAGAAGGTCGGAACATTGCTTGAGGAGGATGTCCTGCGCCGGGCCAAGCGCCGGGCGGCAGGAGAGGGCCGTCCACTGAGCGATTTGATACAAGACGCGCTTGAAACCTATTTGACGGACAGGGTAGTGGAACCTGCAAAGCGTGACGCCGCCTATCAGCTTTATTGCGAGCGGCCGATGAAGCTCAGCACGGAACAATTCAAGGCAGTGATCGAAGAGGATGCATGGGACCTGTAAATCTTGACGGCATCTCCGGCGGTAGCCTCTGCGTGATTGACACCAACGTTCTCCTCTATGCTGAGCATGGAGTTTCAGATCAGGCCCGGAGATTTCTCCTCCGCTGTGCGCGAGGAGAACTGTCCGGCGTTTTGCCGCAGACGGTCTGGCAGGAGGTGACGCATAAGCTTATGCTGGCAGAGGCCATGATGCGCGGGCTTATATCAGGCGGCAATCCAGCGGGTCGTCTTGCTGCTAAGCCTGAAGCTGTTAAAGGGTTAAGCCTTTACAGGGCAAAGGTGCAGGCGTTGGTAGACCTTGGTCTTGGTTTTGAGGCTTGCACACTGGATGACCTGACGAAGACCGCCTTTAAGATGCAGGAGAAGTACGGTTTTTTAACAAACGATGCGGTAGTGCTGGCCGTGGCGATCCGGCTGAAAGCGGATGCTCTCGTATCAAGCGATAAGGCATTCCATGGGGTGACGGAAGTGGCGGTCCATTGCCCCACGGATTTGAGGATCTAAGGGTAAAATGGAACATGACGAATATCTAAAACGTCGCGATGAATTACTTAAGATTCGCACTGAGTCATTTGGTTCCTTTGACAAAGCCATTCTTTCTCTATCGACCGGCAGTTTGGCGTTGAGCATAACCTTTCTCGACAAGATAGGTATGCCTTTCAATCTGCTGACGATCACGCTGATTTTTGTCAGTTGGGCAGCATTTTTTTTCGTAATCGTGGCCAATCTTCTGAGTTATCTTTTAGCGAAGACAAACATGGATAGAAAAATTTACGAGCTTGATTCTAAGTATCAGAAGGAAATTGATACAGGTCAAGCAGTGAAAGAAGTTGAAAAAACGTTCTGGCAACGGAAGGCAATAAATATCTGCAATATTTGCGCGTTTGTGCTGTTTGTAGTGGGTGTGGCAACATTTACTTATTACATAGTAGAGATCCAGAAGCATAACTATGCGGATCTTATAAAATCTCAAGAGGAGGAGAAAAAGCAAATGGCTATTAAAAAGACCGGTGGCGTAACAGAGACTAAAGCAGCTATCACACAACAGACGACCACACCGAAAGGCACGCAATTTCTTTCAGAAGGACAAACAGAGCAATCTCAAGCTATCAGCAAACCTGCACTCAAACAATCTTTCGCGACAACAAATGTATCCGTCGAAAGTAAGGGACAAACTGAGGTGCACCAAGCTATACAGAGACCCGCGGCTAATCCGCAGAACACGTCGCAGGGAAAGAAGTGATTCTTGACGACTAACGTTCAGATTCAAATAGAGATTCATCTGGTGTTTATCACATGCTCATGTGCTGTCTTTAGGCTAGACGCTGACGGTTCACTATGAACAACGTTATATCTAAACCTACGACACATATAGACACGAGACCAATGCCTCGCGCTATTGAGGTGGGCTTTCCCATCGTCGAGATAAACCGGCTTGCGGAGCCGGAGCGCAATAGTTTTAAGCCGATCTATCAGATGCACAAGTGGTTTGCGCGGCGGGCGTCCTGTGTGTTCCGCGCTATTCTGCTCGGCGCACTTAAACCAGCCTACAGAGAGGACGGTACGCCAGTTGATCTGATGGAGGAATTCTACAAAGACCATGGCCAGGATCTGGATACGAAGGACAAGGTAGTGCTTGATCCCTTTATGGGCGGCGGCACGACAGTAGTTGAAGCGTTGCGCCTCGGCTGTAAGGTTGTCGGCATAGACCTCAACCCGGTGGCCTGGTTTATCGTCAAGACTGAAGTGGAGCCTGTAGAAATCGAAGCGCTCAAAGAGGCCTTTGATCGGCTGGCGGCAAGGCCGGTAGAGTGGAACGACGGAAAGCCTCTGCGGGAAACGCTTCTTGACCTTTATAAGACAGAGGTACACGCTATTCGTCATACCCGCGAAGGCGGGTATCCAGATGTTTTTGAAAAGAATGGATTCCCGCCTACTCACCGCGGGAATGACGGAACTATTGAGGCAGATGTCATTTATACCTTTTGGGTCAAACATGCTATTTGCACCGACCCAACATGCAAAAAAGAAGTGCCGCTTTTTAAGGACTATTTTGTAGCGGCTAAAGCTATTTCCGTGAAGTATCATCGTGACGCCCAGTGTCTGGATTGCAAAAAGACATTTGACTGGGAAGTGGATGTCGCCTCATTGATTGCCGATTTCTCGATGATGGCGAACAGTTCCCGCGGCTCCGGCGGGGAAGGCCGTCCCACAACGCTTTGGTCTTATGCGCCAGAACCCGACAAGGCCAAAGGCGAGGATATCTTGGTTTCACTGACCTGTCCTCACTGCACAAAGAATGTTCGCATTCAAGTCCCCTGGGCTAAAAAGAAAGAGCGTAAAAAGGTGCAGCTCTCAGTGCTGATCTGCCCTTCCTGTGAGGCGGTCTGGCAGTTTCGCGGTCAGGTGCCTGAAGGCGAAGTGACCTGTCCGGCGTGCAAGCACAGCTATGACCCGAAGACGGGCAATGTGCCTGAAAAGGGCCACTTCCAGTGCCGCTGCGGCAATAAGGACAAGATCATCGAGAGCATACGCCTCTTGCCGCAGGAGCGCCGTCTGCCGGTGCGTCCATATGCGTTGCAGGCCTATCTCCCGGCGTCGCAGGAAGAGAGCGATGACAAACAGCAAACGATGTTTGAATCCCCCTCATCTAATTCCCCCTTAGAAAAGGGGGATACAGGGGGTTGTCAAATAGCGATGGACACGGCAAAAGGGGAACAACCCCCTCTGCCCCCTTTGTTAAGGGGGAATCTGCTTCTCCCATCCAACGGCAAGTTCTTCAAAAAATGGTCTGCCTCAGATCAGGCGCGGCTCCAACGCGCCGAGTTGCTCTGGGAGAAACATAAAGTAAGCTTGCCGCATCCAAAGAGCACAATTCCACGCGGGGCTGAAACCGCCCGGCTTCTTGAACACCACTACAACTGCTGGCATGAGATGTTCGCACCACGTCAACTCCTCGCCCTCTCTACGTTGCTTGAGGGAATCATGGTGGAACAAGACCAGAAACTCAGGGAGATGCTGTTGTGCGCTTTTTCAAATACCGTAGAAGCAAATAATCTGTTTACCCGTCATAGGGTGTCACGTTCTTCCATCGGAAGCCTAACTGCTGAGGGTATCTTTGCGCGTCACGATTTCCAAATCAAAATAACGGTTGCTGAAAATAACGTTTTTGGCCTCCCCCGTATCGCTGCTGGCTCTTTCATATCAGAGTATGGGCTTGTGTTTGAGGGGATCTTATACCAGTCTAACAGTTGGGATTTCAAAGGGAATAGCGATGACGAAAAACGCAAGAAAGTAAAGATGGATACGTTGACAGACTCGGAGAGTTCTCTTTTCTGCGCAAATTCGGCGGAGATATTAGCAGAAACACCACACATTGTTGTTACCGACCCACCCTATGTTGGTAACGTTAACTACTCTGAGCTTGCGGACTTTTTCTATGTATGGTTACGTCTTGCCTTAAAAGACAGCTATGCATGGTTCTCTCCTGAGTACACTCCCAAAATGGAAGAGGTTGTCGAGAACCGCACACGAGGAAAAAGCCGGGAAGATTTCTATAAAGGGCTCTCTGCGGTATTTCAGCGGGTCCATGATCAACTGCCGGACGACGGACTACTGATCTTCACATTCCATCACACAGACCAGAAAGGAACGGTGTGGGAAGGGTTGCTCCAGTCTTTGTGCGACACCGGCTTTGAAATTACCGCAGTATACCCGGTCCACAGTGAAGCGGAATCATCCCTGCACTTGATGGATAAAGAAAACATCTCCTATGATCTCATTCATGTTTGCCGCAAGCGGCGGGAAGACCCTACTCCTCGCTCATGGGCAGGCATACGGCAGGAAGTCCGCCGCCGCGCTCGCGCTGAGCTTTCAGCCATCGAGGCAGGGCGTTACGGGAACAAGCCTCTGCCTGAGCCTGATGTTAGATTGGTCTGCATCGGCAAATGCCTGGAACTTTACAGTGCGCACTATGACCGTGTATTAGACCACGAGGGAAAGACTTATCCCCTTCACAAGGCATTGCAGGACATAAGCAGTATCGTGGACCAACTCGTTACGCGCGAACAGCCCCTGCCGCCCGAACTTGAAAATGTGGAGGGGCTCACTTACGCCTGGCTTCGCCTGCTGGCCCCATATCGCAGGGAAGTAAATGCGGATGAGATCAGCAAAGGCGCCCGTGCTTTGCAGGTGAGCACGGAAGATATGAAAAAGGCGGGTCTTATAATCCGTGGCCGCACAGGACGTGGCCGGACATACGAGGTCAAACAGCCGCAGGAACGTCTGGAGATGCTTTTGGAGAGGTTTCGCCAGTCGCCCTCAACGACAACGCAGGCTGTCTTGTTTGACGCCGCAGGGACAGATTTCAAATCTGTCCCTACGAATGATGGGACACCGCTGGTTGACCTGCTTCATCTGATGATTGCGCTTGCTGATGCGGGCGAATCCGTCCTGCCGTGGGTTGAGAGGTTTGATGCCCGGCGCGCAGAAATATTGGCGGGTTTACGCTTTGTCAGAAATTTGCGCCCGGACTGGGCTGCCGCAATTGATCGGGTTATTGCGGTCATGGAAGGCGCGCCCCTGCTGCGCACTGGAGGAAATATCTGATGGCAGGTTACCTGCTCATTGAAGAACGGTTCATGCTACCGAATAGGGAAAATGGCGTCCAGCCGAACGCTGTGCGTATGGGCTTCCTGGATTATCTGCGCGAGTTGCGGGACGAGCCTTTTCATTTTCCGCGCGGACATAAAATACTTATCGAGGGAGTAGAGGATGTGCTGATAGCCGCCGGGGCCAACCGTGATGATGTGTGCTCCTATATTCACGACTTGATGGCATCTCACGCGAATGAGCTTCAGCGAATGGGCGGCATGGTGCACATCGTTTTCAAACGAAACTTGAAACAAGCATCGGACTTCTGGTTCGAGGTAGGGGATGAGCGCGTCTCATTGCGCCGCATCTTCGGATCTCCTAAAAAACAGGATGACCATGCTGGGAATGAATTTTATACAATGGGGTTTAATCTGACATGACGGAAACTATTGCGGCATACACAGTTAATGAAAATGACAAGGTACGTGTAAAGAACCGTCCCGAGTTGGGAGTGGGAGAAGTGCTGCGTGTGTCGTCGGAGTTTGGGGTCTATCAGGCCAAAGTCCTTTTTGCATCTCCGGCAGGAGATCGGGTCGAGAACCTGCCGGTCGAGTGGTTAGAGAAGGCCGCAGACCTTTGGGAGCGGCTGGCCTCCGGCGATTTCGATGCCCCGGGCGATTACCGCATCAAGCAGATGGCCTTTGATATGAGCTACGCAAATACCGGCGGTGAGTTGAGTGCGAGCCGTGTGGATTTGCTCCCTCACCAGATATTGCTTGTCCACGATATGGTGGGCCGTGCGATACGGCGCGTACTCATCGCCGATGAGGTGGGTCTCGGCAAGACTATTGAAACAGGTATGCTTATTCGTGAAATGATGGCGCGTGGTGATGCGGCGCGTATTCTTATCGTGACCCCTGCCGGTCTGGTGGAGAATTGGCGCAAGGAACTGGACGAGTGTTTCCGCCTGCACTTCGATGTCCTGGGCCGGGATTTCCAGGACCACGGCTCTGCTGCATGGGAGAGGCACAACCAGGTTATCGTATCCATTGACACCCTCAAACAACAGCGCAGGCTTCAGCGGTTGACGGCAGCGCCACCGTGGGATATGGTGATTATAGACGAGGCGCATCATGTGTCGCGCACGCGCAGCGGCAAAAAGACGGTGACTACGCTGAATTATAAGCTTGCCGAGGCCTTGAGGAACCACACGCGCGACCTGATCTTTCTTTCTGCAACGCCGCACCAGGGCAATGCCTTTCAGTTCTGGTCATTGATACAGATACTCGATGATCAACTCTTTGCCGACCCCGAGGCTGTTATCAACCGCCGGAGTTTATTGAACAGGGTGATGGTCCGCCGCACGAAGAGGGAGGTAACCGATTCTGTTGGGAATCCTATCTTCCTCAGGCGACAGGTCCATACCGAGCGTTTTTCTCTTGCGCCCCGCGAGCGCCTTTTTTACGATCAGTTGAGCGAGTATCTGCGTGAAGGATATAACGCGGCAGGCATAGGACAAAAAAGGACGACCAGTCTGCAGCGGGCGATAGGGTTTGTCATGGCGACGTTCCAGAAGATCATGTCGTCCAGTCCACGGGCCATCCGGCAGGCATTACGAAGGAGGCTTCTGGTATTGCTTATGCGTAAGCAGTTGGAACTTGAACTAAAAAGACATAACTCACCGGCTTCCGTTAAAGCCGCATCATTGGCTGACGAAATCATGCGTATACAGGACGAAATGCTTGCGGTTGCAAGGGCCATTCTTGGCGTAGGGGCGGGTTTGAAACCCGCCCCTACCGCTAACAGTGATGCCGAGGCTTATGTGGGACGTGTCCGTAGGCGTCTGCAAAAGCGTGAAGAACAGGGTGAAACGACAGAGTGGTCTCTTGACGGAGATGAGGAGGCTGAAGAGGGCGTATTTGCCGAGTCCGACATACCTGACGAGGTTCGAAAAGTGCGGGATTTGATTGCGACCGTCCCTAGCGGGTCCGACCGCCGTTTTGAGACGTTGGTACGGGCTATCAGCGACCTGACAAGGGGGAACCCTACCGAGCGGTTCGTAATTTTCACGCAATACCGGGACACACTTGAGTTCCTCGCAGAAGAACTTGGGCGTATTTTCGGACAACGTTTTATCGCGACTATCAAGGGAGGGCCGCTGGACGACAAGATTGCGGCAATGGAATCTTTCTGGAAAGACGACGGAGCCCGTTTTCTTATCTGCACTTCGGCAGGCGGTGAAGGAATTAATTTACAGATCGGGCGTATCCTTTTCAATTACGACCTTCCGTGGAACCCGATGGCGGTTGAACAGCGTATAGGCCGCATTCACCGCTACGGGCAGCAGGAGACGGTGCAGGTCTACAATCTCTTTGCAGAGGACACAGTTGAAGACCGTATCTACGACCTGCTCGACCATAAATTGCAGGAAATTGCGCTGTCCATCGGCAAGCTTGATGATCAGGGGCATACGCGGGAAGACTTTCGCAGCGATATCCTCGGGCTGTTGGGGAGCCGTCCCGACTATCAGGAATTGTTCAAGCGCGCCTTGATTGACAGGGATTACGGCCGCACAGAACAGGATATTGCCGCAATGATACAGGAGGCAAACCGGGCGCGTGAGGCGCTTAGCGCTCTTTCGCAGGATTTGACAAGCTTTAACCTGGAGAACTATCGGCGAATTGAAGGACGCCACACGCTTGATGAGTTAGGCCAGTGGGTACGCGCCGCCGTTCTGAGACTGGGTGGCGCTGCTCTTCCCAACGGCGATTTCTGGACGTTTCATGTGCCTGAAATGCTCCAGAGGAGCTATCACCTTGCCCCCCGCTACGAGAAGGTCTGCTTTGATCGTGCATTATCTCTGAGGAGCCGTGGTAGTGAATTAGGTGGCATAGGTCATCCGTTGGTTGACGCCCTTCTTAAGGAGGCGAAAGACCCCGGATTTATAGGCGAAGTTGCCGCTATGGGTAATGAGGGGACATTGTGTGTTCGTTACTTGGTACAGTGCGAAGATGACCGGGGGCAGCCGATCAGCCGCGTTCTTACTCTATGCGGAACGGCGGACGAAGATATTAAAGTCGTGGAGCGCATGGAATGGGCAAAAAACGGTCGGAGGGCGGATAATTCCATCGCTCAGCCTATAGATGTTGAAAAACTGCGAGCATGTTTCGACGAGTTCAAAAAAACCGTGGTCTTGGAGTGGATTCCCAACCGACAGAGACGCGCGCGTGTGACGTCAACGTTGATAGGTATTCATATAGGCTGATATAATGCCTTTTGTTGACGACAGGCGTAACTGTCCGGGATTTTCCTCAGCGTCTCTTGTCCTGTTTGAAACTGCTGCCGCTTGAATCCTTGGCGTATTTTTTCATTTCCGACACCAGTTCCGTGAACTCCCCGTAATGGGAAAAATGTCTCTCAACGTTGTCGGCGCTGCCTATGGAGATGCCCATAATCGGGAAGGTCCTTTTATTGCCCTCTCTGTCCACGGATTCGATGAAGCCTCTCACTCTGTCCTCAGGATCATAAAAGGTGGGGATTATCCTGTCAAAGGTATCCATTATCTCAAGAGCAGTCTCAGCCGCTAAGTCGGGTTCCATAATAAATGTAAAATCATCTCCGCCGATGTGTCCTGCAAAACTGTTGACCGGCTGCCTGTTTTTTACAATATTTAACACAAGCCTGCCCATCATCTTCAGGACTTCATCGCCTCTGCTAAATCCGTATTTATCGTTGAACGGTTTGAAATAGTCCAGGTCCGCGTATGAGAGCGAAAATATCTCCCCTTTATCCAGCCTGCCGGTTATCTGCCTGGTAATGGCTATGTTGCCGGGAAGCCTTGTCAGGGGGTTGACCTCTACAACGCGTTCGGACCTTGCCATGCAAAGATTCACCCTCAGCATCAGGTCTGTTTCGATGGCTGATTTTCTGACAAAATCCTCAACAAGTAGGTCGTCCCACGCAGGGAGGATATAAACGTCGTCGCATATCATCAAGGCGGGCATTTGACCGAAGATGGGGTCGCTTTTCAGTTGGTTGAGCATGCTGATTACCGAAGGCTCTCCCTTGCCGACATCAAGCACCAGCAAATGGGGCAGAGAATTATAGATATAATCCAGGGAGGATTCAATATTGGAAAAGAAAACCAGGTTATAGACATCCTTGAGCGTCCTTTCGACAAGGCTGCACAGGAGCATATCTTTCGTGACGACGACGACGGTATTCAAATTATTCTTCCGGGGACAGGGGATCTCCATCTTCGAGCAGATCTTCCAGTTCGGTGATGACATCCTTAAGGTCTCCGTCGGATAAACCGATCAACTGGAAGGAGGCCGGGTTGACGGGAGGAACAAAATGGTCGCCTGCAAACCCAAATCCGAGTCCACGCACCAGGACATCGGAGAAATGCACGATAGCCGCATTAAGCGGTACAGTCTTGGACAGGTGGGGCTTGTGGTGGTATTCAATCGCCTCAATGAGGTTCCTCGGGAAGTTCCATCTCTGTGCAATCCAGGACCCGGCGTCTGAATGGTTGACGGAGAAGAAGTTCTTTTCCGACTCGAATATGAAAAGGGACTGCTTGTCGGTATTGTCAATTATAATCTTATAGTCCTCGGGGAACTTCAGGCTGAGGGCCACCTTCCCGATATCGTGAAGCAGCGCCGCTATCGAGACTTCCTCCGGTTCCTTGATCCCCTTCTTTTTAGCTATGACGCGCGCCGCCACCGCGCATCCCAGCGAGTGACGCCATAAACCGTTCATGGCCTTCTCCATCACCTCAAAAACCGAAACCCCAAGCAACATGCCCCGGACCACGTTGAGGCCCAGCAGTATCAGCGCCTGACTAACAGAGGAAATTCTGCCGGGGAAACCGTATACAGGAGAGTTGACCACTTTCAGCACGCGGGATGTGAGAACCGGATCGCTGGAAACAAATTCGCTTATCTCGGTCATTGAAGCTCTGGGGTTCTCTATGATCTTGAGAAGTTTCCTCAATACCTTTGGTATGGTGGGAAGCGTGTCGATCCTCTCAATCTGAATGCGAAGGTTCTGTATGTCCATATTATTTAAAGAGTTCCTCTATATGCTCTTTAATGAGTCTTTTCAGATCGGACATATGAGGCTCGTTTTCAGTCTTGCGGAAGCGTGCGTCCAAATCTGATAACAACTTTTCCCTGGACATCAGGGGAGAGGAAGGGCCTTCCACGTGAACGGCGGCTATATTCATGGCAGAGAGTCGTTCGATGGCAGACTGGGTCAGTTCGGTGCCTGCGCCAAGCAATACCATGCCAGTATCATTAACAATGGGCTTGGATAACTTCATCCCAACCTTCAGGCTTTCAACCGATACCTTTGGCAAAGCGAGGTCCCTCCTTGCATAGCGATTTTTCGAAAGATATTATATCACAATCATACGGAATTGAATATATAACGACCGGACCAGGAAATAACGTTCGCCCGTTTCTCGCCTGTCTATGTAAAAATGGTCGCGGCCTCCGGAAAGGCATCTTCCATTTCAATGAGCACCTCTCGCAACTCCCCATCGGTCAGATACAGGATTTCCCATGCGGAAGGGTGCGGTGAAGGCACGAAATTGTCCCCCGGGAAACCCATTCCCATTGCCCTGACAAGTATATCGGAGACGTGGACAATTGAGGTCTGCAGGGGCACGTTCCGCGACAGGTGAGGTTTGTGATGGTACTCCACAACCTCTACGAGACCGAGCGGAAAACTCCACTTTTGAGCAAGCCAGGCGCCTACACCGGCATGGGTTACCCCGAAATACTTTTTTTCGGACTCGAAAATAAAGCTGCCGTCGGAATTGGTTTCGATCATCAAGTTGTTGTACCTTTGGGGGAAAGTCAGGCTGAGAATGACTTTCCCGATGTCGTGAAGCAGCGCGGCCACCGTCACCTCTTCAAAATAGTTGGGGGCTTTCTTTTTCGCTATAATTCCAGCTGTCAAAGCGCAGCCCAGCGAATGTTCCCAGAGACCCACTATCTCGTTTTTCATGACGTCGTATACGGACACGCCCAGGAGCAGGCCCCTCACTACATTAAGGCCGAGAAGAATAAGGGCCTGGCTGACGGTAGAAATGCGGCAGGGAAAACCGTAAACAGGAGAATTGACCGACTTCAGCACCCTTGAAGTCAACACCGGGTCGCTGAGTATGAAACTGCCCAAATCGTTCAGCGACAGGTTTGGATTTTCTATGATCTGCAGAAGCTTTTTAAGTATGGGCGGAATTGTCGGCAGGTTGTCAATACTTTCAACCTTGCTGCGCAATACCCATGTGTCCATAATAAATATCTCCTCTTTGCAAGAGTATTCGGTGTATGCTGCCCTGGATGTATGGGCTGCGGATAAATAACTGCCCGACCACCGACAATTGATATAAATTATAACATACCCACATAAGATCCAAAAATGCGGTTTACTGAATATGGCCTTATATGGTAAGCTTTTTCACGTATATTGTTATGAGTATCAGTACGGGGGATTCGGAAATGGAAAATAAAGTAAAGCTTTACACCTTAAGCACATGTTCTCACTGTAATAGCGCAAAGAAGTTTCTCGACAAATGCTCGGTGCGATATGACTTCAAGGACGTGGACCTCCTGACCGGAGAAGAAAGAAAAGCGGTCATCGAGGAGGTGAAAAGGCTGAATGAACTATGCTCGTTTCCTACCATAATAATAGGCGATAAGGTTATCGTGGGTTTCAGGGAAATGGAAATAAGAGAGGCCCTTGGCATATAGTTCCGGAGCGTCGGCTTGAAATCATAGAAGTATTATTTCGACCTTCATGTCATCGAGGTCCACGACTGCTGCCGAAGGTTTGCCGTAAAGCCACCCGCAAACCTCTCCGGGGTTAACTATCAATGTACTTCCCACATTTCTGACCACCGGCTCATGAGTATGTCCGTAAACAACCAGATCGAAATGTCCGCTTGCGGCCAGGGCGTCAACCACGTCCGGTTCGTGCATAACGACTATTGTCCTGTTGCAGAGGGTCAATATATAAGGCTGGACAAAGAGGCTGTCGTTATAAATTGTCTTCAGGAGCACTCTATCACCGTCGTTGTTTCCAAAGATGCCGACAAATCCGCCCTGGAAGTCTTTAAGCACACGTCTCGTAAAAGGCGACGTAAAGTCCCCGGCGTGAATTATATATTCCACATTACGCTGCTTAAACAGCTCCAGGGCCTTCCTCAGGTTGTCCAGATGATCGTGAGAATCCGAAATAATGCCTGCAATCATTTATTATTATAAATCAACAGGCATTTTGAATGCGACAAATTTTGATGGTAGAGTCCGGGGAAAGGGCGCTGAGGATTTTATTTATTGCAATTTCATGGATGGCTGATATTTAGGTTAAAATACCGGTCATGCTTAAGATAGGGAATCTGGAACTGCCTTTTTCTTGTATGCTTGCCCCTCTTGCCGGGATAAGCGACCTGCCTTTTCGCCTGCTTAACCGTTCTTTTGGCTGTGGTTTTGCCTTTACTGAGATGATAAGCGCCAGGGCGTTGGTTTATAGCAACAGAAATACGTTGAAGATGGTTGCTGCACATCCGGAGGATACCCCCCTTGGCGCGCAGCTGCTGTCCGAGGACCCGGAGATCATCCGCAGGTCAATGGATATATTGCGTGGGCTTAAGCCTTCTCTGATTGACCTTAACGCGGCCTGTCCAGTGAGCAAAGTGACGAAGCGGGGAGAAGGGGCCGGTCTTCTCAGGGAGCCCTCTAAACTCAGGCGGGTATTGAAGGCCCTGGTGGAAAATTCCCATGTGCCTGTTACCGTAAAGATACGTTCAGGCTGGGATGAGCAGTCTGTCAACGCTAAAGAGATTGCTCTTTATGCGCGCGAAGCGGGGATTCACGGACTCTTCATACACGGCAGGACGAAAGTCCAGGGTTACAGGGGTGGCGTGGATTACGATGTTATCCGCCAGGTCAAGGAGTCGCTGGACATACCGGTTATAGCGAGCGGGGATGCGCTTTCTCCGGGACTGATAAAAAAGATGTTCGATGAGACGGGATGTGACGGCATTGTGATAGCAAGGGGCGCGCTGGGTAATCCCTGGATCTTCGGGGAGACGGCCGAGTTCCTCAGAAGCTGCACCGTGCTGGACCGACCGGATGCAGGCGGGATTGCCGACACAATGCTCAAACATCTGAATCTATGCGTTCAGTTCAGCGGTGAAAAGGCAGGGACTATAACATTCCGCAAGTTTTTTGCTTGGTACATAAAGGGCCTGACTGGTTCAAGGCCGCTCAAAGAGAAGGCCTTCAGGGCGGCAAGCGAGGCCGAGATGAGAGCAGTCATTGAAGAAACCAGAACCATGAAGAGACGCATGGAAGGTTACGAATTATAGTATTTTTATTCCGAATTGACCCAGTGCTTTGGCAACTGCATGGAGCGGCAGTCCGACAACATTCAGATAGTCGCCTTCAATCTTTCTTACGATTACCGAACCGAGACCCTGAATTGCGTATGCACCTGCCTTGTCAAGCGGTTCACCTGATTTAACATAGGTAGCAATCTCTATGTCGGTCATTTGTTTAAACCATACCCTTGTCTCAACCGATCTTGAAAGCCTCTTCCCCGATTCAGTATCAACAACGGTGAACCCGGTGATAACGGAATGCATTTTTCCATTCAAGGTCTTCAACATCTTATGGGCTTCCACGCGGGTATGCGGCTTGCCCATGAGTCTGCCTTTGAACACGATAAAAGTATCCGCCGCTATCACAAGGGCGTTGGCATGTCTGTGTGCAACATTTGTAGCCTTTTGAAAAGAAAGAAAGCGGGCAAGCCTGTGAGGCTCCAGGGTAGAGTCCATGTCCTCTTCGTAATTGCCTGCATCTACGCTGAATTTCAGTCCGGTCTTTTCAAAAATCTCCTTTCTTCTTGGCGAAGCGGAGGCAAGAATGATCGTCTTCATAGACACACCCCTATGTCATAAAATAGATAAACCATTCACACATATTCCCCTGCCGCATGGCCGGAGGCCCAGGCCCAATGCAGGTTGTATCCCCCCAGTTGCCCGGTCACATCCACAACCTCTCCGATGAAATACAGACCTGGCACTTTGACCGACTCCATGGTCCTTGATGATAACTCTTTCGTATCCACTCCACCGGCCGTCACTTCCGCAAGTGAATAGCCTTCAGTCCCCGCCGGGGTCAGTTCCCAGTTATGGAGGAAATGCAATATACTGCAAAGTTCCTTGTCATTGTACTGATTTATTGGCAGGGACTTTACGTAAGCTGTGCACAGTCTCCGGGACAGACGTCTGGGCATGTGCATTGACAGAAGGTTTTTGAACTCAACCTTGGATTGTCGCCGTGCAGCAAAGAACTCTTCCGCATCCAGATCAGGCAGCAAATTAATCACGATCCTATCTCCCATTTCCCAATATAGCGAGATGTTTAGTATAGCCGGGCCGCTCAGTCCCTTGTGAGTGAAAAGCATATCTCCCCTGAAACTCTTACGCCTGCATCGGACTTCTACATTATGCGATACTCCGCTCAATTCCCCCAGTATGACAAGGTCCGATCGGGACAAGGTCAGCGGGACAAGTGCCGGTTTCAAAAAAGTGATATTCAGACCAAACTGTTCAGCTATCTTGTATCCCAGGCCGGACGCTCCACATATAAAGACTTGCGGTATAGTCGTTGCCGTATTCAATACAACATTAGTCCCTGCTGCTTTTGAAGAAACCGAGAATCACCATGATTATCATAAGCATCCCTGCAATGACATAAAGTATGAGGCCCCAGGTAGTGTTGCCAAGCGCATCTGTAAGGTGTTCCCTGTTATAAAAATACCCCCAATAAAAGACAAAGAGATACGAGATTATAAGGCCGAGCTTGTGGCGACCGGTAAGAAGGCAGACAGAATTAACAACCACGAAAATAACCACCTGACCCAGTGGAACTGAAAAGCGCTGGTCCGATATAAATTCGATAATATTATCCATACCGCAATCTCCTCCTCGTGTTTATTGGGAGTATACCACTATATTAAGAGTTTGACAGCATGTTTTTTGCTGTTATTCCGGATTGTCGTGTGCTCGGCATGTGTTGGAGACTGTCTGATGCAATTGCAAACCTTGACAAAATTGCTGCATATAACTAAAATTCAAGAATCATAAATCCGCATTTTTTTGGAGGAAAAGGTATTTATGCCGTATAAACTGCTTCTGGCGGACGACAGTCTCACCATCCAGAAGGTTGTGGAATTGGTGTTGGCCAATGAAAATTTCCAGATCAAGTCGGTAAATGACGGCGAAGCCGCCCTTCAGTTGATGGAATCTTTTGCCCCGGATATAGTGCTTGCTGATATTGACATGCCGAAGTTGAACGGGTATCAAATTTGCCAGTCCATAAAAAATAATGAGGCTACCTCTTATATCCCCGTGATATTGCTTGCAGGGGCTTTTGAGCCTTTTGACGAAGATCAGGCCAAGGCTGTGTCGGCTGATGATTTTATAATCAAACCCTTCGAGTCCCAGGAGCTTATAAGCAAGGTCAAGGGGCTTATGGCGTCTGTCAAGAAACCGGAGGCCCCGGTTATTGAAGAGCCTGAAGCAATTGAGGAACCGGAGGAACCCAGCTTGCCAAGCGAAGAACCGCTTATTCAGTCTGAATCCGTCCCATCAGATGATATTAGTTGGGATGATGCCTTTCAGGAGGCCTCTGGTGAGAAAACCGAAGAGACTGTGCCGCCCGAAGAACCTCCTGCAGCCTCTGAACCGGAAACAGAGGATCCTAAGGGATTTGGTGATGAACTGCTTATGGCAATGAAGGATGAAGCGCCTGCGGAATCCGTGGAAGAACCTTCGGATATTGTCAATGGACCTTTTGCGGAAATGGAAAGCGCTGCGGGCCGTGAAGAGGTTGCGGAGTTGCCAATGCCTGCAGTCCCTGACATTCCCGATGCCGCAGGATCGGCTATGGGTGAAAAGATAGAATCATCCGTACTTGTTGCAGCAATAAATGATTCCGTAAGACAGGCAGTGGCGGACATAGCCCCGGCCGTGCTGGAAAATGTCACAAGGGAATTGGTCAGAGAACTGCTCCTGCCGTTAAGGGCTGAAGTTGAAGCGACAATCCGAAAGGTTGTCCCTGAGATTGCTGAAACAATAATAAAGAAAGAGATAGAAAAGATTACTTCCGGGATTTAAGTCCCTTATTCAGCGCAGCGTGATGCCCGTAACATGTCTACCGCGCGATACATTTCAATTTCTAAACCGGTTATGACTGAGATTAATAAAAACTACAGCCCGGACGAAATAGAGAACAGGTGGTATCAAACGTGGGAGGAACAGGGTCTCTTTAAGCCCGATCCTTCGGCCGTTGAGTCGCCTTTTTGTATTGTTATCCCCCCGCCCAATGTAACAGGCTCCCTTCATATGGGACACGCCCTGAACGCCGTAATCCAGGATATACTCACCAGGTGGAAAAAGATGCTGGGCCACAAGGTGTTATGGCTGCCCGGAATGGACCATGCCGGGATTGCCACCCAGAATGTCGTAGAGCGTGCCCTGGCCAATGACGGCATAGACAGGCACAGACTGGGCAGGGATGCCTTTGTCGACAAGGTGTGGGCGTGGAAAGCGGAATACGGTGGAAAGATAATCCATCAACTCAAGAAGCTCGGCGCGTCATGCGACTGGTCACGCCAAAGGTTCACACTTGATGAAGGGCTCTCCATAGCCGTCAGAGAGGTCTTTGTAAGACTATTTGATGAAGGGCTGATATACAGGGACAACCGGCTTATAAACTGGTGTCCGCGTTGTCACACTGCCCTTTCGGACCTTGAGGTGGAGTATGAGGAACTGGATGGCCGCCTGTATTTTATACGTTATCCGGTGTCATCCGGGCATGATCATGTTGTTGTCGCCACTACTCGGCCTGAAACCATGCTGGGAGATACGGCCGTAGCTGTTCATCCGGAAGATGACAGGTACGCCTACCTGATAGGTAAATCCATAGAGCTCCCCCTCACGGGAAGAAAAATCCACATTATAGCCGACCCGGCGGTTGACCCTGCCTTCGGAACAGGAGCCGTGAAGGTCACACCGGCCCACGACTTTAATGATGAGGCCATGGGAAAGCGCAATAACCTTGAATCCATAAGTGTAATAGGTGAAGACGGCAGGATGTCTGTTGAAGCCGGTCCCCGGTTTAAGGGTCTGGACAGATACGAGTGCCGCAAGTCGGTATTGCATAATCTGGAGGAGCAGGGCCTGCTTGAGGAGGAAAGAAAGCACCGGCATTCAGTCGGCCATTGTTACCGATGCAAGACTATCATAGAGCCGCTTCTCACCATACAGTGGTATGTGAAGATAGGACCGCTTGCCAAAGAGGCGATCAAGGTGGTTGAAGACGGTCGTATCCGTCTTGTTCCTGATGGCTGGACGAACAATTACAATGCCTGGATGAAGGACATCAAGGACTGGTGTATATCCCGGCAGATATGGTGGGGCCATCGGATACCTGTATGGTACTGCCCCTCGTGCAGGTCGGATAACGGGTCTCTTCAGGGTGAAATGATAGAACATATATTCTTTGAGCCGGTGAAGATTTCAAACCTTACCGCCACTTTACAAAAGGGGGGCGATGGGGGATTTGTAACCGGTGGTACTTATTCCGGACTCAGGAATAAGGGACTTTCCCATGAGGAGATAATAAGCAACTCAAAGATAATAAGGGTCTCAAGGGGAGTAAAAAATATGTGCTCCCGCGAGGACCTGAAACAGTGCCCCGTGTGCGGAGGCGGAGATATAATAAGAGACCCTGATGTGCTTGATACCTGGTTTTCCTCTGCGCTGTGGCCTTTTTCAACCCTCGGCTGGCCTGATAATACTGAAGACCTGAAGGCCTTTTATCCTACAAGCGTGCTCGTCACGGGGTTTGATATCCTTTTTTTCTGGGTCGCCCGTATGATCATGATGGGCGTCAAGTTTATGGATGATGTGCCGTTCAGGGATGTTTATATACATGCGCTTGTGCGTGATGCCAAAGGACAGAAGATGAGCAAGTCAAAGGGCAACGTCATTGACCCGCTTTTGATGATTGACAAATTCGGCGCCGATGCCTTCAGGTTCAGCCTTGCAGCCTTTGCCGCACAGGGAAGGGATGTAAGGTTTTCCGAGGAAAGGGTGGAAGGTTACAGGCATTTCATAAACAAGCTCTGGAACGCCTCCAGGTTCATAACCACAAACAGCGAAGGGATACATATACGGAAGGTTGATATAACGGATGAAGACCTCGACCTTGGCGGCAGATGGATCCTGAGCAGGCTGGCCTATACTGCGGATGAGGTAAACAGGCACCTGCACTCATACCGCTTCAACGACGCGGCGGGCAGTATTTATCAGTTTATATGGCACGAGTTCTGCGACTGGTATATAGAGTTTTCCAAATACGCTATTTACGAGGGGAGTGCAGAAGATAAGGAGCGCACTATAAGTTGCCTCCTGCATGTGCTTGAGATATGCCTTAAGCTCCTTCATCCGTTTACGCCCTTTGTCACGGATGAACTATATCATGTTGTTTTTGGCGCCACAGAAAGCATTATGCTTGAGGACTTCCCAAAGGGCCTGAAACGTTCCTCTGAGGCTGAACAGAGGATGTCATATGTTATAGATGCGGTAACGGCCATGAGGAGTATAAAGGGAGAACTGAATATTTCACCTTCAATGGAGATACAGGCTTACATCAAGACTGACTCTATGGATGTGGCAGAGGTGTTAAGGCTTAATCAACCGGCTTTTATGAAGCTTGCGAGATGCCGGGAGATAAATATCGGTAAAGACATTAAAAAACCAAAAGGGTCCGCAGTGGCAGTGAAAGACAGGATGGAGATATACATTCCAATAGAAGGGCTGCTCGATATTAAGGCCGAGATTGCAAGAATAGGTAAGGAAAAGGATAAAATCGACAAGGATATGATTTTTCTGAACAGGAAACTCCTGAATGAAGACTTCCTGAAAAATGCTCCTGAAGAAATAGTTGACAAGGAAAAGACTAAGCTGGAGGCCCTGCTTCTCAAGAAGGCCAAACTGGATGAAAATGTAGAACTCCTGAAGGCTCTGGAATCCTGAGGACTGTTATGGCATGAACTATTTACTTGAAGAAATCATTCGTATAGCTCTGATGGAGGACCTCGGACATGGCGATATTACGTCTGTCCTGACCGTGCCGGAGGACCATGCATCAAGGGCAAATATAATTGCCAAGGAACAATTCTTATTGGCTGGCATGCCATTTGTGAGAGAGATATTCAAGACTGTTGATGACGGTATTATACTTGATGCATTAGTTCAGGAAGGCAATAACGTCGGCAAAGGAGATGTTATTGCCGAGGTGTCGGGAAAGACACGGAGCCTCCTTGCAGGGGAGCGGATAGCCCTGAATATACTTCAACGCATATCAGGTATTGCTACAATAACAAAAAGTTACGCAGATAAAGTTAAAGGTTTGCCTGTAATCATTGTTGACACCAGAAAGACTGTTCCAGGCATGCGCTATATGGAAAAATATGGTGTGAGGATGGGCGGCGGCCGAAATCACAGGTTTGGTCTTTACGACGGAATACTGATAAAGGACAACCATATAAAAATTGCCGGTGGAGTGGCAAAGGCTGTCGAGGCCGCTCGTATGAGACACCATCTCCTTAAGATTGAAGTGGAGGTCAAGGACTTTAAAGAGCTTAACGATGCGCTTGATTCAGGGGCCGATATAATCATGCTTGACAATATGTCGGTAAAGGATATGGCCGAGGCGGTCAGGCTTGTGAAGGGGAGGGCGCTGCTTGAGGCCTCAGGCAATGTGAATCTCCACAATGTCCGTGAAATTGCCGAAACCGGTGTGGACATCATTTCCATCGGCGCGTTGACCCATTCTGCAAAAGCTGTTGATATAAGCATGAAGATAATATAGAGTCTGTTTATAAACAAACTCTATATTAGGAGCGGAATGAGAGCCTGCAACAGTGAAAAGGCTTTTGAGCGATGGGTGAAAAAATAAACGGTCACTGACACTATTTTCAAAGGAGGCAATATGATACCGATAGAGTTTGATATGATTGTTTTTAAGGAGAGCGAAACCTTTGTGGCTTATTGTCCTGAGCTTGATATTTCAAGCTGTGGTAATAGTGTAGAGCAGGCAAAGACGATGCTTAAAACCGCTGTCAGGTTATTCATTGAAGAGTCTGATAAAATGGGGACACTTGAAGACATTCTTGAAGAGGCGAATTACAACAGGGACTCAACCGGCAAATGGCTGCCGCCCAGGCTGGTTGCAACTGAACTGGTAGGCATTTAACCAATATTTTGAACTCTTGGGAAAAGCATGATGAAGGGTGGGTGGGGGATGATAGAAGTGGTGAATGGCGGCAGTGAAAAGACTTTTGAGCGGCGGGTGGAAAAATAAACGGTCGCTATTTATATCATGGTAAATTTAGGATTGCGTAATGGACAGAAAAAGTCTTAGTAATGCAGTAGAAAATGGTAATATGGAGTGGCAGCGGCATGCATTAGAACGCATGTTGGAGAGAGAGATTTCAAGAAAAATGGTAAAATCCGTTTTACTTTCAGGTGAAATTGTTGAAGAATATTCTGACGACGAGCCATATCCAAGCGCACTATTTTTGGGCTGTATTGAAGGACAGCCGCTCCATGTTGTAGCGGCATTTGATTCTATGAGCGACAATTGTTTTGTGATTACAACGTATAAACCGGATCAAGACCATTTTGAATCAGATTATAAGACGAGGAGGAGTCATGGGAACTAAATTTTTATCCGGCAGATGTCCGCTTTGCGGCGGGACTAAAAATACAGGTAAAACTACTTTTACATCAGACTTGGGTTTTGGAGTAGTGGTTGTCAGGGATGTTCCTGCAACCGTCTGTTCTCAATGCGGTGCAGACTGGATTGGCGATCAGGTAGCAGGAAAAATAGAGGAAATTATTAACGATGCTAGGAAGAGACACCACTTGGTAGAAGTAACCTCATTAAGCGTATAAGGGGGGATGGCGGCGGTGAAAAGGCCTTTGAGCGGCGGGTGAAAATAAAGGATGTCCGTGTTTCCCGTGGAGATAAGGAGGAATTTATGAGTACAAGTGCGATAAAAGTGGTAGAAATATCAAAAAAGCTGTCGGCACTCTCAGGCCATAAGCTTGATGAGATAAAAGATTTTGTCGATTTTATTGCTTCAAAAGAAAAAATGAGGGAGAAAAAAGTTGCCCGTATGGAAGGGATATGGGCAGGCAAGGGGTTTGAAAACATGAACCCGGAAAAGGAATTACGCTTAGCAAGGAAAGGAGAAACGAGAAACGGAGAAACGGGGTCAGACTTAATACTTGCATATTAATCCTGTCTTCTGATAATCTTCTTTATGGCCAGAAAGACCAGAATCGAGTTTGAAGGCGCACTTTATCACGTGATTGTTCGCGGCAACCAGAAACGCAAAGTCTTCAGGTCCGACGATGACTTTCGCTTCTACCTCGACATATTGCACCGCTATAAATCTCGATATCAATTTGCGCTTTATGCCTACGTTCTCATGACCAACCATATTCACCTGTTCATTGAGACCGGGACAATCCCACTCAATAAAATAGGACCTTTGGGACCTTTGGGGTCAGGTCTTGGGATATTAGTCTTCGCATTCCGCTTCCTTTATCGCCTTGCTGACGGTAGTATAGTGGATTCCAAGAAAGTCGGCAATCTCTTTCAAGGTATAAGGGACTTGGAAATCTCAATCATACCATTTTAGGATAGATAGCTATATCCCACCAGTGAAGCTCGGGAGAACGTAGTAGACGAGCTTCGAGATCATCTTTTTCTTTGCCGATAAGCTTGA
>Ga0315281_10001222_pt1 | contig 37618 bp, 47 predicted proteins | sample YL17G07_0_MG_FD_204540 | JGI IMG/M metagenome (GOLD analysis project Ga0315281, IMG submission 204540) | Sediment microbial communities from Yellowstone Lake, YNP, Wyoming, USA - YL17G07_0 | ecosystem: Environmental > Aquatic > Freshwater > Lake > Sediment | place: USA: Wyoming | collected...
GGCTGGGTCCATGGGGGTGCCGTACGTGCCGATCGTCGGGCTGGCGGGCAGCCACCTGCTGGAGCGGCGGGAAGACATGCTGCTCGTTCCCGACCCCTTCGACCCCGCCGTGCTGACCGTGGTGGCCCGGGCGCTGCGGCCGGACGTGGCGCTGTTCCACGCGCTGGAGGCCGACCGCGCCGGCAACGTCTCCACCGGCTATCCGTCCGACAACGTGCTCCTGGCCGAGGCGTCACGCACGGTGATCGTCACCGCCGAGCGCATCGTGGAGCGGGTGGCGCCCCAGGACGCCGTGGGCACCTTCATGCCCGGCCTGCTGGTGGACGCGGTGGTGGAGGCGCCCGGCGGCGCGCACCCGGCCGCCTGCCCCGGCGCCTACGCCGCCGACGCGGAGCACATGGCCGAGTACGTCGCGGCCTCCCGCGGCGACGAGGCTTTTGCCGCCTACCTCGAGAAATACGTCTTCTCCGTGCCCGACCACGCCGCCTACCTGGAGCGGCACGCCCCGGGGCTCCCGCCGGGCGGCCACGGCGCCGGCGGGGGACGGCGCGCGGCGGGGGACTAGTAGGATGCGGAAAATCGAATGGACGCGGATTTGTGGGGGCTTTGCCCCGCCCTTTTGTCTGGCTCGGCGCCAACGCGCCGGGCGCCCCAGCAGGGAGCGGGGCTCCCTGCACCCGGTATAGGGGTATCGGGATTGGACGATCATGATCGGCCATACGGTGCGCAAATCGGCTCCAGGAGCGGAGCCGGAAATCACCGGCAAATCCCTGTGCGTACTTGACCCTTTTGTTTTCGCGGCGGCTGTATTGCCGCGAAAACTTACCCGGGGGGTGCGGGGGGACTTGTTCCCCCGCTTGCAGTTCGTTTTTCCACAGCCTGCTAGGCGCACCCCATGAGCGAGCGTCCCTACAGCGAAGCGGAGTTGCTGGCCGTGCTGCTCTCCCGCGAGGTGCGCGAGGGAGAGGTGTCGGCGTGCGGGGCGCTGTCCATGCTTCCGGCGGCCGCCCTGCTGCTGGCCCAGGCGCGGCACGCCCCCAACGCGGAGGTGATCGTGCTCGGCTCGGTCTTCACGCCCTTCGCCACCTCGCGGCAGTTCCACTACCTGGCCCAGCGGGGCGAGTTGGGGCTGTTCTTCGTCAGCGGCGTCCAGATTGACCGCTTCGGCAACTACAACCTGCACCAGTTGGGGGCGGACCCCGACCGGCCGGAGGTGCGCTTCCCCGGCGGCTACGGCGGCGGGATGATCTACTACGCGGCCCGGCGCACCATCGTCTTCCGCACCGAGCACTCGCGCCGCGCGCTGGTGGAGCGCGTGGACTTCGTCTCGGCGGCGGGCAGCACGCCGCCCCAGGTCTTGCGCCACGGCGGCCCGAGCAAGGTCATCACCCCCAAGGCCACCTTCCGCTTCCACCCCAGCCCCGGCGTCCTGCGGCTGGAGTCCATCCACCCGCCCCATACCCTGGCGCAGGTGCGGGCGGACACCGGGTTCGACCTCGGCCTTGCCGGCCCCGCGCGGGCCACGGCGGAGCCCACGGCGGAGGAGTTGCGCACCCTGCGGGCCGTGGTGCGCCCCCAGATGATCGAGACGGGCACCTACCCGGAGTGGGCGCGGCAGCACCTGGGCGCGGCCTGAGAGGGCGGCGACCCGTTCAGCCGCGGCCCGGCTGCCGCTCCTCGTGGCGCTGCTCGGCGGCCAGACGGCCCAGGGCATGGTCGCCCAAGTCCACGAAGCGGAACACTTCGGCCAGGCGCGGATGAACCTCCGCCACGCGCCGGAACAGGTCTTGCGCCATGCGGCGGTAGGCGGGGTGGCCCTGGGGCTGGCTGCGCAGCTCCACCAGCCAGAGCAGCGCCCGCAGGTTGATGTGCATCGTCCAGCGAATGCGGTAGGCCATGGGCACGACGTATTGCGCCTCCAGGGGATGGTCGGCCTGGATGGCCTCGAAGGCGTCCGCGGCCAGCGCCAGCGCGGCCCGGTAGCGCGCGGCGACCCCCGCCGCCTCCACCTCCTCCGGCACGTCATAGCCATGGCGGGTGGTCAGCGTCTGCCGCTGCTGGGTCAACATGCGGTGGCGATGCAGGTCGCGGTACATGCCGAAGTCCCCCAGCAGGTCAAACGTATAGTAGGCGGCCTCGAAGGCGCGCGGAGGTTTGTGGCGGCGGTTCTGGCGGGCCTCGGCAACCTCCCGGAACCGGTGCGCCAGTTCGTCCTCCGGCAGCGCGGCGGCCCAGGCGCGCAGGGCCGGCAGGTCGTGCTGAACGTGGGGATAGAGCAGCGCGGCGAGGATCTTGGCCTCGGCCTGGGGGTCGAAGTCCACCAGGCGCACGCTCTCCACCGGGACCGTCTCCGGGACGGGCAGGGCCGGGATCACCCCGCGCAGGGCTTCCTGCTGCGCCCGCGCATGGTCGCGGAAGCCGGCGAAGTGAGGGTGGGCGGGGTCGCCCCGGCGGATGAAGGAAGGGATGACCTGCGCCAGTTCCGCCCGCGCGGCCGCCCCCAGCCCGCGCAGCTCGGCCAGGGGTGAGAGGTGCAGCTTGATGAGCAGCGTCTCGAAGAAGCGCCCATTGCCGAAGATCCCCACGTTGGTGAGGGTGGCGGCGGGCAGCAGGCCGCGCAGGGCGTCGAAGGTGCCCGCCCGCACGGACTGCCGCCAGGCGGCCGCGCCGGTATCGGGCGCGCGCGGGCTGTGCCCGGACACCCAGGCGCCCACGGGGTCCAGCAACTCCGCATACGTCTGGAACAGCGCCCGGCATGTGCCCAGGTAGCGCTCCCGGTGGCGCGAGGCCAGCAGGGTCGGCTCCCGACAAAAGCGGTACTCGCCGCCCACCTTGTCGGCAAAGGAGACGTAGCGGGTGGACTTCTCCAGGGGCGAGCCGCCGATGCGGGCGTCCTCCAGTTCCTTGGCGGCGATCATGGAGACGTCTTCCAGGGCCAGATGCGCCCCGCCCAGCTCCCCGATCGAGTCGTCCCCGTAACCGTCCAGGATGCGGTCATAGAAGGACTGGGCGCGCTCCACCGCCAGGCGGCCGCCCGGGGGGCCGCCCGGGGCGCCCGCGCCACCGGCGATTCCGGCGAAATCCGCCTCCGGCGCCTGGATGAACTCCTTGAGCAGCAGCAGCCGCAGGCCCAGGGCCGAGCGGGAGTAGCGGGAGAAGAGCGCCCCCTTGATGACCTCGGGCAGGTGGGTCAGGGCGAAGACAGAGCCTTGGGTATTGGTCACGTAAGGCGCCAGAAGTTCCCGCTCCCCCGGCGTGAGGGTTTCCGATGCGGTGGACGGCAGGTCAGCCATGGGTTCCCGCTTGGTAAACTCGCGCCACTCGTGCCATAAGAGGAAGCGGAAAGTGGAGTCGGCGCCACGTTAGCCCAAAGCGTCCCCGCTTGTCACCGGAGCGGCGCCAGGAGGTCCCCGCGGCCGGCGCTGCCCCAATTGCCAGGAGTGGACAAGATGAGCCAGCGACTGCGGACCGAGGCGATCCGGTGGCGGGGCGCGCGCGTCTGGGTGCTGTGGGGGTGCATGGGAGGACTCCTGCTGCTCGGCGCCGCGGCGGCGCTGGGGGCGCAGGGCGCCGTGGAGTGGCGGCTGGACGACTTTACGCGGAGCTACCCCCCCAACGAGGTCTACGGCCAGTGGAGCGCGCGCAAGTTTGCGCCCCTGCTGGGCAACGGGGACGACTACCTCTTCCGGTTTGTCCATGAGAGCGCCACGGAGCACTACATTCAACTGCGCAGCGGCCGGAACAACTCGTTCTCCCTGGGACTGGAAGCGCCGTTCCGGTTGCAGGAGTGGCCGGTGTGGGAGTGGGAATGGCGCATCGTCCGGCTGCCGCGGGGCGGCGACGTGCGCGTCAAGGACCGGGACGACCAGGCGGGCTCGGTGTGCGTGATCGTCAACCCCGGGCTGACGGGGTTCGAGTCCCTCTGCTACTTGTTCGAGAACGAGGGGCCCAAGGACGCTCCGCTCACCAGCACCAAGCGCGGGGATTCCCGCTACTTGATCGTCCGCACGGCGGCCGCCGACCCCGTCCGGGCCTGGTTGCACGAGCGGCGCAACGTGTTGCAGGACTATCGGCGCGTCTTCGGCAAGGAGCCCCAGCACGACGCCGTCTTCGGGTTCCAGATTGACTCCGACGACACGCATTCAGGGGCCGAGGTCAACTACCGCAACGTCGTGTTGCGCAAGAAGTAGCTTTGCCCGGAGGCGGCGGGCGGATGGCCGTCCGGGGCGGGCACTGGGGCGCGGGTGGCGGCGCAAGCAAAGGCGGAGAGACCATGAAGGGCGTCATTCTGGCAGCCGGCTACGGGACCCGCTTCTTGCCGGGGAGCAAGACCATCCCCAAGGAGATGTTCCCCCTCATTGACACCCCGGCCATTGACCTGATCGTCAAGGAGATGACCGACGCGGGAATCCGGGACATTCTCATCGTCACGTCCCGGCGCAAGAAGCCGCTGGAGGACTACTTCGACCGCGAGGTGGAGCTCGAATACACCTTCACGGATGAAGGCGTGGAGGAAAAGCTCAAGCTGATCGAGCCGATGGACGTCAATCTGTTCTTCCTCCGGCAAAAGCGCATGGCCGGCACCGGTGACGCGCTGCTGTTGGTGGAAGCGTTTGTGGCCGACTCCCCCTTTGTCGTGGCCTACCCGGACGATGTGCAGATCCAGGGACCTTCGCTCTCCGCCCAGATGATCGAGCTCCATCACCGCACCGGCTGCATCGTCCTGGCCGGGGAGGAAGTTCCCCAGGGGGACATTTCCCGCTTCGGGGTGATGGCCACCACCCGCCGCAACGGGGTGGAATACGTGACCGCCATGGTGGAGAAGCCCAAGACGGGGACGGAGCCTAGCCGCCTGGTGGGGTTGGGGCGCTACCTGTACACGCAGGACCTGTTCGGCGCGCTGCGCGAGACGTATCCCCGCCATCCCATTTCCCGGGAGTTCACCCAGACCGACGCCATCAACTATCTGGCCGCCCAGAACAAGGTGGTGGTGCATCGCATCGCGGGGCAGCTGCTGGATGTGGGCACGCCGCAGGGCTACCTGCGGGCGTTCATCGAGTACGGCCTGTCGCGCTCCGAGTTCCGGGACGACCTGCTGAAGTTCATGCGCCACGTTCTGACCCGCGAAGGCGGCAAGTAGCGGACCGCGCGCGGGGAAGTCCTGCGGGGCCGGGGGCGCCAGCCCGCGGCGGGGTGGCCTGGGCGCGGGCGTGCCGCCCGGCGGCGGGCAGAACCCCGGGCTACTTGGTGGACGGCAGGGGCAGGCTCGACATGAGCGGCTTGAGGGAGTCCTCGTTGAAGCGCAGGCCGATGCCGAAGAACGCGTCGCGCAGCTTCTCGTTGTTGCTCAGCAGGTCGTCGCCCCCGACGACCATGAAGGCGTTGGAGTAGAAGCGCCAGTAGGCGGCCAGCTTGAGGTGGGGACCGTAGGCATTGCCGAAGTCCCACACGTCCAGGCCGATGCGGTATTGGTCGCCGTGGCCCCAGTACTGGTCAACGCCAAAGCCGAAGCCGTTCTCCACGACGCCGCCGCGCAGCACGGTGTCGTAGTAGCGCTGGGCCACCAGGAGGGAAAGCTGCAACTGGTCGGTGGTCTCGATCTCCTGGGTGGTCCACACCACGCCGCCGGTGGTGGTCGTGGTGGTCTTCTTGTGCACCGTGCCGCGGGGGTTGTCGATGAGTTGGATCAGGTAATACCGGTCCTTCAGGGGTTGCAGGTAGATGCCCAGATAGCTCTTGTAGGCGCCCTGGTTGGCCAGGTATTCGGTGTGGACGCCGATATCCAGCTTGATGCGCTGCAAGTCGGTCAGATAGCGATTGAGCCCGGTCAGGGCCCCGTTGAGCTGATCCACCGTGGTGTCGTCGTTGATCAGCTTGCCGATGCTGCCTTCCCCGCGATCGATCTTGCCGGTGATGGAGCGGACGTCGTCCATGGTGGAGTTCAGCTTCTTCATGGATCCGCCCAGGTTTGAGAACGTGGACGCCAGGCTCTCCCGGTTCTCGTGCAGGATCCCGCGCAGGTCTTCGGAGAATTGGGCGATGGCGGCGGTGGCGTGGGAGAGCTGATTGAGAATGTCGTCCAGCCGCTTCTTGCCGGACTCGCTGCCCAGGGCATCGGCCAGGGCCGAGGTCACGCGGCGCACGTCGTTCACGGTCAGCCCCAGGTTCTGCACCAGGCTGTCCAGGTCTCCGCCCGTCAGGACGTTGACCACCGTGTCGCCATCCACCAGCGCCGGGCTGGTCTCGGAGCCCAGCATCAAGTCAACATACTTGTCGCCCAGGATGCCCAGGGAGCGGATGGCGGCCCGGCCGTCGCTGTGTACGGTGTAGCGCTGGAAGATGGCCAGCTTCACCCGCGCCCGGTTGCCGGCCAGCTCGATGAGCTGAACCTGGCCGATCTTCACCCCCGCGGACTGGACGGGAGCGCCGACGAGCAGGCCCGCCACGCTGTCGAAATACACGAAGTAGGCGTGGGTCTCCCCCTGGCCGGGCCGCCACCCGGTCACGATCACCGACGAGTAGACGATGATCGTCAGGCCGGCCAGGATCAACAGCCCGACCTTCAGCTCTGTGGAGATGCTCCGCATCCGTGGCCCTGACCGGTTCGTGGTGGGATCGGGATCCCGTTGCGCTGCTGGCGGCTGCGCGGCGGTACGGCTTCCTGTTCAGCCCCGCGCCCTCACACCCATGCGGCGTGCAACTCCCGTGCAGTTTGGCGCCATCGGGCGCGGGCCTAAAAGGGTGCGGAAAAACGAACTACCAGCGGGGGAACAAGTCCCCCCGCACCCCCCGGATAAGTTTTCGCGGCGCGATGTTGCCGGCGCCTCCCGCAAGCGTCCGGCGCGGGCCGCCGCGCCGGCGTCTTTGGTTTTCGCGGCGATACAGCCGCCGCGAAAACAGAAAGGTCAAGTCAGCACAGGGTTTCGCCGGCGATTTCCGGATCCGCTCCTGGAGCCGCTTTGTGCACTGTATGACCGATCGTGATCGTCCCATCCCGGTACCCCTATATTGGGTGCAGGGAGCCCTGCTCCCTGCTGGGGCGCTCGGCGCGTTGGCGCCGAGCCAGGCAAAAGGGCGGGGCAAAGCCCCCACCAACCACCATCCGTTCGTTTTTCCGCAGCCTGCTAAAGGGTCGTTTGCCAGAATACCGTGATCAGGTAGTCGCTGAACAGGATCGAGACCGCGGAGGCGACCACGGCCTCGGTGGTCGCCCGGCCCACGCCTTCCGCGCCCCCGGAGGTATTGTAGCCCTTGTAGCAGCCGATGGTCGTCAGGATCATGCCGAACACCGCCGCCTTCACGTTGCCCTGCACGATGTCCCCCCAATGCAGAAAATCCCACACCTTGGCCATGAAGATGCCCGAATCCACCCCCAGCAGCCAGACGCCCACCAGGTAACCCCCGGCAATCGCCGTCACGTTGGACAGGGCCGTCAGGATCGGCTGCATGAGCAGGCCGGCCAGAATGCGCGGGGTAAACAGGTACTGGATCGGGTTCACGCCCAGGGCGAAGAGCGCGTCAATCTGTTCGGTCACGCGCATCGTCCCCAGTTCCGCGGCGATGGCCGATCCGGCGCGGGCGTTGACCATCAGGGAGGACAGCACCGGCCCCAGCTCCCGCACCATGGCCACCGCCACCACGCCGCCGACGATGGTCTCCGAACTGAAGTCGCGCAGGGTGCGGTAGAGCTGGAACGTCATCACCATGCCGGTGAACATCCCGGTCAGCAGCACGACGCCCAGGGATTTGTTGCCGATGAACTCCATCTGCTTGAGCAGCAGATGCAGGCGAAAGGGGGGACGGAAGGCCTGGCGCACCGCCTCGCCAAACTGCAAGCCGCAACGGCCCAGCCCGGTCAGGTTGTCCATGGACCAGGCGCCCAGGCGCGCCACGCGGGTCGCGAAGAATTCCAGCACGGTTGTCATCGGCGCCGATCGCGCAGTGCCCTTGCCCATCGCCGCAGGGCGGAGACGAGGCGGGAAAGCCGGGGGGCGCTCCCGCCCGGGCGGGGTGGCCGGGAAAGGCGCCAATTCAGAAGCGGCAGCCGGAACGGTAACCTGGCCGCCGCGGCCGGATAGAGGCGGGCGTATGTTCCCTCCACGAATCCACTTAGCAGAAATCCGCCCCAAAGCGAATGATAGCGGCCCGCCTCGCCGGAGAACAGTCCCAACGCCGCCAGCAGCAGCGCCGCCACCGGCACCAGCCGCCAGCCCAGATGCACCGCGCCGCGGTGGCGGGTGAACGCGATCTGGTAGGAGCGCCGGAACAGGTCGGCATAGAACCACAGCCCCAGGCCCAGCCCGATCAGGCCGTATTCGTGCAGCAATTGGAGGAACAGCGAGCGGGCCGGATCGAAGGGGAACGGATGCGGCCGCAGCACCGGTCCGTGGCCCCACAGGGGCGCGAAGAAGAGGGTGTCAATCGCATCGCCCAGCAGCGACTCGATGGCCGGGGAGCGCATGGACGCGGCGGCGGCAGGCTCCCGGTGCGCCAGGGCCCTGGCCCGCGCGGCCAGGGCCGTCAGGTGGTTCTCCGCGGCGAAGTCCAGCCCGTAGAAGCCCGCGTTGCTGAAGCGGAAGCCCCGCTCCATGCCGGCGGCCAGCGGGATCGAGGCGCCGCCGAAGTCCTGCACCAGCCAGGTCAGGTAGCCGGAGTTGACCCAGGGCGGCAGCCGCACCGGCACGGTCAGGTCCGCCCCCTCGCCCGGCTCCAGGACCTGCCGCAGCCAGCCCTCCCCGGCGATGTGGGTGCGCGTCTCGCCCGTGCGGGGGGTGAACACCAGCAGGGCCTCGACCCGGATGGGCGCGCGCTCCGACGCCCGCAGGGGGGTCCACCCCGTGTTGACGACCCGCACCGGCAGCGGGGTGACGCGCTCGGAGGAAAGCCCCGCGCCCGCGCGCGCGATGACCACGCCCAGGGCCCGGGCATCCGCGCCGGAGGTCACCAGCAGCCCCAGATAGCCGGGCAGGATGCCGTAGAGCACCACCGCGCCGAAGACGGCGCAGAAGGCCAGGCCCCGCAGCAGCAGGCGGTCCGCCGGGTGGTGGTCCGCCCTGAGCACCCACGCCAGCAAGAGCAGGCCCAGGGCCACCTCGGCGAATACCCACCAGCGGGCGCCGGCCAGCAGACCCAGGCCGGCGGCGGCGGTCAGGGCGACGATGAACGCGCGCCGCGCGGCGCCCCCGCGGCCCCGGAACGCGAGCAGCAACAACTCTCCCCCGTAGGGCAGCAGCAGAATCAGCATCACCAGGTATTGCCCCTGGGAGACCCACCCGCCCCGGAACGGATAGGGCGCCCCGGGGGCGGCGGCGCAGTTGAGCCAGCCGCAGGCCCCCGGCCAATAGGTCTGGAGCGCCCAGAACACCGGCTCCACGGCCAGTGCCGGCACCAGGAACAACATCGCCCCGGTGGCAAAATGGCGGGGCGGCGGGTTGCGCCCCACCTCGAAGGCGGCCCAGCCCCAGACGTAGACGGCGGCGCCCCCGGCCAGGACCAGGCCCGCGGCCGCCCACTGCGCCCGCAGCAGCGAGCACACGAGCATGAAGAGGGCCAGGGCCAGGGCCGGCTTGAGCGGGGCGTTGGCCCGCAGCGAGGGCCAGCCCAGGCGCAACAGCCCCCAGCCCAGCCAGACGGACAGCACCAGGTGGCCGGGGTAGAGCAGCGCGGCCCCGGCGGGAATCCGCACCCAGGGCGCCGCCAGGGCCAGCAGCAGCGCCCAACGCCAGGGCGCGGCGTCCACGCGCTTGAGCAGCCAAGGGGGGTCCGGCAAGAGCCAAGCCAGGCGTTCCGCCAGGCCGGCCGCGCGCCGAAAAATAGATGAAAAAAGGTCTTGCACAGGGGAACAAATCCTGATAGTTTTGCGGTTTCAAGGCCCGGAGGAGGATTTTTTCCGGGAGAGCCTTGGTGCGGTTTTTGCGCAGCGATCCATCCGCGTAGCGCTGGCCGGTTTGCGGTCAGGCCCAAAATCCACGCACTATAAGGGCCGGGGACCTTGCCGTCAAGGCAAGCCATCTCAGGTGGCGGGGATGCAAACGCCCCCCGCCAGCGGTGGAATTTGCGGCGCACGAGGCGCCCGGCGGGGCCGGGACGGGTTCTTAAAGTCAAATGGGTCCGGCAGGCGGAACTGCCGCTTGGCGGGAACGTAAGGGTCAGGAGCAACGATGCCGACGCTGAACCAGTTGGTGCGCAAGGGGCGCACCCGGAAGATTGACAAGGCCAAGACGCCCGCGCTGGAAGGCTGTCCGCAGAAGCGGGGCGTTTGCGTGCGGGTGTACACGACGACGCCCAAGAAGCCCAACTCGGCCCTGCGCAAAGTGGCGCGGGTGCGCCTCACCAACGGCATCGAGGTCAACAGTTACATTCCGGGGATCGGCCACAACCTGCAGGAACACAGCGTGGTGCTGGTGCGGGGCGGCCGGGTGAAGGACTTGCCCGGCGTGCGCTATCACATCGTGCGCGGCGTGCTGGATACCGCGGGCACCGCCAACCGCAAGCAGGGCCGCTCCAAGTACGGAACCAAGCGCAGCTAACGTGCCGGGCGGCTGGTTGCCAGCCGCGGCCGGTGGGATGAAGAGCCGATATGTCGAGACGACGCAGTGCCCAGACGCGCAAGATCCTGCCGGATCCGAAGTACAACGACCTGCTGGTGGCCAAGTTCATCAACACCCTGATGAGCAAGGGCAAGAAGAGCGTCGCGCGGCAGATCCTCTACGACGCGATGGAACAGATCGCGCAGCGCGAGACGGCGACGCCGGTGATCGAGGTGCTCAAGCTGGCGGTGGACAAGGTCAAGCCCGCGGTGGAGGTGAAGTCCCGGCGCGTGGGCGGCTCCACCTATCAGGTGCCGGTGGAGGTGCGGCCGGAGCGGCGCCAGGCGCTCGCCATCCGCTGGTTGATCCAGAACGCGGCGGGCCGGGGCGGCAAGTCGATGGAGGTGCGGCTGGCGGCCGAGTTGCTGGACGCCTTCCAGAGCAAGGGCGGCGCCGTGCGCAAGAAAGAAGACGTGCACCGCATGGCGGATGCGAACAAGGCGTTTGCCCATTACCGCTGGTAGTGCGGCGAATCGAAGTTATCCTAGCGAGCTAGAGACGTTCCGTGCCCAGAAATTACCCGCTTGAGAAGGTGCGCAACATCGGCATCATGGCCCACATTGACGCCGGCAAGACCACGACCACCGAACGCGTCTTGTACTATACGGGGCGGGTGCACAAGATGGGCGAGGTGCACGAGGGCGCCGCCACCATGGACTGGATGGAGCAGGAGCAGGAGCGCGGCATCACCATCACCTCCGCCGCCACCTTCTGCCAGTGGGACGTGCGGGCGCAGACGTACTACATCAACATCATTGACACCCCCGGCCACGTGGACTTCACGATCGAGGTGGAGCGCTCCCTGCGCGTCCTGGACGGCGCGGTGGCGGTGTTCGACGCGGTCAACGGCGTGGAGCCGCAGTCGGAGACCGTCTGGCGGCAGGCGGACAAGTACGGCGTGCCCCGGATGTGCTTCATCAACAAGATGGACCGCGTGGGTGCCGACTTCGATTATTCGGTGAACACCATGCGCGAGCGGTTGCACGCGCATCCGGTGCCGATCCAGATTCCCATCGGCGCGGAGGACAAGTTCAAGGGCATGGTGGACCTGGTCGCCATGAAGGCGATCTACTTCCATGACGAAACGCTGGGCGCCAAGTTCGACATCGCCGAGATTCCGGACGACCTGAAGGCGGCGGCGGCGAAGGCCCGCGAGCAGATGCTGGACGACATCTCCAAGCACGACGACGCCCTGACCGACAAGATCCTCGAGGGCACGGAGATCGGCGAGCGGGAGCTGGAGGCGTCCCTGCGCCGCGGCACCATCGCGGGCCACTTCACGCCGGTGGTGTGCGGCAGCGCCTTCAAGAACAAGGGCGTGCAGCAGCTCCTGGACGCGGTGGTCAAGTACCTGCCCTCGCCCCTGGACGTGCCGCCGGTGAAGGGCATCCACCCGGACAGCAACGAGCCGCTGACGCGCCAGGCGGACGACAAGGAGCCCTTCTCGGCGCTGGCGTTCAAGGTGATGACGGACCCCTATGTGGGCCAGCTCACCTTCTTCCGGGTCTACTCCGGCTCGCTGGCGCAGGGCATGATGGTGACCAATCCGCTCCGCAAGAAGCGCGAGCGCATCGGCCGCATCGTGCGCATGCACGCCAACAAGCGCGAGGAGATCTCCGAGGTGCATACCGGCGGCATCGCCGCGTGCATCGGCCTCTCCAACACCAACACCGGGGACACGCTCTGCGACCCGGAACACCCGATCGTGCTGGAGAAGATGGAGTTCCCCGATCCGGTGATTGACGTGGCGGTGGAGCCGAAGACCAAGGCGGACTACGAGAAGATGGGGGTCGCGCTGCACAAGCTGTCCCTGGAGGACCCGTCCTTCCGGGTGCACACCGATCCGGAGTCCAACCAGACGATCATCTCCGGCATGGGCGAGTTGCACCTGGAGATCATCGTGGACCGGATGCGGCGCGAGTTCAAGGTGGACGCCACGGTGGGCAAGCCCCAGGTGGCCTACCGGGAGACGATCAGCATTGCGGCCGAGGTCAACAACAAGTACGTCAAGCAGACCGGCGGCCGGGGCCAGTACGCCCACACGGTGATCGGCGTGGAACCGCTGCCGCCCGGATCGGGCTTCGAGTTCGACAGCAAGGTCGTGGGGGGATCGGTGCCGCGGGAGTACATTCCGGCGGTGGAAAAAGGGGTGCTGGAGGCCATGAACAGCGGCGTGCTGGCGGGCTATCCCCTGGTGGACCTGCGGGTGAGCCTGCTGGACGGCTCCTACCACGAGGTGGACTCCTCGGAGATGGCGTTCAAGATTTGCGCGTCCATCGCGGTCAAGGACGCGGTCAGCAAGGCCAAGCCGGTGCTGCTGGAGCCGATCATGAAGGTGGAGGTCGTCGTGCCGTTGGACTTCATGGGCGACGTCATCGGCGACCTGAACTCGCGCCGGGGACGGATCAAGGGGATGCAGGAGCGCTCCGGGGCGCAGGTGGTGGCCGCGGACGTGCCCCTGGCGGAGATGTTCGGCTATTCCACGACCCTGCGCTCGATGAGCCAGGGCCGGGCCACCTACACCATGCAGTTTTCGCACTATGAGCGTGTTCCGGGCGCGGTGTCCGAGGAACTGGTTGCCCGCAAGGCGGGCTGAGCGGCAGAGACCCTAGGCAAGAACGGCTGAGGTTTGAACGTTTCGCGAACTGGAGAGGAAAGCGATGTCCAAGGAAAAATTCGATCGGTCGAAGACACACGTCAACATCGGGACGATCGGTCACGTCGACCACGGCAAGACAACCTTGACAGCCGCCATCACCAAGGTGCTGGCTTTGAGCAATCTGGCGAGTTTTCTGGCCTTCGACCAGATTGACAAGGCGCCGGAGGAGAAGGCTCGGGGCATCACCATTTCCACCTCCCACGTGGAATACCAAACCGTCAAGCGCCACTATGCCCATGTGGACTGCCCCGGCCACGCCGACTATGTGAAGAACATGATCACCGGCGCGGCGCAGATGGATGGCGCGGTCCTGGTGGTGTCCGCCTCCGACGGCCCCATGCCGCAGACCCGCGAGCACATCCTGCTGGCGCGCCAGGTGGGCGTGCCCTACATCGTGGTCTTCCTGAACAAGGTGGACATGGTGGACGATCCGGAGTTGCTGGACCTGGTGGAACTGGAAGTGCGCGAGCTGCTGACCAAGTACAGCTTCCCCGGGGACGCCACGCCCATCATCCGCGGCTCGGCCACCAAGGCGCTGGAGTCCACCAGCAAGGACACCAACGCCCCGGAATACAAGTGCATCAACGAGCTGATGGCGGCGGTGGACAGCTACATTCCCGATCCGACGCGGGTCATTGACAAGCCCTTCCTGATGCCGGTGGAGGACGTGTTCTCGATCTCCGGCCGCGGCACCGTGGCCACGGGCCGGGTGGAGCGGGGCATCGTCAAGGTGGGCGAGACGGTGGAAATCGTGGGCCTGCGGGACACCGTCTCCACGGTGGTCACCGGGGTGGAAATGTTCCGCAAGCTCCTGGACGAGGGCCGCGCGGGGGACAACATCGGCGTGCTGCTGCGGGGCCTGAAGCGCGAGGACGTGGAGCGCGGCCAGGTCTTGGCCAAGCCCGGCTCCATCACTCCCCATACGAACTTCAAGGGCCAGATCTACGTGCTCACCAAGGAGGAGGGCGGGCGCCACACGCCGTTCTTCAACAATTATCGGCCGCAGTTCTATTTCCGCACCACGGACGTGACGGGTGTGGTACAGTTGCCGGATGGCACGGAAATGGTGATGCCGGGCGACAACGTCGCGATCACGGTGGAGCTGATCACCCCGATCGCGCTGGAGCCGGAACTGCGCTTCGCCATCCGCGAGGGCGGCCGCACGATCGGCTCGGGCGTGGTGTCCACCGTCACCAAGTAGCGCGGCGCGCCCGCGGCGGCAGGTTGCGCGGGAGGCGGTTCAATCGGGCCAATGACCGTAAAGGGTTGGCCCAAGGCAGTCTATCAAGGCGGCGCGATGAAGCAGCGGATCAAGATGCGGTTCAAGGGGTATGACTACAACCTCCTGGACCAGACGGTGAAGGAAGTGGTGAACGCGGTGAAGCGCACCGGCGCGCTGGTGGACGGACCGATTCCGCTGCCGACGCGGCGCAACGTCGTCACCGTGCTGCGCTCGCCCCACGGGGACAAGAAGTCGCGCGAGCAGTTCGAGACGCGCACGCACAAGCGGCTGATGTACATCATCGATCCGTCGCCGCTGACCATGGACGCGCTGATGAAGCTGGACTTGTCGGCCGGGGTGGACATTTCGATGAAGCAGGACTAGGACGGGCGGCCGTCGGCGGGGTGGACCCGCTCGGTGGCATGAGGATGAACCCCCTTTTCAGGGAACGATCCCCGATCCGGTCGGCGCCAAGCGGCGCGGAGCGGAAAGTGTGCGGGGAGGAGCGAGGTTATGGGCCAGATTGCCGTGATGACGTTGGACCGCGCCGCCGCCGGGCACATGGAGGTGTCCGATCAGCTTCTGGAGGCGCCCTACAACCCGCATCTGATTCACGATGCGGTGCTGTATCAGCAGGCCAAGGCGCAGCAGGGCACGCACTCGGTGAAGACCCGCTCGTTCGTGAGCGGTTCCACCCGCAAGCTCTACCGGCAGAAGGGCACCGGATCGGCCCGGGCCGGCGACCGCAAGGCGCCCCAGCGGCGCGGCGGCGGGATCGCGCACGGCCCCAAGCCGCGCAGCCATGCGATCGGGATGAACAAGGGGCAGCGCAAGACCGCGCTGCGCTCCGCCCTGGCCGAGAAGCTGCGCAGCGGCAAGTTGATCGTGCTGGACGCGCTGGCGCCCGGCAGCCACAAGACGAAGGAACTGGCCGCGCACCTGCGGGCCCTGGAGGCCCCCCGCGCGCTGATCGTCACCGATCAGGTGCATGACAACCTGTTCCGGGCAGCGCGCAACCTGCCGAGCGTGGACGTGGTGCACTTCAGCCAGCTCAACGTGTACAACCTGTTGGCGTTCGAGAAGGCGGTGGTCACCCGCGCGGCGCTGGCGGCCCTGCAGGAAAGGCTGACGGGATGAACCTGAAAGTGTTGAAGACGCCGCGGCTGACGGAAAAGACGGTGCTCCAGAAGGAGCAGCACCATCAGGTGACCTTCCTGGTGGAGCGCGGCGCGAACAAGATCGAGATCAAGCGCGCGGTGGAATCGCTGTTCAAGGTCAGCGTGCTGAACGTGAACACCGTGAACGTGCTGGGCAAGATCAAGCGCATGGGCCGGCACATGGGCAAGCGCCCGGACTGGAAGAAGGCCATCATCACCCTGAAAGAGGGTGACAAGATTGACTACTTCGAGGGCTCTTAAGGGCACCTCGCGGCAAACCCTAGGCGGCGGGAGCGACCCCCGCGCCTGAGCGTAGAGAGATCATGGGCATTCGCAAGTACAACCCGACCTCGCCGGCCCGGCGGGGAATGAGCGGGGCGACGTTCGAAGAGATCACGACGAGCACGCCGGAGCGCTCGCTGCTGGAGCCGTTGCGCCGCACGGGCGGCCGCAACAACCAGGGGCGCATTTCCACCCGCCACATTGGCGGGGGACACAAGAAGCGCTACCGCATCATTGACTTCAAGCGGGACAAGGTCGGCGTGCCGGGCCGGGTGGCGAGCGTGGAGTACGACCCCAACCGCACGGCGCGCATCTCGCTGGTGGTCTACAAGGACGGCGAGAAGCGCTACATCATCACCCCGGAGGGGTTGAAGCTGGGGGACACGGTGTTGTCCTCGCCGGAGGCGGAGATCCGGGTGGGGAACACCCTGCCGCTCAAGAACATTCCGGTGGGCACGGAAGTGCACTGCGTGGAGTTGCGGGCGGGCAAGGGCGCCCAATTGGCGCGCAGCGCGGGCGCCACGGTGCAGTTGGCCGGGCGCGACGCCGGGTACGCCCAGTTGCGGCTGCGCTCGGGCGAGATCCGCAAGGTGCGGGAGGAATGCCTGGCCACCATCGGCGTGGTGGGCAACGCGGAGCACATGAACATCGAAATTGGCAAGGCGGGCCGGTCGCGCTGGATGGGCGTCCGCCCCACCAACCGCGGGGTCTCCATGAACCCCATTGACCACCCCCACGGGGGCGGCGAGGGCAAGACCTCCGGCGGGCGGCATCCGGTGAGCCCCTGGGGTCAGCCCACCAAGGGCTTTCGCACGCGCGGCAACAAGCGCACGGACAAGTACCGCATTCGCAGGCGGGCCAAGTAAGGGCGGCACCGGCTCCGCGCCGGCTCCCCACGGGGGGGCGGAAGGCGGGAGCGGAACAGAGGCAAGGCGCCCTGTGCGCCAGCACCGAAGGAGCAAGGCGGCATGACTCGATCGCTGAAAAAAGGACCGTTTGTGGACTCGCACCTGCTGGTGAAGGTGCAGCGGGCGAAGGAAACCGACGACCGGCGGCTGATCCGCACGTGGTCGCGGCGCTCGGTGATCATGCCCGAATTCGTGGGCGTGAACCTGGCCATCCACAACGGCAACAAGTTCATCCCCGTGTTCGTGACGGAGAACATGGTGGGACACAAGCTGGGGGAGTTCTCCCCCACGCGCACGTTTCGGGGACATTCGTCCAAGACGGACAAGCGGGTGGCGGTCAAGACGGTCAAGAAGTAGCCCGGCATTCCTGAACCCAGGTGGCAGGTCATGGCTGAACAGAGCGAGCGGAAACTGTATCGGGCGTCCCTCAAGAGCGTGCGCATCTCTCCGCGCAAGGCCCGGCTGGTGGTGAGTCTGATCCGCGGGCGGGGCGTGGTGCAGGCGCTGGGCATCCTGGACAACATCAACAAGAAGGCGGCGCCCCCGGTCAAGTCGCTGCTCAAGTCGGCGATCGCCAACGCGGAACAGATGAACGAGGCGGATTTCGACGTGGACAGCCTGAAGGTGAAGGTGGCGTACGTGGATGGGGGCCCGGTGCTGAAGCGCTTCCGGGCGCGGGCCATGGGCCGCGCCGCCCCGATCCGCAAGCGCACCAGCCGCATCACGCTGATGGTGGGCTGAACCGGGCGACTCTCAAAGCAGGGACGGGGCATGAGCCCCTTCCCAAAGCGGTGCAACGAAAGGAAGAATCCGTGGGCCAGAAAGCAAATCCCATCGGTCTCAGGTTGGGCATCACGCGGACGTGGACCAGCAAGTGGTACGCGAGCAACAAGGACTATGCCGACCTGATCGAGGAGGACACCAAGCTCCAGCAGCACATCCGCAAGACGCTCAAGCACGCGGGCATCTCCAAGGTGGAGGTGGAGCGGGCGGCGCAGCGGGTGAAGCTGACCATCCACGCCTCGCGGCCCGGCATCATCATCGGGCGCAAGGGCGAGGCGGCCGACACCCTGAAGGACGAGCTGGCGCGGCTGGTGAACAAGCCCCGCGCGAAGAAGGACCAGCGCCGCGAAGTGACGGTGAACATCAAGGAGGTCAAGCGGCCGGAGATTGACGCGAAGCTGCTGGCGGAGAACATCGCCGGCCAGCTGGAGCGGCGGATCGCGTTCCGCCGGGCGATCAAGCGCTCGCTGGCCAGCGCCATGCGGCTGAACATCCAGGGCTGCAAGATCATGGTGGCGGGGCGGTTGAACGGCGCGGAGATGAGCCGCACGGAGTGGGTGCGCGAGGGGCGGGTGCCGCTGCACACCCTGCGGGCGGACATTGACTACGGCACGGCCGAGGCGCTCACCACGTACGGCCTGATCGGCGTGAAGGTGTGGGTGTACAAGGGCGAGGACTACAACCAGCCCCGGCCGGTGCGCCGGCGGATGCCAGGGGGACGAGGATAACGCCATGTTGATGCCCATCAAGACCAAGTACCGCAAGCAGATGAAGGGGCGCAACCGCGGCGTGGCCGAGCGCGGCAGCAAGCTCAACTTCGGCTCCTACGGCTTGCAGGCGGTGGAGGCGGGGCGCCTCACGGCCCGGCAGATCGAGGCGGGCCGGCGGGCGCTGACGCGGGAAATCCGCCGTCACGGCAAGATCTGGATTTGCGTGTTTCCCGACAAGCCCATCACGCGCCGTCCGGCAGAGGTGCGCATGGGCGGGGGCAAGGGCGCGGTGGACCATTGGGCGGCCGTCATCAAGCCCGGCCGCGTGCTCTACGAGATGGACGGGGTGGAGGAGGCGGTCGCGCTGAAGGCGCTGAGCCTGGCCGCCTACAAGCTGCCCTTGCAAACCACGATCCTCAAGCGCGGAGACTAAAGCGACATGAACGCCGCGGAAATGCGCAACCTGGCCGCCGAGGAACTGGCCGGCAAGGTGCAAGCCTGGGAAGAAGAGCTGTTCCGCAGCCGCTGCAACAAGGTGGTGGGACAGCAGCAGCAGACCCATTTGATCACCGCACTGCGCCGCACCATCGCGCGGGCGAAGACCCTTTTGAACGAGAAGAGCCGCGATGCCGCAAGTCAAACCTGAGCACGACATCGGACGCGGAATGCGCAAGGTGCGTCAAGGGGTCGTCGTCAGCAACAAGATGCAGAAGTCCATCGTGGTGCGGGTGGACCGCACCGTGAAGCACCCGATCTACCAGAAGGTCATCCGGCGCAGCGAGAAGTACATGGCCCACAGCGAGGATCCCAGCATCAAGGAGGGCGACACGGTGCGGATCATGGAGTGCCGCCCCTTGAGCCGCGGCAAGCGCTGGCGGCTGCTGGAGATCGTGCAGCGGGTCGAAGCGCAAGCCTAGAACGACGCAACCCGCCCGCCCAGCGCGGGCTGGGACCGGCCAACCCGGATGACAAAAGCGCCGGGACGGCGCGGGAACAGAGGATGTCATGATACAGATGCAAACCCGGCTGCGCGTGGCGGACAACACGGGCGCCAAGGAACTGATGTGCATCAAGGTGCTGGGAGGCTCCCGGCGGCGCTATGCCACGATCGGCGACGTGATTGTGTGCTCGGTGAAGGAAGCCGTGCCGAACAGCCGCATCAAGGCCGGCGAGGTGGTCAAGGCCGTGGTGGTGCGCACGGCGAAGGAGATCGGCCGCGCGGACGGCTCCTACATCAAGTTCGACGAGAATGCGGCCGTGCTGATCGACGCCAAGAAGGAGCCCATCGGCACGCGCATCTTCGGGCCAGTGGGCCGGGAGCTGCGGGCGCGGCAGTTCATCAAGATCATCTCCCTGGCGCCGGAAGTCCTCTAGGCGCGGGCCGGGGCGGCCCCCTTTTGGGGGGCGGCGCCGGGAAACAGGACCTTACAGAGTCGTCATGAAGACCGTGGAACGACAGCCCGCGGGAAAGCCGCGGTTCAAGAAGGGCGATCAGGTGCAGGTGATCTCCGGCAAGGCCAAGGGCCAGTCCGGCGAGGTGCTCAAGATGGACTTGCGGCGGCAGACCGTGCTGCTCAAGGGCATCAACATGCGCATGCGCCACACCAAGCCCCGCCGGCAAGGCGAGCCAGGCGGGATCGTCCCGATGGAAGGGCCGATCCATGTCTCCAACGTGCTGGTGCTCTGCGCCACCTGCAATCGGGGCGTGCGCAAACCGTGCACCGACACCCAGGCGTGCAAGTACAACCAGAAATAGGTCGGTGGGCGGCCCAGCCGCCCGCGCAACCCGTCCAGCCCGGTGCTGGGCGCCAGGCAACCGAAAACCGCAAGCGAGCAGACGCGACGTGTCCAGGCTTCAGGCAAAATACAAGACCGAAGTGGCGCCGGTGCTGATGAAGGAGTTCAACTACACCAGCCCGATGCAGGTGCCGACCTTGGTGAAGATCACCGTCAACGTGGGCGTGGGGGAGGCCGTCGTCAACTCCAAGGCCATCGAGTCGGTCGTGGCGGAATTGACCCGCATCACCGGACAGAAACCCCTGGTGACCCGGGCCAAGAAGTCCATCGCCAACTTCAAGCTGCGCGAAGGGATGCAGATCGGGGCGATGTGCACGCTGCGGCGCAAGATGATGTGGCACTTCCTGGATCGGCTGATCTCCGTCGCCCTGCCCCAGGTGCGCGACTTCCGGGGGCTGCCGCGCAAGTCCTTCGATGGGCACGGCAACTACACGCTGGGGGTGCGCGAGCAGATCATCTTCCCGGAGATCGGCTTCGACGAGATTGACAAGGTCCGGGGCATGAACATTTCCGTGCATACCACGGCGCGCACGGACGAGGAGGCCTTTCGCCTGCTGGAACTGATCGGCATCCCGTTCCGCCGCAATTGACGTTGGACCGAGTAGACTGAGTAGACTGGATCGTAATCGCAACCGAACGCCAAGCGAGAGCACATGGCCAAGAAAAGCATGATCGCCAAGGCCAAGAGACCGGCCAAATTCACGTCGCGCCAGCACAACCGGTGCCGCTATTGCGGGCGGCCGCGCAGCTTCCTGCGCAAGTTCGGCATGTGCCGGCTCTGCTTCCGGCAGCGGGCGCTAAACGGTGAACTGCCCGGAGTGACCAAGGCCAGTTGGTGAGCAACGCGCCGAGAAACAGGAGAGAGCCCAGATGCCGATGACGGACCCGATTGCGGACTTCCTGACCCATATCCGCAACGCCATCATGCGAAGACATGCGACGGTGGAAAGCCCCGGTTCCCGGATCAAGACGGAGATCGCGCGGGTGCTGAAGGAAGAAGGATTCATCCAGGATTGGAACGCCGCGGAAGACAAGCGGGGCTTGCCCCGCATCGTGGTGAGCCTGAAGTACGACCCGGAGGGCGGCAGTGTGATCCGCGGCCTGAAGCGCGTCAGTTCGCCGGGGCTGCGCCGGCACGCCAGCTACCGCGAATTGCCGGCGGTGCTGAACGGCCAAGGCATCACCATTGTCTCCACGTCCCATGGACTGTTGACCGATTTTCAATGCCGCGATCAAAAGATCGGCGGCGAGGTGATCTGCCGGGTCTGGTAACCGGCGGCGCCGCATCCATCGAATGACGGAAGCGACAACCCATGTCACGCATTGGTAAACGACCGATCCCCGTTCCCAAGGGGGTCAATGTGAAGTACGAGGACCGCACCGTGCTGGTGAAGGGCCCCAAGGGCGAGAACCGCTTCGCCATGCCCGCCTCCGTGGAGTTGCAGGTGGGGGAGGGGACGCTGCAATTGGTGGCGGACTACCAGAACGACAAGCTGGCCCGCACCCTGTTGGGCACCGCCCATGCGGTGGTGGCGAACATGGTGCAGGGGGTCTCCCAGGGCTTCGCCAAGAAGCTGCAACTGGTCGGCGTGGGGTACCGGGCGTCCGTATCCGGCAGCACGGTGGAGCTGTTGCTGGGATACTCCAAGCCCGTGAAGTACGCGCTGCCCAAGGGCGTGGCCGCCCAGGTGGAAGCCAATACGCAAATCACGCTCACCAGCCACGACAACGTGCTGCTGGGCCAGACGGCGGCGAACATCCGGGCCCTGCGCCCACCGGAGCCCTACCAGGGCAAGGGCATCTCGTACGAGAACGAGAAGATCCGCCGCAAGGCCGGGAAGACCGGCAAGAAGTAGCCCCACGCCCGGGTTGAGGCTCCGGCCCGGTGCCGGGAAGCTGTCCGTGAATGCCGTTGTTTTGGACCGTGTGACGCCACAGGAAAGAAGACCATGCCCAGATTAGCCAGCAGGTTCGATCGGCGCGAAAAGCGCAAGTTCCGCATCCGGAAGCGGGTGGGGGGCGGGGTGGCCGCCAAGCCCAGGCTCAGCGTCTTCCGCTCCGCGCGGCACATCTACGTTCAGGCCGTTGACGATCTGGCCGGCCGGACGCTGGCGACGGCCTCCACCGGCGACAAGGAGATCAAGCCGTCGTTGAAGGCGTATCCGGGCAACCGGGCCTCCGCGGCGGTGGTGGGCAAGGCCATTGCCGAGCGCCTGCTGAAGTTGGGCGTGAGCCAGGTGGTGTTCGACCGGGGCGGCTACCGCTACCACGGGCGGGTCAAGGCGGTGGCCGATGCCGCGCGGGAAGCCGGACTCAAATTCTAACGGCCGCATGGCGACCGCGGACCAAGCGCCGATGAAGTGATCGCAGCCGACGAGGTGAAGAGGTGACGGAACGCACGGGCGAGAAGAGCGATCTGATCGAAAAGGTGATCAAGATCAGCCGGGTGGCAAAAGTGGTCAAGGGCGGGCGGCGCTTCAGCTTCTCCGCCCTGGTGGTGGTTGGCGACGGCCGGGGCCGGGTGGGCTTTGCCTTGGGCAAGGCCAACGAGGTGACCGAGGCCATCCGCAAGGGTGTCGAGCGCGCCACCAAGACGTTGAAACCGGTGCAGACCGAGGGCCGCAGCATTCCGCACGAGATCCATGGCCGCTTCGGCAGCAGCAAGGTGCTGCTGCGGCCCGCCACCGCCGGCGCGGGCATCATCGCCTCCGGGACGGTGCGGGCCGTGGTGGAAGCCGCGGGCATCCAGGACATCGGCGCCAAGTGTCACGGCTCCCACAATCCCCACAACGTGGTCAAGGCGGCGCTGAACGCCTTGTACGAACTGCGATCCTATGAACAAGTGGCGGCGCTGCGCGGGGTTCCGGTGGAACGCCTGCGCATGGCGCGCGCCCTGTAAGGTGAATCATGGCCAACAAGACGGCAGGCAAGCGGGCGGCAGGCAAGAACACCGTGACGGTCAAGCAGGTGCGCAGCGCCATCAGCACCCCGCAGGACCAGCGCGCGACGTTGAGCGGGCTGGGGCTGAAGCGGATCAACCAGGTGCGCGAACTGCAAGACTCGCCCACGGTGCGGGGCATGATATTCAAGGTGCGGCACCTGGTGGAGGTCGTCTCCCCGGCGCCGAAGGGCTAGTGCCGCCACGCGGCGGCCGGCGCCGCATTTCAGCGAAGCATTGAGGACCTACGATGAACCTACATGAGTTGAAAGCCTCCCCGGGCGCGCGCAAACCCAAGCGGCGGCGGGGCCTGGGGCCCGGCAGCGGGCTGGGCAAGACGGGCGGCCGCGGCCAAAAGGGCCAGTACGCCCGCAGCACCGTCGCCCGCCACTTCGAAGGCGGCCAAACGCCGCTGTATCGGCGGCTCCCGCGGCGGGGTTTCAACAACGCCAACTTCAAGGCGCGCTACCACGTGGTGAACCTGCTGGACCTGGTGCGCAACCCGACCCTGGCGGCGAAGGCCAGCATCGGCGTGGACGATCTGGTGGCCGCGGGCGTGATCCGCGACCACAATCTGCCGGTCAAGATGCTGGCGGATGGAAAGCTGAACCGGGCGGTAACCGTCCAAGCTCATCGCTTCAGTAAGGCGGCCGTGGAAAAAATTCAGGCCGCCGGAGGCAAAGCCGTGGTCATCGAAGGCTGAGAGCAACATGCTGAGCACGTTCCAGAACGCCTTCAAGATCGAGGATCTGCGCAACCGCATCATTTTCGCGTTGCTGATGCTGATCGTGTTCCGCCTCGGCGCGCACATCCCCACCCCGGGTGTGGATGGCGTGGCGCTGGCCGCGTTCTTCCGCTCGCAGGAGGGGACGATCCTGGAGTTCTTCGACATGTTCTCCGGGGGCGCCTTGCAGCGCCTGAGCGTGTTCGCCCTGGGCGTGATGCCCTACATCAGCGCGTCCATCATCATCCAGTTGCTGACGGTGGTCTTCCCCTACCTGGAGCGGTTGAGCCGGGAAGGCGAGGCCGGCCGCAAGAAGATCACGCTCTACACCCGCTACGGCACGATCGTCCTGAGCCTGATCCAGAGCTTCGGCATCGCCACCGGCCTGCAAAGCATGTCCGCGCCGAGCGGCGCGCCCATCGTGCTGGCCACCATGAGCCCATGGGGCTTCCGCCTGCTGACCGTCACGACCCTGACGGCCGGGACGGCGTTCCTGATGTGGATCGGAGAGCAGATCAACGAGCGGGGCATCGGCAACGGCATCTCGCTGCTGATCTTCGCCGGAATCGTGACGGATATTCCGCGCGCCTTGCTGAACTCCGTGCGGCTGGTGGAGGCCGGGCAGTTGCACCTGCTGGCGCTGGCCGGAGTGGCCGTGATCATGCTGGCGGTCATCTTCGCCGTGATCTTCATGGAGACCTCCACGCGCAATATCGCCGTCCAGTACGCCAAGCGCATGCAGGGCAACCGCATGGTGGGCGGCCAAAGCTCGCACCTGCCCCTGAAGATCAATTCGGCCGGGGTGATTCCGCCGATCTTCGCGTCGTCCATCCTTGCCTTCCCGGCCACCATTGCCGGATTCATTCAGATATCCTGGGTGCAGGCGATCGGCCGGCAACTGACCCCCACCGCCTTGCTATACAATGTGCTCTATGTCATAATGATCTTTTTCTTTTGCTTCTTCTATACGGCGATCCAGTTCAACCCCATCAAGATCGCCGATGAGATGAAGAAGTTTGGCGGGTACATTCCGGGGATTCGGCCGGGCCGGAAGACCGCCGAGTACATCAATCATGTGCTGACCCGGATTACCTTCGGCGGCGCGGTCTATCTGTCGGCGGTCTGTGTGTTGCCGGTCGTGCTCTTCCAGTGGCTCAGCATTCCGTTCTTCTTCGGCGGTACGGCGCTGTTGATTGTCGTGGGCGTGGGCTTGGATACGGTCCGGCAAATCGAGGCCTTCCTGCTGAACCGGAATTACGACGGCTTCTTGAGAAAAAGCAAGCGCCGCGCGGGCCTGCGGCAGTTGAGGATCTAGATGCGCATTGTCTTTCTTGGACCGCCGGGCTCTGGCAAGGGCACCCAGGCCAAGCGACTGGGGCAGAAACTGGCAGTGCCGCAGTTGTCAACGGGTGACCTGCTGCGATCGGCGGTGCGAGGGGGAACGGAACTGGGGCGCGAGGCGAAGAACTACATGGATGCCGGCAGGCTGGTGCCTGACCACTTGGTGACACAACTGATTCTGAACCGGATGCAACAGAAGGACTGCGCCGACGGGTTCATCCTGGACGGCTTCCCCCGCACGAAGGTGCAGGCCGAAGCCTTGGAGAAAGCCCTCAAGGTGAATCGCATTCCGATTGACGTGGTGATTGATTTCGATATTGCGGAGAAGGTGTTGGTGGAGCGGCTGACCGGACGGCGGGTCTGCCCCAACGGGCACGGTGAGTGGCACATCAAGTTCCGGTCGTCCGTGCTGTCGGGCTTCTGCGATGTCTGCCGCGCGTTGCTGATCCAACGGGAGGACGACCAGGAAAGCAAGATCAAGACGCGGATGGAGCAATACCGCAAGGACACCGAACCGCTCAAGAAGTTCTATGAGGCCCGCAAGTTGTTGCGGCGCATTGGCGCCACTGGGAACCCGGCGGAGATTACGGCGCAAATCGAGGCGGCGCTGCCGCAACCGCCCCCCGCACCGGCACCGTAGCGCGAATGAATCCTGGAACAGGAGGGGCCTTGGCCAAGGAAGACAGCATCGAAGTGGAGGGCACGGTCGTGGAATCGTTGCCCAATGCGATGTTCCGGGTGGAGCTGCCCAATGGACACAGGATCCTGGCCCACATCTCCGGCAAGATGCGCATGAACTATATCCGGATTCTCCCGGGCGACAAGGTGACGGTGGAGATGTCGCCGTATGACCTGACCCGTGGCCGGATTACCTATCGGGTGAAGTAGCCGCCCCTGCATCCAACGGTGAGAACATGAAAGTGCGATCGTCCGTGAAGAAAATTTGCGAGAAGTGCAAGCTCGTGCGCCGCCGTGGCGTGTTGCGCGTGATTTGCGAAACTCCGAAGCATAAACAGCGCCAAGGCTAGACCGGCGCCACCACTAAAAGCCAGACCGAACAGGAGCAAGGCCCGTGGCTCGTATTTCCGGTGTTGACCTTCCCAACAAGCGCATGATCGTGGCGTTGACCTACATCTTCGGCATCGGACGCAGCACCTCGGCCCGCATTCTGAAGAAGGCCCAGATTGACGAGAGCCTGCGCGCCAACGACCTCAACGACCATCAGATTTCCCAGATCCGCGAGATCATCGAGACCGAGATCAAGGTCGAGGGCGAATTGCGCAGCGAGACCAACATGAACATCAAGCGCCTGATGGACTTGGGCAACTATCGCGGCCTGCGCCACCGCCGGGGCTTGCCCGTGCGCGGGCAACGCACCCGCACCAATGCGCGCACGCGCAAGGGACCCCGCAAGGGCGCGGGCGTGATGAAGAAGTCATAACCGCGGCGTGGACTCCCCCGTGGGCATAAGCCCCGGGCCGACGACACCGGCAACAGCTTGAACGGAACGGACCCAACATGGCCAAAGGCAAGCGGGCAGCAGGCAAGAAGAAGGAAAAGAAGACGATCCCCAGCGGCGTCTGCCACATCCAGGCGACGTTCAACAACACCATCGTGTCGTTTGCGGACCCCCAGGGCAACGTGATCGCCTGGTCCAGCACGGGCACGGTGGGCTTCAAGGGATCGCGCAAGAGCACGCCCTACGCGGCGAAGACGGCGGCGGAGGACGCCGTGCGGAAGGTCCGCGAGCACGGCCTGCGGCAGGTGGAAGTGGAAATCAAGGGGCCGGGCACCGGCCGGGAGGCCGCCCTGCGGGCGATCGCGGCCGAGGGCATCAAGGTCACCTCGATCCGGGACGTGACGCCGATCCCCCACAATGGCTGCAAGTCTCCCAAGATGCGCCGCATCTAAGGCCCCGCGCCGGCGGCCAGGTCCCCCCGGCAACGGAGAAGAAAGAACCCATGCGTTTGGACGCAATCTAGAACGACGGAGAGCAACTTGGCTCGTTATATCGGTTCCGTTTGCCGCCTATGTCGGCGTGAAGGCATCAAGCTGTATCTGAAGGGCGACCGCTGTTTGACGGACAAGTGCGCGATCGAAAAGCGCAGCTATCCGCCCGGGCAGCATGGCAGCGGCTTTCGCCAGAAGATGTCGCAGTATGGCGGCCAGCTCCGCGAGAAGCAGAAGGTCAAGCGCATCTACGGCATGTTGGAGAAGCAGTTCCGGCGCTTCTTCGCCGAGGCCGCGCGCAAGAAGGGCATGACCGGGGAGAACCTGTTGGTGCTGCTGGAACGGCGGCTGGACAACATTGTCTTCCGCATGGGTTTCGCCTCCTCGCGCAACGAAGCGCGGCAACTGGTCGGTCATGGCCACATCCAGGTCAACGGCAAGGTCGCCGACATTCCCTCCATGCTGGTCAAGGTCAACGACGAGATCTCCGTGAAGGAGAAGAGCCGCAAGAATCCGCACATCCTGGGCGCCCTGGAGGCCTCGCGCCGCAAGGGCACGACCAGTTGGGTGCAGGTGGACGCGGGTTCGTTTACCGGCAAGCTGGTGGCCGAGCCCAAGCGGGCAGAACTCAGCCTGCCCATCCAAGAACAGATGATCGTGGAACTCTACTCGCGGTAATGCTTCGCCAGGAGTAATAAATGTACACCAGAAATTGGGAAACGTTGCAGCGCCCCAAGCGGATCGAGGTGGATTCCGACACGAGTTCCGATTCCTACGGCCGGTTCGTCATCGAGCCGCTGGAAAAGGGATTCGGGATCACCCTCGGCCATGCCTTGCGCCGCGTGCTGCTATCGTCCCTGCAGGGTTGCGCCGCGGTGGCGGTCAAGATCGAAGGCGTGTCCCATGAGTTCGAGGCCATCGCCGGCATCCAGGAAGACGTGGTGCAGATCATCCTGAATCTCAAGGCCCTCCAGTTCAAGCAGTTGGAGGAAGGCGTGTTGGAGTTGGAACTGGTGGGCGCGGGCCCGGCCAAGCTGACCGGAGCGGACATCGTCACCGGCGGCAAGGTGGAGATCCTCAATCCCGAGCAGGTGATCGCGACCCTGGACGACGGCGCGGAGCTGGAGATGCGCATCTACGTGGCCATGAACCGCGGCTACGTGACGGCGGAAGAGAACCAGGACGCGGGCCTGCCCGCCGATGTGATCTATCTGGACTCCGTCCATACGCCCATCAAGCGCATCAACTACGAAGTGCAACATGCCCGCGTCGGTCAGAAGACGGACTACGACAAGCTGATCTTCGAGGTCTGGACCAACGGCGCGCTCGATCCGACCGACGCCATGGCCTATGCCTCCAAGATCCTCAAGGAGTACATGAGCATCTTCATCAATTTCGACGATACGGAGGAGCCGGTCTCTCCGCCGGTGGAGCTGGACAAGGACACCATCAACGAGAACCTGTATCGTTCGGTGAGCGAACTGGAGTTGTCCGTGCGCTCCATCAACTGCCTGCAAAACGCGAAGATCGAAACGATCGGGGAGTTGGTGCAAAAGACGGAAGGCGAAATGCTGAAGACCAAGAACTTCGGACGAAAATCGCTGAACGAAATCAAGCACATCTTGGCCTCGATGGGCTTGAGCCTGGGCATGAAGCTGGATAACTTCGATCCCAAGGCCAAACCGGTGGCCGCACCCGTCCAATCCGACTACGTATAGGGGCCTGGAGAAACTCATGCGTCACATGAAATCGGGCCGTGCCCTCGGGGTCAAACCCGCGCATCGGCAAGCCTTAATGCGCAACCTGGTCACGTCCCTGCTGGAGCATGGGCAGATGCGGACGACCCTGGCCAAGGCCAAGGAAGTGCGCAAGCCTCTGGATCACATGATCACCTTGGGGAAGGCGGGTGACCTGAGCGCCCGCCGGCAGGCCCGCCAGTTCGTCCAATCCAAATCGGCGATGGCCAACCTGTTCGGCGATCTGGCCCAGCGCTTCGCCAAACGCCAAGGCGGATATTCCCGCATTCTGCACATCAACAACCGGCGGGGCGACGGCGCCGAGATGGCCCTGATGATGCTGGTCGGGGACCCGAAGGACCCGTTCACGGCGGGCGCCCCGGCACGCAAGACCGGCAAGGCGGCCAAGCCCGTGCTGGAGCAGGTGGCGGAGGAAGTGAAGGCCGGAACCGGCGCCGCGGCGGAATCCCCGGCGCCGAAGGGCGAGTAGGCGCCAAGGCGGGCCCTCCCCCGGGCCGCTGGCCGGGGCCGCGCTCAGCGCCCCGTGGATAGGTCCTCCGCGGGGTCGCCGCTTAGACGGCGGCGGTTCAATCCTCCCATGCCGTCACGGGGCGACCATCCCCAGCAGGGGTTGCAACACCCGCACGGCCGCCGGGAAGTCCGCGGCATCGCAGTATACGTTTTCAATCCTGAACACCTGATTGTAGCGCTCCAGCAACCCCGAGACTTCGCTGAGGGGGCGGTGGGCCAGCCGGCCCAACGTGCTTTCCCGCACCAGCATCGGCAGCACGCCCTCCTGTCCCAGGGTGGAAAGTTGCCGCTGCTCCTGGATATGCACGAACGGGATGGCGGCATCCGTCAGGCAGTCGAGAATCTCTTGCCGGCGCTCGCGGAGCGGCGGCTCGTGCAGCTCCAGCAGGCGGCGCAAGGGCCGGCGGCCGGCGATGCGCGAGGCCCAGGGCCGCTCCCGCGCCTGGTGCAGGAGGTTCGTCACGGCATCCTCCCGCGCGTCCAGGAAGTTCTCCAGGGTACCGTCCATCGTGAAGGCGATCTCCCCCTCATGCACCGCGCGGGTCAGGGAGTACTCGAACGCCATCAGGGTCTTGTGGAAGTAAACCTGCATGGCCATGTGAAATCGGGCCATGAGGAAGTTCTCGTAGGTGTACAGGCCGCTGTGGTCCAATGTCATCACCCGGCCCTGCGGGGTCACGGCGCTGGACAGCGAGCGGATCAGCCGCTCCAGGTCGAAGTGGCCGTACGTGACACCCGCGAAGTGCGCATCGCGCCGCAGGTAGTCCATCCGGTCCGCATCGGTTTCCCCGCTGATGATCTGCTTGAGCACCGGATAGAGCACGCGGCGCGGGTCCGCCCGGGGCGGGGACAGGCGCTGCGAAGGCGTCACGGCGTCGTCAATCAGCGCGCACACGTCCCGCGCCTCCTCCGGTGACAACAGTGGCGGAGACTCCTGGGCCAAGGCGTACACGGCGGCGACGGAGAAGTCCTCGTGCGTGGAGCGCTGGGCGGGGTCCAACCGGCGGTACCAGTCGCCCGGCAGCGGCAAGTCGGCCTTGGGCGGCAGCAGCGGCTCGAAGGTGTGGGAGAACGGCGGGTGTCCCAAGTCGTGCATCAGCCCGGCCAGCCGCACCACCTGCCGCCAATAGGCCAGTTCCTCGCGCGTGAACGAATCGTCCTCGGCCAGGCTGGGCTCGATCTGATCGAAGATGCGCCCGGCCAGATGCATCACCCCAATGCAGTGACTGAAACGGGTGTGCGTGGCCCCGGGGAACACCAGGTGCGCCAGACCCAACTGGGAAATGTGCCGTAGCCGTTGCACCAGGGGGTGGTCCAGCAGCCTGCGCTCGCGCTCGTTGAACGCGATGGAGCCGTGCAGCGGGCAGCGCACTTCATAGGCCATTCCGGCGGCGGACCCCATCGCGGCTTCCATGGATCACGGGCCGGCGGCCGCCGGCAAGGTTTGACTTTTGCGCAGGGCCACGGAAACATTGAGTCGGGCCACGGCGCCAAAGCGTCTTGATTCTACCATACCCGTACCGCCAAGGGAGCCGCATGATTCTGGAAATCGAATATTGTGGGGAGTGAAACTATTTGCCGGAGGCGGCCCGTGTGGCCGCCGAGGTGCGGAGCGCGCTGGCGCTGGAACCAAGGTTCATCGAGGGCCGCGGCGGGGTCTTCACCATCAAGGCGGATGGCAAGCTCCTGTTCTCCAAGGGCAAGACCCACCGCTTTCCGGAACAGGGGGAAGTGGTGCGGCTCCTGAAAGGCCAGTGAGGCGGCGCCTAGCGCGCAATTGGCCGGGGTGCAACCGGACGGGTTGAACACACCTTCCGACCGATGAACGGCCAGCGGAATTGAGGCCAATCTTCCGGGTGGAGGCGCGCGGGGAAATACGAATTGAGATTGATACGCCGGCCAGTTAACGGGTATACATGAGCGGCGGGTTTTCAGTATTGCGCACGACGGGAGCGGCTGGCGGTTCCAAGACCATTCCGGGCGTTCCCAAGGCGCAGCAACAGGGCAGGATGTTCAAGTCCCGAAACTTCAGGTGGCGAGGATGCGATGATGATTCACGAACGCGTGGCGGATTCACGCGGGATTGGCAAGTGGGACCTGGGTACAACGCGCTACATTCCCATGCAAGGCGGGTCGCGCTCCAGACTGCCGTTGCAGGATGACCCCAATTACCCCCGGTACGTCGGCTTCGTGGGGTTGGACGAGCGCATGAGCGAGCACCTCTATACCATTCCCGCCTTGTACAGTTACCTGGGCGGCTCACCCGAGGTGCCGGAGGGCGGCAGTTCCTTTACCGCGCTGGTGCTGAACGAAACCCGTGCCAAGCTCATGGTGGAGAAGGAGGAAGGCGAGGAGAAACACCTGGCCGCCAGCAGCGCCCGGCGCTAGCGGCCGCGGCGTGGACGCTTGCCGCCGGCACCGGCGCCCTGGCGCGGGCTGGCGGCGGGTGACCCCGAATGCGGACCGCGGAGCAGATTGAACAGCATGACCCCGCCGCTGCCGTCCGTCGGGAGCCGTCCCTGTCGGCCCCACCGGCCGATGGTCCGTTCCGAGACCCCCAACATCCGGGACAATTCCGCGGCGCTCAAGTGGCGCAGCATCAGTTGCAGCAGTTCCAATGCTTGCGCGGAAGACTGCGCATGCAGCTTGATCCCGGACAACTCCAGGCACACGCTCCCTGGCGTTCCGGCAGGCGGCGCCGCGGGCGTTGCCTCGCCGCTTGCCGTTCCCACGGGACTTCCCGGCGAGGGGGGCGGCTGCGCACTGCGGTGGCCGACTTTGGGTCTCATGGCTTCCCGGCAAATGGGGCTGCGACGGCTTTGGTGTGATTGAAGTATACATACAAACAATACGTTTGTCAATCTTCGATTTTCCGAGCCCAGCCTGAGGCTGCTCGGCGTACTGCCCGGAACACAGATGGCGGGAGGGGAAATGGGAATAGAACTGACGCCAGAAGAGATCACGGCGTACCTGCAGAGCGCTCCGCGTTGCATCCTCTGCGTGTCCCGGCCTGGCCAGGCCCCCCTGCCGCTGCCGATGTGGTTTGCCTGGATGGACGGCAAGCTCTTCATGCATACGCTCAGCAGCAGCAAGAAGCTGAAGCACATCCGCGCCCAGCCGGAAGTCTCATGTCTCGTGGAGTCAGGCGAACAGTATTTCTCGCTCAAGGCGCTGCTGATAATCGGCCATTGCGAGCTCATTGACGACCAGGCCGAGGTCCAGCGCGCGCGGGAACGGATGGACGAGAGCAAGCCGCTCTACAAGCAATTGCGCCCGGAAACCTGGCCCCCGCACCTGGAGCGGCTCTACCAGCAGCCGCGCACCCTGGTGCGCATCACGCCGCGCAGCATCACGTCCTGGGATTTCGCCAAGATCAAACGCTGACCGGCGGCGTGCACCCGCGCTCCGCTTTCTTTACAAGGCGCCCCCATATTGTATGATTTCCCGTGGAGCGGCCTCCACCGGAGCGGGGTGGCCGCGCCAGCGCGGACCGCGACCCATGCAAGGACAATTCAGGCGATGAAATCATCCAGGCCGGACGCAGGCGCGGCGCTGCTTTCGCAGGCGGACATGAACCTGCTGGTGCTGGATATCGCCCAGAAGCTCACCGCGAGCTATCAGCCGGGCCGGGACCGCGTCGTCACCCCGGAAAACGTGTACCAGCCCGGTGTGGTTGCCGGCAGGAGCGATCTGGAGACCTTCCAGGGCCGCCTGCTGCTTGCGGGATCGCGGGTGGAGGGATTGGAAAACCTCGACCACTGCCTGGGAGAACTGGCGGCCGGGCGCAGCATCCTGTTCCTGCCGGAGCACCGCGGCAACCTGGACGTCCCCTCGTTCAACCATCTGCTGCGCGGCGAACATCCCCGCTATCACGCCATCCTGGAGCGCCTGATCTACATCGCCGGGCGCAAGCTGAACGAGTCGTCAGACTTCATCAAGATGTTCACGGAGAAGTACTCGCGCCTGGTCATCGTCCCCCGCCGCGACCTTCCCAAGCCCAAGCCCAACGAGACCGCGGAGGAACAGGAAGCCCGCCTGCGGATCGAGAAGGAGGCGGCCCGCATCAACCGGGCGGCGTTCCGGGAACTGCTGCGGCTGAAGAAGGCCGGGCACATCTTTGTGCTCTTCCCGCTCGGGGGGCGCTGGAAGCCCGACGCCGACAATATCCCGGTCAAGGAGACCGCCTCCTACCTGGAGTCCTTCGATACCGCCTACCTGATCAGCATGGAGGGCAACACCCTGCCGCCCCTGGCGCGGATGGAGGACGAGCGGCCCATCCAGGATCGGGTCGTGTTCCGCGTGGGGCCGCCGCTGCCCACCAAGCCCTTCCTGGAGCGGCAACGGGCGCGCTTTGAAGCGGAGCGCGCGTCCGCCGCCGTGCCGCCCGGTCTGGACTTCGAGCAGTACACGGTCAATCGGATCATGGCGCTGCTGCACGATCTGCGGACGACCGGCTGCCAAGGGGGCGTCTAGCGGGTTGCGGAAAAACGAATGGACGCGGATTTGTGGGGGCTTTGCCCCGCCCTTTTGTCTGGCTCAGCGCCAACGCGCCGAGCGCCCCAGCAGGAAGCAGGGCTCCCTGCACCCGGTATAGGGGTATCGGGATGGGACGATCATGATCGGCCATACGGTGCGCAAATCGGCTCCAGGAGCGGAGCCGGGAATCACCGGCAAAGCCCTGTGCTTACTTGACCCTTTTGTTTTCGTGGCGGCCCGCGCCGGACGCTTGCGGGAGGCGCCGACAACCTCGCGCCGCGAAAACGCGGTGCAGGATGCGGGGGGACTTGTTCCCCCGCTTGCAGTTCGTTTTTCCGCAGCCTGCTAGCGCCCAGTCTATGCAATGTCGCCGATGACACGCACCTTCACGCGCAGGGCATTGCCGGGCAGGTAGGCCAGGGGCAGGTCTTCCACCTCCACCGTCTTCAGGGACTCCCTCCGGGCGCCCCCCTCGACGGCTCTGGCCTCCGCCTGCCGGCGCGCGCTCTCGATCGCTTCTTCCCTGGGGAGGCCGGAGAAGATCTGGTCCACCTCGCCGCTGACCTGGGCGATGGCGGCGCCGACCGCGTTCGCGACGGCGTGGTGGGGTACGCGCACCACCCGGCTGGTGCCCTCCAATCGTTCCGGGATCAGGAAGCTGCCGCCACCGACGGCGATCAGGGGCACCTCCCCCGCCTCGGTCTTCACGCGGTCCACGCCCTCGGCGATCATGGCCTGCATCCTGGCCAACGTCGCGCTGACGAACCCGCGGTCGAGGTGGCGGACGCGCCCCGCGTCTCCGATCTCCACGATCCCCGCGGCGACGGCGATGTCGGAGGCGGTGAGTTGGGTGCCGCCGAACACGAGCGCTTCGCGCGTGAGGCGGTAGCCCACGCTGCCAGGGCCGATGCGCGCGGGATCGCCCGCGATCTCCGTTCCGCCGCCCAGCCCGAGGGAGAGCAGGTCGGGCATGCGGAACAGGGTGCGCACCCCGCCGATCTCGACGGCATTGTTGGCCTCGCGCGGGAAGCCATGCACCAGGCATCCGATGTCCGTCGTCGTGCCCCCGACATCCACCACCACGCCGTCCTCGATGCCGGACAAGAAGGCGGCCCCGCGCATGGAGTTGGTGGGGCCGGAGGCGAAGCAATAGACCGGAAAGCGCTCGGCCACCTCCGCCCGCATGATGGTGCCGTCGTTTTGGGTCAGGTAGAGCGGCGCGTGGATGCCGCTGTCCTGGATGGCCTGGGAAAAAGCGCGCGCGGTCTTGCGCGCCAGATCCTGCAAACAGGCGTTGAGCAAGGCCACGTTCTCGCGCTCCAGCAGGCCGATCCGCCCCAGGTCGTGGGAGAGCGTGATGCGCAAGTCCGGCGCTTCCTCCCGCAGCAGGGCCGCCGCCTCGTCCTCGCACTCGGCCGTCAACGGGGAGAAGATGCCGCACACCGCCACGGACGTGTACCCGCCGCCGGCGAAGCGGCGCCCCGCCTCCCGGATCGCCGCGCGGTCCAGCGGCACCAGCGGCCGGCCGTCATACTCGTGCCCGCCGCGCACCATCGCAACCTCGCCCCGCACCCGCGCGGCCAGGTCCGGCGGCCAGTCCACGAACGGGCCCAGGGCCGCGCTGGCCGGCAGTCCGATGCGCAGGGCCGCAACCTTCATCAAGTCCCGCCGCTGCACCACCGCGTTGGTGAAATGCGTGGTGCCGATCATCACCGCCTGGATGCCTTCCCCGCCGTTGCCGCGGCCGGCCATCAACCCGGCCAGCGCCGTGCGCACGCCCGCGGTGACATCCTCCGTGGTCGGCGTCTTCACGGCCCCGAGCACCTCTGCGCCTTGGATCAGCACGGCATCGGTGTTGGTGCCGCCCACGTCTATGCCAATGCGCCTCATGCGGCCCTCTCGAAAACCGACGTGTAGTCCAGGTCATAGCCGAACGCGCGCGGGCCGACATGTTCCAGGCCCTTGGGCGTGAGCAGGATCGGCGGCGCCGGCAGCGCGACGACGCTGACGCGCTGGCCGTAGCGCAGCGACTCGGTCCCGACGGCCTCGCCGGAAACCGTGTCCAGGACGCAAATGATGTCCGGCACCGTGATCGCGACGGCGCCGTCCAGCCAGCCGACCACGAACTCGTTCTGGAAGGCGAGCTCGAAGCGCGAACCCCGGTTCTCGGCGAGCCCCTCGATGCGGGCCCGTCCGCGCAGAAAGCCCTCGGTGGTGCGGCGCTCGCTGTCGAGGATCTTTCCCTTGAAGAGCACCTTGCCGGATTCGGCCGCCACCAAGGCCCGCACGGGGTCGTCGTGCACGCGGCGCGCTTCATGCACCAGCCGGCCCAGCCCGATGGCCTTGGTCACCGTGTACAGGATGCCGTGATCGCGCACTTCCTTGCCGGTGCGGGGCGCCTTGCAGGTGGCGGCGATGGAGCCCACCTCCGTGCAGACCTTGCGGCTGATGCGCTCCATCCACTTCCAGCTTGCCGCGCGGGACACGATCACCTCGTTGTCGCGGATGTCCGCCAGGGTCAGCGGGAACATCGGCAGCCCGGCAATGGCGAAGCTGGTCATCTGGGCCTCGGGGAACGCGCGGCCCATGGCGTCCGCGTCAACGACGGGCAGCCCCGTCACGGCGGCCACCAACACCGGCTGCAAGGCGTTGCCGCCCCCGATCTCCACGGACATGACCGCGCTGAACTTGCGCCCCAGGTACTCCTCCATCATGCGCACCGGCTTGGCCGCGAACTGCGCGTCCGCCAGCCGCTCTTGACCCACCAGGGGCGCGCCCATGTTGGACACCACCGCGACCAGATCGTCGTCTTGCAGCGCGGCGGGATCCAGAATGCGCACGCGCGTGCCCTCCGCGTACAGATTCCGGGCGTTGAGATAGGAGAGGTAGGGACTGCCCCCGCCGCCGGCGCCCAGGATCCAGGCCCCCGTGGCGAGCAACTCCAGTTCTTCTGCCTGTAATTCCCGATCCATGCCGAAGGCTCCTTGCGTGGCATCGCGGCCGCGCCGGGTTCGCGTCCGGCGTTGTGCGCGGACGCTGGAAAGCATAGACTCTACGCGATCCCAAGGGCGCGTGGAATACGGGGGAACACGTAGCCGCGCTGGCGCGTTCCAGCGGGCGCCGGTCTGGGCTATCCCGCGGGACGGGCGGAGGCACGATCATGCATGGCATTGCGTCGTCAGCCGTTGCGAGCAAGGCGTTCGTGCCGCGCGTCGCCTTCCTTACCATTGGACAAGCGCCGCGCACCGATGTCGCGCCGGACCTGCTGGCGCTGATCGGCGGGCCGATTGACGCGTCCGAATTGGGCGCACTGGACGACGTGGACGAGGCCGGATTGCGGCGGCTCGCGCCGGGTCCGCGGGACCTCTGTCTGCACACGCGGCTGCGGAGCGGAGGCGATGTGGTCGTGGCGGCCGGGGCCATCGAGGAGCGGGTGGCGCGGCTCTGCCAGGCGGCGGACGGGCGGGGGTTCGATCTGTTGGTGGTGATGAGCACGGGCCTGTCGCGCCCCATCCATACCCGCACCCCGCTGGTTCATGCGCAGCGGGCCGTGGACGTGTGGATTGACGCGCTGATCACGGCCAACAACCGCATCGGGGTGATCTTTCCCCTCGATCGCCAGCTCAGGGAGACGCGCTTCGTTCACGGCACCGCCGTGCGGGACCTCGCGTCCTGCGCCCTGTTGGAGCGCGACGACCGCACCCAGGCGGCCGCTCGGCGCCTCAAGGACTGCGACCTGGTGGTGATGCACTCGGTGGGCTACACGGAGGAAACGGCCCGGGAGGTCGCCGCGGTCACGCACAAACCGGTCGTCA
>Ga0315281_10001223_pt1 | contig 37615 bp, 43 predicted proteins | sample YL17G07_0_MG_FD_204540 | JGI IMG/M metagenome (GOLD analysis project Ga0315281, IMG submission 204540) | Sediment microbial communities from Yellowstone Lake, YNP, Wyoming, USA - YL17G07_0 | ecosystem: Environmental > Aquatic > Freshwater > Lake > Sediment | place: USA: Wyoming | collected...
CTGTCGCCACGAACGTCTGCCAATTCCGCAGCGCGACCAGCGCGCAGACCACGTGCACCCTGCGATCGACGTCGTTCACCAGCGGGGCGGCGACGATCGTGACATACGCGTGGACGGTCCAATACACCTACGGCGCCGTCAAGGCGATCAACTCGACGAGCTCGTCTCCAAATCTCGCTATCTCCGACACGTGCGGAGCCGCCAACAGCGGGGCCACGGATGAAGGCGCGCTGAATCCGCTTGACGTGACGCTGACGGTCACCGACAGCCTCGGCAACACGGCGACTGCCAGGACCAACGCCGGCAACCAGCCCCAGTTCTTCGTCCAGCTCTTCAATTGCGGCCGATGAAGACCGGAACGCCGCCGGCATCCGCCGGCGGCGCGTCCACCCGGCAGAACGACGCCAACGACCTCCTCCAGATCCTGGTCTTCGGGCGCACGCTGACGCGCGAGCAGGCCGAGCGCGTCCGCCGCCAGGCGCGCACGACCGGCGCCACGATTTCCCAGACCATCCAGCAGCTCGGGCTCGCCACAGAATCGCAAATCAGCGCGGCCGTCGCGGGCTTCGCGAACCTGACATTCGTGACGCTCAATCCGCTCGAGCTCGATCTGGACGTCGTCACCGGCGCGCTGTCCGGTCCGTTCGCGCGCCGGCACGGCATCGTCGCGATCGCGAAGACCGACGAGAAGCTCACGGTCGCCGTTCACGATCCGTTCGCGCCCTTTCCGATCGAGGACATCAAGCGTTCGACCGGCCTGCGCGCGATCGAGCGCGTGGTCGCCACGCAGTCCGACATCGAAGCGATCATCAAGAACTTCTACGAGCTCGGATCGAGCCTGAAGACCGCCGAGAAGCAGCTGTCGGCCCAGTGGCTGCCCGCGCTGAGCCTCGGCAACCAGGAATATCTCTCGTCGGAAGATCAGGAGCTCGATCCGGCCGCCGCGCCCGTCGTCAAGGCGCTGGACCACCTGCTGTCGTACGCGTTCGAGCAGCGTGCCTCGGATATTCATTTCGAGCCGAAGCGCAACGTGACGCTCGTCCGCCTCCGCATCGACGGCATGCTGCACGACGTGCACGTCGTGCCGAAGGTCGTGTATCAGGCGATCGTGTCCCGCATCAAGCTGCTCTCGGGCTGCAACATCGCCGAAAAACGCAGGCCGCAGGACGGCCGCATCAAGCGCGAGCAGGGCGGGCGCGAGATCGAACTCCGCGTCTCGACGATGCCGACGGCGTTCGGCGAGAAGGCGGTCCTTCGTATCTTCGATCCCGACGTCATCGTCAAGGGCATCGACCAGCTTGGCTTCTCGGCGCCGGATTTCTCGATCTTCCAGCAGTTCCTCGGCCGCACGCACGGCATCATCCTCGTGACGGGCCCCACGGGCAGCGGCAAGACGACCTCGCTGTATTCGGTGCTCAAGCATCTGGCGAAGCCCGAGATCAACATCATCACGATCGAAGATCCGATCGAGATGGTGCACGACGAGTTCAATCAGGTCGCCGTGCGTCCGAACATCGATTTGACGTTTGCGAACGCGCTTCGAACGGTGCTGCGGCAGGACCCCGACATCATCATGGTCGGCGAGATCCGCGATTCCGAGACGGCCCAATACGCCGTGCAGGCCGCGCTCACGGGACACCTGGTGCTCTCGACGCTGCACACCAACGACGCGCCGTCATCGGTCACGCGGCTGCTCGACCTCGGCGTCCCGCACTTTCTGATTCTGTCGACGGTCATCGGCATCATCGCGCAGCGGCTCGTGCGGGTGAACTGCCCGCGCTGCAAGCAGCCGGACGAGCCGACGATCGAAATGGCAAACGGCCTGGGCATGCCGCTCGACGAGCTGCGGCAGCACGTGCTGATGAAGGGCGCCGGCTGCCTGCACTGCCGGCAGACGGGCTACATGGGACGCGACGGCATCTTCCAGATCATGCCGATCACGGAAAAAGTCCGCGGCCTCATCGGCCGTCAAAGCTCGTCGATCGAGCTCTTCGAGGGCGCGCGCACCGAAGGCATGCGCACGCTGAGGGAAGCGGCCATCGAGAAGGTCCTGCGCGGCGAGACGACCGTGTCAGAGATGATGCGCGTCGCGGGCATCTAGCGCCGCCCCGATCTTCTGCGCACGCACGACAAAGCGCCGCGGGGCGTGCCCGACAAACACGAACGGATAGCACGTAATCAGGGTGAGATCGACGTCTGGCGCCGGCGCCAACACCCACACATCACCCGGATTCACGACGAACGTCCGGCTCACGCGGTACTGGAACTCGCCGTGCCGCGTGGACAGCCGGATCTCATCGCCGGCGCGGATGCGCGCAAGCGACCTGAAGAGGCGGTCGCGGTGCGCCGCGAACACGCTGTTGCCAGGCTCCCACGGCAGCGCGGTATCCGGCAGATAGCCCACGGCGCCGGCCAGCACATTCGCATCGTCGCCAAGCCTGACCGCCGCGGACAGACGGAGACGAGGGATGTCGAGTTCGCCAATCAGGCCGGGATCGGGGCTGGCCCCTGGAAGGGCGAAGGGCTCCAGGGCTGAGGGCTCCGGGGCCAAGGGCCGTTCCGCGAGCATGCGGGTCACGGCAGTGCGGTTGTCAGACTCGATCCGTTGAATCTGATACGACAGCCAGCCGTAGCGGGCGAGGCAGGCGACGCCAATCGCGAGCAGCATCCACTCGAGCGTGCGCGAGATTCGCGACGACGGGTCACGGCGCATGGTAGCCCTCGCGCGTGCGCGTCACCAGCTTGCGGCCATCAGGCGATCGGACATCGACACGAAGGCGATGGAAGCCGGGCGGCCGGCGGGCGCCCGGAGGTTCGTACCCGATCGTGTAGCTGTGCCGGATGTCGAGCGCAATCTGCTGGAGCGCGTGATCCACGCCGGCGACGTCATGCGGCGCGAACGACGCGCCGCCGCTCGTCGCGGCAAACTTCGCCAGTCGCCCGGGATTCGATTCCGAATCCAGCGGATCGACCAGGGCGACCGTATAGATGGTCGTGTTCGACGCCTGCGTCGAAATCAGCGCGCCGGTGAAGCCGGCATGGCTGGCGTTGTCTCCGCCGTCGCTCACCACCACGAGGACCTGCCGTTCGCGCGAGCCCTTCAGGACATAGCGCAGCCCGCGATCGACGGCGTCGTACAGCGCCGTCCGGCCCGCCGGCCTGAACGCATCCGCCAGCGCGCGCCTCAGCACGCCGGCGTCGCTCGTGAACGGCGCTGACGGCTCGAGTACGGGCCGCACGTCGTCATCGAACACGAGCGCGAAGACTTCGTCCTGTGGATTACTCGACTCGACGAAGGTCGTTGATGCCGCAATCACGCGGTCGCGCACCGGGCTCATGCTGCCGCTGTTGTCGATCAGCAGCCCGACGGTGACGGGCGCGTCCTCGGCGGCGAAGAATCGAATGGGCTGCGGCTGCTTCTCTTCGAACACGCGAAAGGCGTCCGCCGGCAGCCCGCCGACGTACGCCCCGCTGCGATCCTTGACCAGCACGTGCAGAACCACGAGTTCCGATCTGGCACTGAACACCGGCGACTGCTGCGCCAGTCCGACCGTCGCGCCCGCAAGTCCGAGCGCCGCAACAGCCGCCGGAAGACGGACATGCTTCACGTGCGCGCGACCCTCCACAGTCGCAGTCCACCAGCCAGCGCCACGGCGAGAAGCCCGATCAGACCGAAGACCGGAATGCGGGTCGCCGTGACCGGCAGTTCAGTTCGCGCTCCCGCCAGCGTTCCCTCCAGGACGATGCCGGCCGGCACGATGGGTTCCGGTTCGGCCACGACCGCGACTTCGTCGCCCTTCGGTGTGATCCGTTCCAGCTCAGCCGTCTCCGGCTTTGCCGCTTCGACTTTGGTGGTCAGCACCGGCTCGGTGCTTTCCTTCGCGAGCAGGCGGGCCTGGTCCTTCGGGTAGATGAATTCGTACCCGATGCGTTCGCCTGGGTACCACCAGGTCTTCACGGCCGACGGATTGCCTTTCGCGGTTTCGAGGAACCGGACTTCCGGATTATGGCTCGCCTCGACGCGAACGTCCGGAATCGAGTGCAGCATCGCGTACGGCGTCTTGCCGTCGCCGCTCAGCACCTGAATCACCTTGCGGGTGGTGTTGGTGTCGACGATCCGGAACAGATAATCGCCGGCGGGCAGCGTAACGCCCGGCAGCGCAATCGGCCCGTTGAACGTGAACACCGTGCGTTTGTCGTGTGTCTGCGCCAGCGCGGCGCCCGCGGTGAGGGCGGCCACGACTGCCGCACCGCACACCGCCCATAGGAATCTTCCCCTAGTCATACAACCCTCCTCTGTCAGCGCGCGTACTGGGTCGACCGAATCGTCAGGACGGGGCACGACGCGCGGCGCACAACTTGATTCGTGGTCGATCCGAAGAGCGTCAGATCCAGCGCGTTCCGGCCGTGGACGCCGACCACGATCAGATCGGCAGCCACGTCGCCGGCCGCTTTGACAATTTCCTGATACGCCTTGCCGACGGCGACCCGCGCGGACGGCCGGCTCCAGACGCGCGCGTCGTCCGGAATGAGCGCGTCGACGCGCTGCGCCGTCTGGGTTTCGAGCTGCTTTCGCATCTCGGGCGAATCAAACGTCTCGGTAAGGAACGTGTCGTCGTCGGGCCAGTCGATGACATTGAGCACCGTCAGTTCGGCGTCGGCCTCCTCGGCGAGCGAGAACGCGACCTGCAGCGCTTCGAGCGACGGCGTCGAGAAGTCGACCGGACACAGCAGCCGCCTGAACGGGAGCTTCGACGCGGTGGACGCGCGCGGCGGCACGGTCAGCACCGGGCAGCCGGCGTTGCGCAGCACCTTTTCCGTCACCGAGCCGAGCACGAGATGCTCGAACCCGCTCTTGCCATGGCTGCCCATGACGATGAGATCCGCCGGAAGGAATCGCGCGTACTGCAGCACGCACTCGGCCGGCACGCCTTCGTCGATGCGCGTGTCCCACTGCACGAGCGCCTTCGAGGCCGGCTGCATCCAGTCGTGCAGTCGCGACAAGACCTGCTCGCGATTCGCGGGAAGCGTCTTCAGACCGCCGCGTTCGGCGAACAGAATGGGCGGCTCGAAGTTGAGCGGCTGCTGAAGCACATGCAGCGCCGTGACGTGCGAGCCATACCAGCCCGCGATCGCGACGGCGTGATCGGTGGCGTGGCGGGAGGCGTCCGAGAAATCAATCGGACAGAGAATCCGCTTGAAGTCAGTCATGGCGGCCTCACGTTTCTGAGTTGATTCGCGCGAAACACCCGCCGATGAACATTGCGGCGCCGGCCAGGCCGACGACCAGTCCTACCGGCAGCATGATCATCGTCACGCCCAAGCCAAGGCCCGCCACCATCATGACGAACCCGACGACGATGGCCGCGAGATGTCCGAGCGCGTTTTCCGTGGCCAGCACCCAGGGGCGATGCCACCACACGGTTGCGGTGGTGTGTGTCATCACGCACCTCCACCCATGGATCAGCAATGCGTGTGCCCGTGGATTAAGCGGGTTTTCGACGGTTTTCCGGCGGTTGTGTGACGCTACGACGCGTGGCGTCTGGACGGAAGGGCGGCTTTTGCCGCGCGCCGACGCGACACATCATCGTCGGTCGTGCGCGCGTACGTGCCGTCAGGCTTCACGCACAGGAACTTCTCCTGCACGAGCGCGTCGAGCGCGGATGCGCAAGCGGCGCGTTCGACGCCGCAGAATCGATGAGCCTGCTCGGCGGTCAACCGGAGGCCGGGCATTTCGAGGAATTCCGCGCGCAGGCGTTCGAGAACTCGATCCTGCATATGACCTCCCCACAGCGACTTCTGATCTTTGATCCTGGGGAGGCGGCGTCACAAGATACGTGGTCGTCAATTGCACGAAAACTCGGCGACGCAAGCACTCGGCGCAACGACGCTCAGGCGCGACGGTGTCTGCTCGTGTCCGCAACCGACCGGACTCGCGGACCACGCATGTCATCGCGGCCAGGCATTCAGTCCGCGGTCGGGCACACCGTGCCGAACGCGAATCCCCGCGTGCGCAGCGCGGGAATGAGCCGCGCTGTCCCGTCCACGGTCTGCCGCTGGTCTTTGCGCGGGGCCTTCTCGTCGCCGTCGTGCATGACAACGATGTCACCGGCTGAGGCGCGTGCGGTAATGCGCCGCACGATGCTGTCGGCCGTGCGCGGCCGGAACCAGTTCCAGTCCCACAGCATCCAGCCCCAGCCGATGAGCCGGTAATCGACCTCCTCCAGTCCGCGGTACATCTCGCCGCTGCGCCACCCGGCGTGCGGCCGGAACGCGCGGCACGGCCGCACGCCTGCCAGCGACTCGATGCGATCCGCGGCGCCGGTCAGCCTGCGCGCCAGCTCCCTCGGCGACCAGAGCATGTCCCCGCGCGTCGCCGTGTGAAGACCGACAGCGTGCCCTTCGGCGAACATGCGCCGGATGACGGGCGCCGTCTCATCGGTGACATGGCGATCGATCAGGAAGAATGTAGCGTGCACGTGCTCGTGGGCGAGTACGTCGAGCAGGTCCGGCGTCGTCGTCGGATTCGGTCCGTCGTCGTACGTGAGATAGATCGTCGGAGGCGCTGTCCGAGGCATGTGCCAGACGGCGCGATCGCCGGCCATCGCGTCGAGGACGAGCGGCGCCGGCGCCGTATGCACGAGCGCCATGATCCCGAAGCCGATGGCGACGACGATCCGTATCAAAGCGGCTCCCGTTCGTCAGGCTGCTCTTCCGCGGGCGTGGCCATGGGAGAACCCGCGGCGTTCCGCGCGCACGAACCACGCGGTGCCGAGAATGACGCCGGCCCAGTACAACCAGTGCGGAAAGTACTGCGGCACCTCGGTGGCGAACACGACGCGCCATTCCACCAGGAAGGCCGCGACGATTGCGCCAGCCGACGCGAGCACGATCGCGAAGTCGCGCATGGCGTAGTGCCGCGGCTTCCGAGCCGTCCAGAACAGATACGAACCCGCCACGACGAAGATCGTGGCGACCGTCGCCGGCGCCCACACCGGCGCGATCCACGGTAGCGGAATCAGAAACAGAATGTCCCAGTTCGTGAGCGCGCGCGGCCATCCGACGACGAGCCTGAGCACCGCGTAGTACGCGAGATCCCAGACGCCAAACGTCAGCAGGAACGCGCCAACCCGATCCGCCCAGCGCCGCGCCGACAGCCAGGCGACCGCGCCGAGCAGGAGGAGCGTGCAGGCTTCGCGCACGATTTCCACCGACACGAGATCCGCCGAGATCAACATGAGCGGAAACTGCACGGCGTCGCCCGCTGCCTGAGGCGATGGCTGCCGCAGATACACGACCGCCGCAGCTTCGATCCAGCCGAAGGCGAGCGCGAAGGCCCACAACGCGATGTATGACGCCCGCGTGTTTCTGTCTGCCATCTGGCTCTCGCTTCGAAAGACTTCTCCCGTAAGCAACAGCACAGGATGTGCCAGCGTCACTGGAATTGAACTTGCGTCGATTGAGGCGAAGGGATCTCGCATTGGCGGGAATCCGGCACCGAGGTAGCCATGTCTCGACGCGAGAACGACGACATCGCCGCCAGGCTCGACGAGATTGCGGCGATCCTCGCGGCGCAATCGGCGAACCCGTTCCGCGTTCGCGCGTATCGACGCGCGGCGGAGACGCTGCGGCGGCTCGACCTGCCGGTCTCCGGGATTCTCGAGACGCAGGGCACCGACGGTCTCGATCGGCTCCACGGCATCGGCCCGGGCCTCGCCCGCACGATCCGCGACATCGTCGTTCACGGGTACTCGCCGATCCTCCAGCGGCTTCGCGGTGAGAGCGATCCCGTGCGGCTCTTCACCTCCCTGCCTGGCATCGGACCCCGGCTCGCGGCCCGGCTGCACGACGAGATGGGCCTCGACACGCTGCACCAGCTCGAGGCCGCGGCATACGACGGACGGCTCGAACAGATCGCCGGCTTCGGACCCAAGCGGCTCAGCGGAATTCGTGACACGCTCGCGCGCAGGCTCCGGTCCACGGCGACGGACGCGACGCCGTCAGACGAAGGCTGGACGGCTCCGCCAGTCAGCGAACTTCTGGATGTCGATCGCGAATATCGGGACAAGGCGCAGGCCGGCGAGCTCGCACGCATCGCACCGCGGCGCTTCAATCCGCAGCACGATGCATGGCTGCCGATCCTGCACACCGAACGCCACGGCCGGCACTACACGGCGCTGTTCTCGAATACCGCGCGCGCGCACCGGCTCGGCATGACCAGCGACTGGGTGGTGTTGTATTGCGATGACGGGCCGCGGGAGCACCAGTGGACCGTGATTACCGCGGCGTTCGGCCCGCTGCGCCGCCAGCGCATCGTCAGAGGACGCGAAGGCGAATGCGCCGCGTTCTACGACGCTACGACGCATGTCGCTCGTCCCCTGGCGTGTCGTTTGCACTTTCACGAGGCATCGGGCCACTCGCCGCCGGAGGATCCGTCGCTTTTCCGGCACGCTCGAACACTATGACGACCCTCACCGCGCCTGCAGTCGGAACGCGCTGGCCTGCCATTACAAAGACGACGGGCGGACCGCTCGCGCCGAATCTCATCGACTATCAGCGCGCGTGTGCGGACTTTTCCTGGCGTGATGCGAGAAATCAGCTCGACGGATTGCCGGGCGGCCGCGGCCTGAACATCGCGCACGAAGCGGTCGATCGTCACGCCGCAGGAGACCGGCGCGATCGAGTCGCGCTGCGATGGCTGTCGAAAGACGGCGCGCGCCGCGATTTCACCTACGCCGATCTGCGCGAGGACACGAATCGCTTCGCCAACGTGCTCCACACGCTGGGCGTCGGCAAAGGCGACGCGGTCGCCGTGCTCGCGGGCCGGATTCCGGAGCTCTACATCGCCGCGCTCGGCACGCTGAAAAACGGCAGCGTGTTCACACCGTTGTTCTCGGCCTTCGGTCCTGAACCAATCGAGTCGCGCCTCAACATCGCACGAGCCAAGGTGCTCGTGACGACCGACGTGTTGTATGGGAGAAAGATCGAGGCATTGCGCGGCGCCCTGCCGAGCCTCGAGCACGTCCTGCTCGTCGGCGACACCGGCTCGGTGCAGAAGATCGCGCGCGTCCGTCACCTGCGCAGCCTCATGGCGGATGCCTCGCGCGAGTTCACGATCCCGCCGACAGATCCGGAAGACGCCGCGCTCCTCCACTTCACGAGCGGCACGACGGGCAGACCCAAAGGCGCCCTTCACGTCCACGAGGCCGTCGTCGCTCACCACGCGACCGGCCGCTTCGCGCTCGACTTCCACCCGGACGACGTGTTCTGGTGCACGGCGGATCCGGGATGGGTCACCGGGACGTCGTACGGCATCATCGCGCCACTCACGCACGGACTGACGAGCATCGTCGACGAGGCCGACTTCGACGCCGAGCGCTGGTACTCGATCCTCGCGGCCGAAAAAGTGACGGTGTGGTACACCGCGCCAACGGCGATCCGCATGCTGATGAAAGGCGGCACGACCGCCGCGCGGCGGCATGCGTTCCCGGACCTGCGATTCCTCGCCAGCGTCGGCGAGCCGCTCAATCCCGAAGCCGTCGTGTGGGGCGTGGACGCGTTCGGCCGGCCCTTCCACGACAACTGGTGGCAGACCGAAACCGGCGGCATCATGATCGCCAACTTCGCCGCGATGGAGGTGCGCCCCGGATCCATGGGCCGCCCGCTTCCCGGCATCGAGGCCGCCCTCGTACGCCGCACCGGCGACACGACGGTCGACGTCATCGACGCGCCAGACACGGAAGGCGAGCTGGCCCTGCGTCCCGGCTGGCCGTCGATGTTCCGCGGCTATCTCTCGGAGGACGCGCGCTACCGCAAGTGCTTCGCGGGCGGCTACTACCTGACGGGCGATCTCGCCAGGCGCGATCGCGACGGCTACTACTGGTTCATCGGACGCGCCGACGATGTGATCAAGTCGTCGGGACATCTGATCGGGCCGTTCGAGGTCGAGAGCGTGCTGCTCGAGCATCCGTCGGTGGCCGAAGCCGGCGTGATTGGCAAACCGGATCCGGTCGCCCTCGAGGTCGTGAAGGCGTTCGTCGCGCTGAAACCCGGCTACGCACCTGGCGAGGCGCTCATGCGCGACCTCCTCGGCTTCGCGCGCACACGCCTCGGCGCCGCCGTCGCGCCAAAGGAGATCGAATTCCGGCCGACCATTCCCAAGAACCGCGCGGGCAAGATTATGCGCCGCTTGCTCAAGGCGCAGGAACTGGGACTGCCGGAAGGCGATATGTCGACACTGGAGCTGTCATGAGCGAGGCCGTGCGCCGCGAACACGGATTACGCCTGCTCCACGACATGCTGCGGATCCGGCGATTCGAAGAGAAATGCGCGGAGATGTACAGCGCGGGCAAGATCCGCGGCTTCCTCCATCTCTACATCGGGGAGGAAGCCGTCGCCGCCGGCGCCATGCAGGCGCTCACCGAGGACGACGCCGTCGTCGCCACCTACCGGGAGCACGGTCATGCGCTCGCGCGCGGGATCCCCGCCGACCGCCTCATGGCGGAGATGTACGGCAAGGTGCAGGGCTGCAGCCGCGGACGCGGCGGGTCGATGCACGTGTTCGACGCCGCCACGCGCTTCTACGGCGGCAACGCCATCGTCGGCGGCGGACTGCCGATCGCCGTCGGCCTGGCACTCGCCGACACGATGCAGAAGCGGCCGCGAGTCACCGCCTGTTTCTTCGGCGACGGCGCGGTGGCCGAAGGCGAATTTCACGAGTCGCTCAATCTTGCGGCGCTGTGGAAACTGCCCGTGTTGTTTCTCTGCGAAAACAACCTCTACGCGATGGGCACGCGCATCGAGCGCGCGCAGTCGCAAGTGGACATCGCCGCCAAGGCCCGCAGCTATCTGATGCCCGCCGAATCGGTGGACGGGATGGACGTGCTGGCGGTGGATGCGGCCACGAAGCGGGCCGCGGACGCCGTCAGACGCGGCGACGGCCCCGCCTTTCTGGAGTTCCGCACGTATCGTTTCCGCGCGCACTCGATGTTCGATGCCGAGCTCTATCGCGACAAGTCCGAAGTCGAGGCCTGGAAAGCGCGCGATCCGATCGCGACCTTCACGGCGCGTCTCAAGCAGGACGGCATCGCGACGGACCAGATGCTGGCCGCGATCGAGACGTCCGTGTCGGACGAAATCGAGCTGGCGGTGCGCGTCGCCGAAGACGACGACTGGGAGCCGGTCGAGGATCTCCTCAAGGACGTCTACACGCCATGGCCATGACCACATACCGCGAGGCCGTCCGGTCTGCCCTGCGCGAGGCGCTCCTGAAAGATCCGCGCGTCTTCCTGATGGGCGAGGACGTCGGCAAGTACGGCGGCTCGTACGCCGTGAGCAAGGGCTTGCTGGCCGAGTTCGGCGCGGAGCGGATTCGTGACACGCCGCTGTCTGAGTCGACGTTCGTCGGCGCCGGCATCGGCGCCGCGCTGGGCGGCATGCGGCCGATTGTCGAGATCATGACGGTCAACTTCAGCCTGCTGGCGCTCGATCAAATCGTCAACAACGCGGCTACAATCCGCCACATGTCGGGCGGACAATTCAGCGTCCCGCTGGTCATCCGGATGGCGACCGGCGCGGGCCGCCAGCTCGCCGCGCAGCACGCGCACAGCCTCGAGGGCTGGTACGCGCATATTCCAGGACTCCGCATCGTGACGCCCGCGACGCTCGAGGACGCGCGCGGCATGCTGTGGACGGCGCTGCAGGATCCGGATCCCGTGCTCATCTTCGAGCACCAGACGCTGTACAACCTCGAAGGGCCGCTCGCGGACACGGCCGGAGCGGTGGACATCGATCGGGCCGCGGTGCGGCGGCCCGGCAAGGACGTGAGCCTGATTACATACGGCGGCACGCTCGGCAAGACGCTCGACGCCGCCGCGACGCTCGCGGCCGAGGGCATCGACGCCGAAGTGATCGACCTCCGCACGCTTCGTCCGCTCGACATGCCGACGGTCCTCGCGTCGGTGAAGAAGACACATCGCGTCGTCGTCGTCGACGAAGGGTGGAAGAGCGGCAGCCTGTCGGCGGAGATCGTCGCGCGCATTGCCGAAGACGCGTTCTACGATCTCGACGCGCCGATGGCGCGCGTGTGCAGCGCGGAAGTGCCGATTCCCTATCCCAAACATCTCGAAGACGCGGCGCTGCCGCAGCCCGCGGCGATTGTCACAGCCGCACGACAGGCGACGGGCGGCCGGACATCGTGAGTGAGTTCCTGATGCCCATGCTCGGGTCCGACATGGAAGCGGGCACACTCGTGGAGTGGCTGAAACGGCCCGGCGACGCCGTCGCACGCGGCGACATTATCGCGGTGGTGGACACGCAGAAGGGCGCGATCGAAATCGAAGTGTTCGAGGACGGCGTGCTCGAGCAGATCGTCGTCCAGCCCGGCGCCAAGGTGCCCGTCGGGACGGTTCTCGCGCACATCCGCGGAACGGGAACGAGCGCCGCAGCCGCGACGCCGGCGGCGCCAGCGCCTCACGTGACGAAGCCATCGCCGCCGCCACCGTCCACGCGCGCGCGCGTCACCCCGATGGCGCGGAAGCTCGCGGCCGATCTCGGCGTCGATCTCGCGCGCGTCACGGGCACGGGGTCAGGCGGAGCAATCACGCACGAGGACGTCCAGCGCGCCGCGCAGGCCACGCCCGCGGCGCCGGTGGACCGCGCCGCGGCCATGCGATCGGCGATCGCCGCCGCCATGGCGCGCTCGAAGCGCGACATCCCCCACTACTACCTCTCGACGACGATCGACATGAGCGCCGCGCTCGCCTGGCTGCGCGCGGGGAACGAGACACGGCCGATGACGGAGCGCCTGCTCCCCGCCGTTCTGTTGATCAAAGCGGTCGCGCTCGCGCTTCGCGACGTGCCCGAGCTGAACGGCCACTGGATCGACGGGGCGTTTCGCCCGGGCTCCGGCGTGCACATCGGCTGCGCGATCTCGCTTCGCGGCGGCGGCCTGGTCTCACCGGCGCTGCATGACGCCGATCGCAGTGCCCTTCCCGCGCTGATGCGGAGCTTTCAGGATCTGGTCGCGCGGGCCCGCGCCGGCGCGCTGCGGAGCTCGGAGCTGGCGGACCCCACGATCACCGTCAGCAACCTCGGCGACCAGGGCGTCGATTCAGCCTTCGCCATCATCAACCCGCCACAAGTCGCGATCGTGGGTTTCGGCAGCATCGCGAGCCGGCCGTGGGCCGCCGGCGATCGTATCGAGGCACGGCCGCTCGTCACGGCGACGCTGTCGGCCGACCATCGCGCGACCGACGGCCACCGCGGCGGGATGCTGCTGACCGCCGTCGATCGCTGGCTGCAGACGCCGGAGAAGCTGTGACGCGGGACGAGATCAGGCAGGTGATCGTCGGCGCGCTCGGGAAGATTGCGCCGGAGATCAATCCTGCGTCGATTGTGCCCGGCGTCAGCTTCCGCGATCAGCTCGATCTCGACTCGATGGACTTTCTCAACTTCGTCCTCGCGCTGCACGACCGCCTGGGTGTCGAGATTCCGGAGGCAGACTACCCGCGCCTCTATACGCTCGACGATGCCGTCGTGTATCTGGCGTCGAAAACCGTCAGCCGACCCGGCACCTGAGTTGCGTCCAGATCGAGGTATGCGGCGCTGGCTGGTCGTCGGCCTCGCGGTTGTCGCCACCCTCGCGATCGGGCTGGGGGTGCGATACGACGTCCATGGATGGTCGCTGGTGTTCCGCGCCGCGAATCGTCAGGGCATCCTCCGTCAGCTGGCCGATCTCGACACCGTCCCCATTCAGGAGCGCGTCCTCGTCATCCCCGTCCGGCATGCGTCGATCCGGGCCCGCGTCTACGCGCCGCTCCACTCCGCTCGGCAGGCGGTGCTGCTCGTGTCGGGACTGCATCCCGCAGGCATCGACGAACCGCGGCTTGTCGATCTCGCGCGCAAGTTCGCCGAAGCCAACGTCATCGTCGTCACGCCGGAGATCCCGGAACTGGCGCGCTTCGAGATCACGCCGCTCCTGACCGATCGCATCGAGGACGCCGCGGTCTGGCTCGCCACCGCATCCGGACTCGCGCCGTCCGGACGCATCGGTCTGATGGGCATCAGCTTCAGCGGCGGCCTCGCCGTTGTCGCAGCCGGACGTCCGTCGCTGCGCGATCATCTGCTGTACGTGTTTTCGTTCGGCGGACATGACGACCTGCCGAACGTGCTGCAGTATTTCGCCACCGGCGTCGACCCCAAGGCGCCGCTGCCTGCGGCGGCCCCGCACGACTACGGCCTCGCGGTCGTCCTGCTGACCGTCGCCGGACATCTCGTGCCGCCTGAGCAAGTCGGTCCACTCACAGATGGCGTGCGGGCATTTCTGTGGGCGTCCTATCTCGACAGCGTCGACAAGCGGCAAGCCGCTCGTGCATTCGCCGCGGTGCGGGCGTTGGCGCACACGCTTCCGCAGCCGGCGGCGACGCTTCTCGGCTACGTCAACGACCGCGACGTCACGCGCCTTGGACCATTGCTGTTGCCGCAGGTCGCCAGCCACTCCGGCGCCGCCGCGCTGTCGCCCGCGCGCTCACCGCTGCCGTCCGCGCCGGTGTTTCTGCTGCACGGCAGAAGCGACAACGTCATTCCGTCGTCGGAATCGCGGCGCCTCGCCGGGCGGCTGCGCGGCCAGGCGCCCGTCCGCGTGCTCGTGACCGAGCTCATCTCTCATGTCGACACGGATCAGCCGGCGCACCTCCTCGACGTCCTGAGGCTCTCGCACTTCTGGGGCGATCTGCTGGCGCGTTGACGCTAGGCCTTGCCCGCCTTCGGGACGTCCCCGATCGCGTCGTGCAGTTCGTGGACGAAGTGCGAGCGCGATTCCACTTCGCACAGCTTCGACGACGCGTAGACGGATGCGTCTTTCAGCAATGCGTCGCGCTCGGGCGCGGGCAACGCTGAAAGCGCGTGCGGATCGTGGCCTCGCGCCCGCAGGTACTCGTCGATGAGCGACCGTTCGAGTTGGCCAAGCGGCGTTTCAGTCATCTTTCACCCCTTCACGCAGACGAGCGGCTCGAGCCTCGCGACCTTTCGCGACAAGCCCGCGCGATCGGCGGCGTCGACGACTTCCGTCACGTCCTTGTACGCGCCGGGCGCTTCCTCGGCGACGCCGCGCGGCGACGGACTTCGAATGAGGATACCGCGCGCCGCCAGTTCGTCAACGACCTTTCTTCCCTGCCACAGCTTCGCCGCCGCATGACGGCTCATGCTCCGGCCGGCGCCGTGACACGACGACCCGAACGATCGCTTCAGCCCGTCGCTCGTCCCCACCAGGACATACGACGCGGTGCCCATCGTCCCGCCGATGAGCACGGGCTGGCCGATCGACGCGAACGCCGGCGGCAGATCCGGATGACCGGGGCCGAGCGCGCGCGTCGCGCCCTTGCGATGCACGAAGAGGCGCTTCGTGCGGCCGTTCATCTGATGCGATTCCAGCTTGCACGTGTTGTGCGACACGTCGTACAGCGGCGTCAGCTCCGCGCGCGGCGCGAGCCGCAGGAATGCACCGCGCACCAGATGCGTGATGATCTGCCGGTTGGCCAGCGCGCAGTTGATCCCGGCCCGCATCGCGCCGAGATACGCCTGTCCAAGCGGTGAATCGATCGGCGCACACGCGAGCTCGCGATCGGGCAGGTCGATCCCGTACGTCGGCGCTTCGATTGCCATGCGCTTCAGGAACTCCGTGCCGATCTGATGGCCGAGGCCGCGCGATCCACAGTGAATGCTGATGACGACGTCGCGTTCGCGAAGATGAAACGCCGAGGCGACGACGGGATCGAAGATCTTCACGACCTGCTGCACTTCGAGATAGTGATTGCCGGACCCGAGCGTGCCCATCTCGTCGCGCTGGCGGTTCTTCGCGCGGTCGGAGACTTTCTCCGGCATCGCGCCGGCCATGCAGCCCCGCTCTTCGATGCGTTCAAGATCGGCGGCCGTGCCGTAGCCCCGCTCGACGGCCCACCGCGCGCCGCCCGCGAGCATGGCGTCCATCTCGCGATCGTCGAGGTGCAGGCGGCCGACGCTGCCCACACCCGCCGGAACATTTCGCGCCAGCTCGTTGGCAATGTGCTTCTTTAGCGGTTCCACATCGTCAATCGTCAGGCCCGTGCCGATGAGCCGCACACCGCAGGAGATGTCGAAGCCGACGCCGCCGGCGGAGACGACGCCGCCGCGGTCGGCGTCGAAGGCGGCCACGCCGCCGATCGGAAACCCGTATCCCCAGTGGGCGTCCGGCATCGCATACGACGCGCGCTCGATCCCGCGCAGCGTCGCGACGTTCGCGACCTGCTCGTAGACTTTCGCGTCCATGTCCTTCACCAACGCTTCGCTGGCGTAGATGATGCCGGGCACACGCATGCCGGGATGGCGTTCAATCCACCATTCGACGTCGGATTTGCGCGTCAGCAGCGACAGATCCATGTTCCCGCCCTTGCCTACACGTCCACGATGCATTGCGCGAGCCATCGTCCGTCTTCCAGACGCTCGACGCGAAGCGCCGTAAACGTCGCGCCCTTGACCTCGACTGCGGGCTCGTGTCGCAGGACGTCCACGGCTTCACCACTTGCGGTCGCGTTCAGGCGCGGCCCGTCGATGGCGACGTCGAACGTGCGGAACAGCATTCGGCGCGTCGCCATCTCGTAGACGAGGGCGTTCAGCCAGTCCACGAGAAGCACATCGTCAGCCGGCGCGTCGCATGTGATCCGCACGGCGACGTCCGCGCGCACCCGATCGAGATCGGTGATAACGCTTGTCAACGCCGAGGCCGCCTGCTCGAACGCTTCCGCCTTGGTCGCGCCAATTCCTCGCACGCCGACGTCCGCACCATGCGGGAAGTGTTCCCAGGCCGCGACTGCCGGTTTTTCGTCAGGCATGCCCGTTGCTCCAATGCAGGGCTACGGCAGGCGCCAGCGAGGCAGCGTGAAAACCGGCACGCGGCAGCCGGCCGGCGTGGTCGCGCGGATTTTCCCCATCGACGAATACGGCTGCATCACAGCAGAAGACGGGCACGAGGTTAGATGCCGTGGGCTGCGCGTGCGTGGCGCGCGTCACGAAGCGTCGCCACGACCTCCTCGTCGGACACCTGGGCGAAATCGCGAAAGTGGAGGCCGATTGCATACAGCACGGGCGGCGTCTCGAGGCACACGACGTCGTCAGCCTCGCGGCGAATGAGCCGCAGCACGTCCGGAGACGCAACGGCGGTCGCGGCGACGAGCGTGGACGGCCGCCTCGCCCGCACGGCCCTCAGCGCGGCAATCATCGTCGATCCGGTCGCGATCCCGTCGTCGAGCACGATCGCGACGCGGCCGGCAGCGTCAATCGGCGATCCCGCAGGCTCGTACATCTGACGGCGACGGCGCAGCGTCTCGAGCTCGGTCTTCATCTCTCCGTCGAGGTACGGCTGATCCCAGAGGCCGGTGGCGTCGGCGTCCAGATAAGTCGCGCCCGTCTCGTCAATCGAGCCAATCGCGAGCTCCGGATTGAAGGGCGCGCGAAGCTTGCGAACGAGCACGACGTCAAGCTCGCCGCCCAACGCATCGGCCACGATCTTCCCCATCGGCACGGCACCGCGCGGAATAGCCAGCACCAGTGGATGCCGGCCTTTGTATGCGTCCAGCCGGTGGGCCAGCCGCGTTCCGGCCTGCGCGCGATTTTCAAACGACATGGCGTGATCTCGCAGTCCCGCGATCAGGGAAGCAACGAGCGTGCCGCCGCGGGCACGCCATTTGCTATTCATTCGGCTGGACAGCCATGACGCTCAGCCTCATCGCCGGATCTTCGAACATCCCGCTCGCGACCAGCATCGGCGAAAAGCTCGGCATCCAGCCATGCGCACGGATCGACGAGCGTTTCGAGGACGGCGAGCTGCACGTGGACATCGAGCACACCGTGCGCGGCCATGACGTGTACCTGATTCAGCCGACGAATCCCCCGGTCGACGAGCATGTGATGGAGCTGCTCTTTCTCGCCGATGCGTGCCGTCGCGCCGGCGCCGCGCGGCTGACGGCCATCGTCCCCTATTTCGGATACGCGCGTCAGGATCGACGCACAGGCGGCCGTACGGCGGTCGGGGCTCGCGTCATCGCCTCGCTCATCGAATCGGCCGGCTTCGCGCGCGTCATCGCCGTCGATCTGCACGCGCCGGCCATCGAGGGGTTCTTCCACATCCCCCTCGAACATCTGAGCGCGGCGGCGCTGCTCGCCGACGCGGTTCGGACGACGGCCGACATGGTGATCGTCGCGCCGGATCTCGGCGCCGTGAAGCTTGCCGAGCGGTACCAGGCGCGCCTGCATCTGCCGATCGCCGTGCTCCACAAGTCGCGCATCAGCGGTTCCGCCGCGTCCGAAGTGTCGCTGCGCGGCATCATCGGGGACGTCAGGAATCGCGCGCCACTCATCGTCGACGACATGGTCACGACGGGCGCGACAATTGAGGCGGCGGTGAAGGGCCTGCTCGCGGCCGGCTGCAAGCCCGACGTGGCGGTCGTCGCGACGCACGCCCTGTTTGTGGGACCGGCGGCGGACCGGCTGCAGGCGCTGCCCATCCGGCAGCTGATCGCGACAAACAGCGTGGTCCCGGCATCGATGCCCGCGCATCTTCAGACCGTGAACATCGGCGCCATGCTCGCTGACGTCATTGCCAGGGTCCACAGCAGCAAGTCGCTCGACGACCTGCTGGTCCGCGCCTGACGCGGCGGAGGTGCACGACAACAGACTACTCCACGAGATTCAACACGACGCCGCCGAAGATGCGATGCGCGAGCCGGCCTTCGCGGCCGAAGAACTCGGGCGCGCCATTGCTCGATCGAATCATCACGAGGCGATAATCGGCGCGAAGGCCCCACCGGCCGGTCGCGTACCACTTCAATCCGCCGCCGACGTTGCCGGTCAGGAACGCCTTCGAGCCGCCGATCCCGAGGTCGGTATGCCGCAGGACCATCAGAGAGCCGATCCCGACCGTCGCGTACGGCGTCGTCCGATGCGTGCCGCCCGGCGCGGAGAACGTGACGTTGCCGCTGTAGTCGACGACGTTGGGCGGCGCTTCGCTCATCGCGACGCCGGAGACCGAGAGCTTCTGGTGGTACACGCCGAGAGCGATGCTGCCGTTACCTTCGACGCCGATGTACCGGTTGATGTTGAGGGCCAGCGATCCGCCCACGTCGTAGTTGCGGAAGCGCGACTCGGAATCGCCTCCGACGAAGAACAGACCGCCGCCAGGGATGACCGTCAGTTCGACAGTGCCTGGACCGGCGCCGTGTTCCTGCGCGAACGCTGGAACCGCCAGCAGCGGAATTGCCGCGACGAACAACGCCAACACTGACTTCATGGCCCTACCCTCCATACCTGTCAGGGAGCACGAGCGGGCGCCTGCAGATGCTGGCCGAACCAGTCGCCGGCCAGCATAGCGACCCGTTCGAGCGTGCCTGGCTCTTCGAACAGATGCGTGGCGCCCGGGACGATTTCAAGCGACACCTGGCCGCGCATGCGGCGCATGGCGTCGCGGTTCATCGCGATCACCGGCGTGTCGTCGCCGCCGACGATGAGCAGCGTGGGCGCAGCGACCGTCGGCAGCGCGTCACCGGCGAGATCCGGACGGCCGCCGCGCGAGACGACCGCGGCGACGTCGTCTGGGCGCGCCGCCGCGGCCATGAGCGCCGCGCCCCCGCCCGTGCTGGCGCCGAACAGGCCGACCAGCAGCGGCTGCGTCTGCGGCTGCCGCTTCAACCAGTCCACGATCGCGACGAGACGATTCGCCAGCAGCGGGATGTCGAACCGCAAATGCGCGGTGTGCTGATCGACGGCTTCTTCGTCAGGCGTCAGCAGATCGATCAGCAGCGTCGCCAGCCCGCGCTGCTCGAGCGCCCGCGCGACGAACTGATTGCGGCGGCTGAACCGGCTGCTCCCGCTGCCGTGGGCGAAGAGCACGAGCCCGCGGGCCTTCGGCGGGATCGTCAGCTCTCCAGGGAGCTGAGCGGCGCCGGCCGGAATAGAGATCGTCGCCATGGCTCCTCACAAACCGGACGGATAGGTCTCGGCCACTTCTCCGGCTTCCCATCCCGCACTGCGTTCGAGCGGCTCAGTGGCACGCGTCTCGTCGATGTGAATGACGAAGTCGAATTGATCGGCGAGCTTCGCGTGGAAGTAGTGGCTCTGGCGCTCGGTCTTCGGGATGTACAGCACGCCGATGGCGCGTTCGAGATGCGGACCGGCGAGCGCGTGCGCGAGCGCGGGATCGCGAAGCGGCAGCAGGAATCTGGGAATGCCCGCCTCATGGAACAGCCGCTCGTAGCTGCCGGCCATGGCCGGCCGCACGTGCTTGCGCTCGGGCGGGCCGTCCCAGTCAGAGGCCGCGGTGACGGTGCCGCCGTGCGTCGTGAAGCCGATGTTCACGGCGGCCGTGCCGAACTGCTGCCGCACGAGCTGCCCGACGTTCAGCTCGCCGGCGTGGCCCATGTCGGTGGCGCGCGCGTCGCCCAGGTGCGAGTTGTGCGCCCACAGCACGATGCGCGGATCCTTCTGCCGCTGACCGAGAAACGCCAGCAGCTGCGCGACGGTCTGGGCCATGTGCTCGTCGCGCAGGTTCCACGACTCGGCCCGGCCTTTGAACATCGTCCGGTAGTACGCCTCGGCGTTTGTGACCAGACGCGCGTTCTGCGCCGCGAAGAAGAAATCGTCGGCGGCCACGCGTCCGTCGCGGCTCGCGTACTCGGCACGCCGTTTCTGCAGGTCGACGAGCTGGGCCAGCACTTCGCGCTCGCACGTCGGCGTCAGGCCGAACGAAGCGGCATAGCCGTACTGCTGCATCTCGTCACCGAACTGATCGAAGCAGCCGTAGCGTGCTCGTGCGCGGCGCGCCGCGTCCGGATCGACCTTGTCCAGATACGCGAGCACCGCCTCAATCGACGCCCGGAGGCTGTACAGATCGAGCCCGTAGAAGCCGGCGCGGCGCTCCGCAGGCTGCGTGTCGTTGTGCGCGCGAAGCCAGCCGATGAAGTCGAGGACGTCCGCGTTGCGCCACATCCACGTCGGGAAGCGCCCGAAGCCGGTCAGCGACTCGACGGCGTCTTCGTCGGTGCCTTCGCCCCTGACATAGCGATTCACGCGATAGGCATCGGGCCAGTCGGCCTCGACGGCGACGCCGACAAACCCTTTTTCTTCGATCAGCCGCTGGGTGATGAGCGCGCGCTCACGGTAGAACTCGTGCGTCCCGTGCGTCGCCTCGCCGATCATGACGACGCGCGCGTCGCCGATGGCATCGAGGAGCGCGTCGTAGTCACGCGGTCCTTCCGTCAGCCGGATCGCATGGCGGTGAATCGCGAGCACCGGATCCGAGCTCTCAAAAGGGCGCGCGAGCAGCCGGCGCACTTCGTCATCGGTTGTCTGCGCGAACTGCTGGTACCACAGGCCCACCGCCTGGAATGGATCTGGCATCGACACGCAGACGACCTCGTCAGCGATCTTGCGCAGCCGGTCGCAGGTTTCGCGGGCGCCGACTGGCACGGCCACGACGATCCGCGCCGGCTCGAGCCGCCGCAGGGCAATCACGGCCGCCTGCATCGACGACCCGGTCGCCAGGCCGTCGTCGACGACAATCACGTTCTGGCCGCGAATGACCGGACGTGGCCGCCCCTGTCTGTACAGCGTGTCGCGGCGATCGAGCTCCATCCGCTCGCGTACCGCCACCTGCTGCACCAGGGCGTGGGGAATGCCGATGTCGCGGATCAGATCCTCGCTGAGCACTTCGACGCCGCCTTCGGCGATCGCGCCCATCGCGAGCTCGGGATGCGACGGCACGCCGAGCTTGCGGACCAGAAACAGATCGAACGGCACGCCGAGCTCACGCGCCACTTCCGCGGCCACGGGCACGCCGCCCCGCGGCAGCGCAAGCACGACGACGTCGGATCGACCGGCGTAGGCGGAGAGCTTCCTGGCGAGATGACGCCCGGCGTCAACGCGATCTTTGAAAATCATGACGTGCTCCAGTCGGCTAGGTCCGCGCGGCCGAGATGCGTGCCGTGTGCGCCTTCACCGCGAGCCGCCGGCGCCGCGCGTAGTCCTGCAGTTGCCGCTTCGCCGCCGCGAAGGCGTCGCGCACGACCAGCAGCACGTCCTTACGCATCCCCAGGATCTCCATCCGCTTGCCGATGGCCCCTTCGCCGTCGCTCTTGGTCTCTCGAATGCTGGGCGAGTGGCTGACCGCGATTTCCTCCCCTGGCACGACGATGTCGATGTGAACCTCGAACCGGTTTCCATGTTCGCGATGCCGATGCGGGACACCGACGAGAACTCGGCACGCGACGATATCCGGACAGTACGTGTCGAGTTTTCTGGCGCGTTGACGGATTTCTCGGTCCAGCCATTCGCTTGATTTGAGGTTGCGGAACGTCACTTCGACTCGCTTCATAGGTCACCTCGGCGATTGTCGTCGTAGTGCAGGCCTTCAGACCTGCCTTGTTCCGAAGCACGAATGACGCCAGCCCGTGGACGCGCTGAGTCGCCGGGATCCCGTCGGCACCCGCTGGCACTCTCGTTGCTGACTTTCCAGGTATCACGCGACGGCGTGGAGGAGATGTCGCCATGCTGGTCAAAGAACTCATGACAACCGACGTCGTGGCCTGCGCGCCGGCCGAAACGCTGGCTGAAGTTGCCCGGCTGATGCGCGAGCGCGACTGCGGATTCGTCCCCGTGGTCAACAGCGAGGGCGCGGTGGTCGGCGTCGTGACGGATCGCGACCTCGGCCTCGCCCTCGGCGGCTCGACACGCGCGGCCGAGCGTATCTCGGCGGCCGAGGTGATGTCCGCGCCGGTCTTCGCGTGTTTCGCGGACGAGAACCTCAAGGCCGTCCTCGCGACCATGGGGAGTCATCACGTGCGACGCCTGACGGTGCTCGACAAGCAGCACGGGCATCTCGTGGGCGTGTTGTCGCTCGACGACGTGGCGCTGGCGTCGCACCGGTGGGGCTCCCCGACGGGCGACGAGGTTGCCGACGCGCTCAAGCGCATCGTCTCGCCGCGCCCGATCGCGGCGGCGGTGTAGGGCATCGGCACAGGAGGAGTTATGCGGACCGTGGTCATCCCGCGCGCCGATTGGCGGGCGAAACTTGACGAGTTCAGTTCGGTGCACGAAGGCTGGCGCGTGTCGCTCGATCTGCTGACGCCGGAGCTCGGCGCGCAGCCGGAAATCGACGATTTGCCGCTCCGCGGTGTCGCCGCTGAAGTCGGCGCGCGCGAGTCGACGATCACGATTGCCGCCGGGTCGACGGGCACCGACCAGATCACGCACACGATCCACGCGCCGAGGCGCGTGCAGCTGGAGCAGAGCGACGCCGGCGCCGACGTCGCGCTCGAAATCGAATCGTCCGACCACGCCAAAGCGATCCTGCGCTTCACGTCGCCGGCGCTCCCGGAAACCGTCGACGGCCTGCCGAGAAAATTCCCGCGGTGATCGCGGGACACCTCAGGCCTGGGGAACCGCCATGAAGAAACTCTCCATCCTGGTTGCGTTCGTCGCGCTGCTGGTCGCTGGATCCGGCGTCGCGCTGTATGAAGCCGCCGCCGCGCAGCACAAGAAACCGGCCGAGCCGGCACAACCCGTCCAGCCGCCGCAGCCGAAAGAATCGCGTCCGGCGCCGCCGGCGCAACCGAGAGAAGGACGCACCGCGCCGCCAGACACGCCGGCAACCGGACAAGCGGTTCCTCGCCCGCCCGAGGCGCGCAACGAGCCGCCCGACCGTCCACGCCGCGGCCCCGGCCGTCCGGAGCGCATCGTCATTCCGTATCCGGGCTGGCCGTGGTGGGGCTATCCGTATCCGTACCGGTATCCGCCGTCTGGAGGCCGTGTCTATGCGGATTGGGAGACCGCCGACATCCGCATCGATGTGTCACCGAGGGACGCGCAGGTCTATGTGGACGGATTCTATGCGGGCGTCGTCGACGACTTCGACGGCATCTTCCAGCACCTGACGCTGCATGCGGGCCCGCATCTCATTGAGATTCGCAAGCCGGGCTACGCGACGCTCGTTGCCGAATTCAATCTCTATCCCTGGCAGAGCATCACGTACCGGCGGACGATGGAGCCGTCTCGTGGGGATCGCGCTGCGGCTCCGGAAGTCGCCAGCGCGCCGGGATTCGAGGAGGGCGCCGCGCCGCCGCCGATCGACATCAGCGCGCCGCCTGGAGAGGTGCGATTCGACGTGACGCCTGGCGACGCGGCGATCTACGCCGACGGGTTCTACGCCGGGATCGTGGACGACTTCAACGGCACGCAGCACTTGCTGCTCGCGCCGGGACGGCATCATGTCGTCCTGAAGATGGAAGGGTACGAGTCGATCGACGTGGATCTGTCAATCGACGCCGCCCGCACGATTACGTATCGCGCGACGTTGAAGAAGCTGGGTCAGCCTTAGTTCTTGACGTACTTCGTCACGCCCCGCAGCGTGGCTTCCGCGGTGTAGACGTTGCCTGCCGCGTCGATGGCAATGCCTTCCCCCATGGCGCCATCGGAAGAATTCGGCGTCATGTGGGGCGGGATGAAGATCGTGACCTTCCCGTCTTTGAGACTGCCGATGCGAACGCCCCTCTGCCAGCCCGGGTGGACTCGTTCCGTCGACTCCGAGTCGGCCGTGTAGATGACGTCGTTCTTGTCGATGGCCAGACCGCTCGTGCGACCGAAGTCGTCGTACTCGCTGACGAACTTCCCGTCCTTCGTCAGGATCTGGATGCGATGGTTGTGGCGGTCGGCGACGATCAGCCGGCCCTTCGAATCGAACGCGAGCCCATGCGGCGTCCGGAACTCACCGGGCCCCGTTCCGGCCTTGCCGATGATCCGCAGGAGCTTTCCCTTCTTGTCGAACACCGAGATCCGTCCGATCAGTTTGGGATCGGCGACGTCGGTGTGGCTCTCGGCGACGTAGACGTCGCCGTTCTTCGGATCGGTCACGGCGACGGTCGGATCGGTGAGCCCGGCCAGGGTCATCAGTGCTTTGCCGTCAGGCGTGAACTTGACGACGGTGCCCCCCTTGCCGCCTTCGCCACGCGAGTCCGCCACCCACACGTTGCCGTCGCGATCGACGTGGATGCCATGCGGCCACACGAACAGGCCCGCGCCGAAGCTTCTGATTTCTTTTCCTGACTCGTCGAAGTGGTGAACCGGATTGACTTGAGAGCCGAGACAACCCGGCGTCGTGCCAGCCGAGCATCGATCGACGGCCCACACCGTCTTCCCATCGTGATCGACGGCCACGCCATTCGATCCGCCCCACGGCCGCTGCTCGATGGTCAGCTGGGCCCAATCGCGGATGACGCGGTACGGATTGGCGCCGCTGTTGACGGGCGGAACTTTGTCCGTCTGAGGCGTGCCGCCACGCTGCTGCGCGTGCAGCGCGACGCCGGCGATCAGCAACAGCGCCGCGAGCGAGGATCGTGTTTTCATTTGAAGCTCTGAATCGCTTTGTTGTGCAGCGAGTCCGGCGTGATCTCAACGAGCTCGACGCGGCCCATGTACGGATCGGTGATGTTGGCGAGATTCACCTTCGTGCCGGCGCTGGCAGTGACGTTCGTCACCGTCGCTCCGCGATTCCTGAACGCCGCCACGGACGCAGCGGCGTTGTCGACGACGAGGCCGTAGTGCGTGAAGCCGGCGGGTCGATCCGGGCCTGGGCCGGCCTGCTGGATCTCGAGGAACGTGTTCCTGCTGATGTGCATGTACACGAGCGTCGGCTGCCCCTTGTCGTCGCTGACGCGGAACGCTTCGCGGTAGCCCATCTTCTCTGTGTAGTACTTGATGGCGTCCGGAACGTTCGGCACATTGATGCCGACGTGATTCATCATCGAGACGCCAGGACTGGCGCTCTGCGCCATGGCGACATGGACCGCCAGGCCTGTCATGAGCCCGGCTGTGAACAACACTGCTCCGCGCATAGTTCCCCCTAGCTTGCCTTGCCGAAGCTCGCCCGCGATCGCGCGAAGGTTGGCGGAGAGAGAGGGATTCGAACCCTCGGTAGAGTTTCCCCTACACACGCTTTCCAAGCGTGCGCCTTCAACCACTCGGCCATCTCTCCGCGCGAGTGGAATCAATAGCTTACCGTGGGGCGGCAACTCGCTCAACGTCAAAACTATCGCGTGATGGGTCGTCGCGTCTGGTGATACACGCGAACGAGCAGCAGTTCGTCAGGGTGCCGCTGGTAGTAAATGCGGAACGGCGACCGCCCAACTGCGCACGAGTGCGCCGGAGCAGCCGCGAAGTGGGGCCGTCGAATTCCTGGGCCGCCAGGCGCTCGCTGCACCGCGCGAGCTCAAGGTCGTTCACCGCCCGAGAGCGGCGTCGATGCCGGCTTCCTCCTCAGGCGTCAGTTCACGCAGCTCCGATGGAATGTCCTTGCCATTCCACGTCACGACTCTTGCGGGGCGGGTCATGCTCCCAGTCTAGCAGACGTCCCTCGCAATGCGCGGAAGGCCGCGAGCATTTCGGTGTAGGAGAAGTTCGCGTTGCGGCCGCTCGGGTTCGGCAGGACGAAGACGCGCGATCCTTCAAGCCGTACACGTTGAAGGCCGAGTTTCACGGGCTGGCCGCTGCGCAAACCGAACAGGCTGCGAAACACGGTGACGCCGATGAGCGCGACAACCGGCGGCTTGAAGCGCCGGATCTTGCGCCGCAGCACCTTCGCGCCCGCGACATATTCCTCGGGCCGCAGCGTGTCGATGCCGGGCGTCATGCGCGCCACGAGATTCGTGATGCCGAACCCCCACTCCGGCAGCCGGCCGTCGTCTTCCGCGCGCATCGGCTCTGGCACGAGCGTCGATTCATACAGCAGCCGCCAGAAGCGATTCGAGTATCCGGCGAAGTGATGGCCAATGGCCTCGGACCGCTGGCCGGGATTGATGCCGACAAACAGAATCCTGACGCCAGGTTTGATACGATCCCGCAGCATGAACTGGTTGTTTAAGGAAGAACCGTCCAACTATAGCTACGACGCGTTCGCGCAGGACAAGAAAACCGTCTGGAGCGGCGTGAAGAACCCGGTCGCGCAGAAGCATCTTCGCTCGGTGAAGAAAGGCGACTCGGTCTTCTACTACCACACCGGCGACGAGAAATCCGTCGTCGGCATCGCGAGAGCGTCGTGCGACGCGTATCCGGATCCGAAAGACAAGAGCGGCAAGGCGCACGTCGTGGACATCGTGCCGGTGAAGGAGCTGAAGCGGCCGGTGACGCTCAAGGAGATCAAAGCGGACCCGTTCTTCAGCGACTTCGCGCTCGTGCGGATCTCGCGGCTGTCGGTGATGCCGGTCACCGATGCGCAGTGGAGGCGGATCGAAACGATCGCCGGCGGGCAGGGGTAGCGGCGGCTACCGGCTCGTCAGCTTCTCCACCGACGCCTTCAGGTCCGTCAGGTCGTGGTGCAGCACTTCGCGGACCTTCCCCGCCATGGCCCACTCGATAGGCGACAGCAGCCCCGGCGGCAGGCCCTGGGGATTCAGGCCGAACTCGATGCTCACCTTCGTTCCCCCGGCGACCGGCTCGAACGTAAAGACGGTGTCGATGCGAACGCCGGCTTTGTGATGCGTGATCGTGTACGAGCGGTTGCGTTCGAACGCCGTCACTTCCATTTCGGCCTCGTCCAGCCGGCCGAGGACTTCCCGCGTCTCGCGCCAGCGCGAGCCGAGCGAAAAACTGTGCGCCGTCAGAATCTCGATTTCCTTGATCCCTGACACGCGTTCGGCGCCGTGTTCGATGTCGGTGAACGCCTGAAACACCTTTTCGACGGGCGCGGAAATCTGTTCTGTCACGACCACGTTTGCCATAAACCGCTCCTTCGCTCGCGCCGGACTCCCGGCTGTCAGCGCCGTGTGTTCCTCCCCTAACTGCACACGGTATGCCGCCAGGCGCCGGGGTTGAGCGCCGGATTGTCGGCAGATGGAATCAGTTCACGCGTCGGGAGCGCACGGTCAGGAAGGTGATCGCCGTGATCGCAGAAAGCGCGCAGGACCAGACGAGCGCCAGCGTCGAAAAGCGCATCCGCTCGTACATGTAACCGCCGAGCGCGGGACCAACCAGCAACCCCACCGCCCAGATCGCGTTGTAGAACCCGTAGGCCGTGCCAAACGATCCGAGCCCGGCCTCCGATGTCGCATCCGCCATGAACGTGAGCGACGGCGTCGCCACGAGCGCGAACGTCCCCGCCAGCAGCACGCAGAAGACGACGGCCGACTGAAAGCTCCACGTACGCCCGAGGATCGGCATCATCACCGAGCACGCGAGCAGGCCGATGCCGGTCAGCCGCCTGGCGCCCCACTTGTCCGCCGCTCGCCCGACGAGGGGATGAAACAGGGTGTTCGCGAGCGCCGCCGCCGCGAACACCGTGCCCACGCGCGCCGGCCCGATCCCCAGCGAGTCCTGCAGATACAGCACGAACACCGGCTCGAACATCGTCATCGTCGACGCCAGGAGAAGGACGACAACGCCGCAGGCGGCGACTTGACGATCGCGCAGAAGCCTGGCGACGGGCACCGCTTCGCGCGAGGCGCGATGATCGGGCAGCCGAAGCCACACGAAACCCGCCGTCGTGACCACGGCCATCCCCGTCGTCACGAGAAACGGCATGCGGATGCCGCCGATCTCATAGAGCCATCCGCCAATGGACGGACCGACCATATAGGCGAGGCTCGTCCCGCCGAGGATGATCCCCGTCACGCGCCCGCGTTCCTCAGGCGCGTACACGTCCGCGACAAGCGCGAAGCCGACGACCCACGTGATCGCATCGGCCGCGCCCTGCACCAGCCGCGCGGCAAACAACGCCGGCAGCGCGAGCGCGTACGCGAACAGCAGCGTCGACGCCGCCAGCGCGATGAGGCCCGCGAGCATCGGTCCTTTCCGTCCAATGCGATCCGATACGGCGCCCATCGGCATCGACACGAGGAGCATCGTCACGCCGAAGCTCCCGAACAGCAGTCCGATCATCGTCGGCGACGCGCCGAGCCGCTTGCTCAAATCCGGGAGCACGGGGACGGCAATCGAGTAGGCGACGATGTCGGTGAAGCAGGCGGCCGTGACCAGCGCGACCGCGGCGGAGCGTGATTCTCGCAAAGACATTGCTGACTTGTGAGCCTTCTAGCCACGAAGACATGAAACACACAAAGGTACACGAAAAACGAACTAGGTTTTGTGTTTCTTCGTGTTCTTCGTGTTCTTCGTGACTTCGTGGCTCAGGTCCGTGGCTTTAGGTAGACACATCCCAGCGGCGGGACGGTGAGCGTGATCGACTGGTCGAAGCCGTGCGAGGGAACGGGCTCGGTGGCGACGCCGCCGAGGTTGCCGGCGTTGCTGCCGCCGTACAGCTCGCTGTCGCTGTTGAGGATCTCCGCGTAGTGGCCCGGCTGCGGGACGCCGATGCGGTAGGCCACGCGCGGCACCGGTGTGAAGTTGAACGCCATCACGAGGCAGTCGCGGCGATCGCGCGCGAACCGGACCATGGAGACGACGCTGTTCTCGTTGTCGTTGCAGTCGATCCAGCTGAAACCGTCTGGCGTGAAGTCGCGCTCGTGCAGCGCCGGCTCGGCCGCGTAGTGCCGGTTCAGGTCCTGGACGAAGCGCTTGAGCGACGCGTGCGCCGGATCCTGCAGGAGGTGCCAGTCAAGGCTGCGATCGTGGTTCCACTCGTGCCACTGCCCGAACTCGGCGCCCATGAACAGCAGCTTCTTTCCGGGATGCCCGTACATGTAGCCGTAGAGCGTCCGCAGGGTCGCGTGCTTCTGCCAGACGTCGCCCGGCATCCGGTCGAGCAGCGAACGTTTGCCGTGGACGACTTCGTCGTGCGAGAACGGCAGGATGAAGTTCTCGGTGAAGGCGTACAGCATCGAGAAGGTGATCTGGCTGTGATGCCAGCGCCGATGCACGGGATCTTCGTGCGTGTACTGGAGCATGTCGTGCATCCAGCCCATGTTCCACTTGTACGTGAACCCCAGGCCGCCGAGATGGACCGGCCGGCTGACGCCGCCCCATGACGTCGACTCCTCCGCCGCGGTGATCGATCCCGGGTATTCGCCGTGGGTCAGGCGATTAAGCTGCTGCAGAAAACCGATGGCGTCGAGGTTTTCGCGGCCGCCGTACTGATTCGGGATCCACTCGCCCTCCTGGCGCGAGTAATCGAGATAGAGCATCGACGCCACGGCGTCCACGCGGAGGCCGTCGACGTGATATTCGTCGAGCCAGAACAGGGCGTTCGACAGCAGGAAGTTGCGCACTTCGTTTCTGCCGTAGTTGAAGATCAGCGTGCCCCAGTCCTGATGCTCGCCCTGGCGCGGGTCGGCGTGCTCGTAGAGCGCCGTGCCGTCGAACCGCGCCAGTCCGTGCTGATCTTTCGGAAAATGTCCAGGCACCCAGTCGAGAATCACGCCGAGGCCGGCCTCGTGGCACGCGTCGACGAAGAGCTTGAAGTCTTCCGGCGTGCCGAAGCGGCTCGTCGGGGCAAAGAACCCCAGCACCTGATAGCCCCACGACCCGGAAAACGGATGCTCCATCACCGGCAGCAGCTCGATGTGCGTGAACCCGAGCTCCTTCACGTACGGCACGAGCCGGCGCGCGAGCTCGGTATACGTCAGGAAGCGATTCCCCTCCTCCGGCACACGCGCCCACGACCCCAGGTGCACTTCGTAAATGGCCATCGGCCGGTCGAGCCATTCGCCCTGCCCGCGCCGGCTCGACATCCACGCCTGGTCTTTCCACTGGTAGCGCGTGATGTCGCGCACGACGGACGCCGACTGCGGCGGCACTTCGAACGCAAAGCCGAAGGGATCGGCCTTCTTCAGCATCTCGCCGGTCTTCGCCCTGATCTCGAACTTGTAGTTCTCGCCGTCGCGCAGATCGGGAATGAAGATCTCCCAGATGCCGGACGGCATCAGCAGCCGCATCGGGTGGACGCGGCCGTCCCACCCGTTGAAGTCGCCGACGACGCTGACGCGATCGGCGTTGGGCGCCCACACCGAGAAATGGACGCCCACGGTCGTGCCGACGGTGATGCGGTGCGCGCCGAGCTTCTCGTAGGCGCGATGATGCGTGCCTTCCGACAGCAGATGCAGATCGAAGTCGGTCAGGACGCGGCCGTAGCGGTAGGGATCGTCGACCTCGATCACGTGGCCGCCGTGGTATGAGATGACCAGGCGGTAGTCGATGGCGACGTCGCCTCCGGGCACGCGCGCTTCGTAGCGTCCGTCCTCGACGAGCGACATCGGGACCAGCTGGCCGCTCTTCGTCCGGATTTCAACCGAGGCCGCTGCGGGATGACACGCGCGCACGACGACCCCTCCGCGCGGGTCTGGATGAGGGCCCAGATGCGCGAAGGGATCGGCTTGAACAATCGCCAAATCTACTTTTCGACCGTCGCCGTCTTGATGTAGTCGAGCTTGGGGAAGCTCGCGATCAGGAACTTGTTCCCTTCGGCGGCGATGCGTCCCTGCGCGTTCTGCGGCGCGGCGCCGTACTCGGCGTTCAGCAGCTCGACGAGTTCCATGCCTTCGGTGACCTGGCCAATCGGCACGAAGCCCTGCGCGTCGAGATAGGAATTGTCCTTGTAGTTGATGAACAGCTGCGTGCCGCGGCTGTTGGGCTGGCCCGTCGTGCCGTAGGTCAGCATGCCGCGCACGTTCTTCTGCATGTTCGGCGGATCGTCCATCAGTCGCACCTTGTCCCAGGCGGCATTCACGGCCGGGTCGCCGTTGATGCCGAACTGCGCCATGAAGTTCGGGATGACGCGGAAGAAACGGGCGCCCGAGAAGAATCCGTTGCGCGTCATGTTGTAGAAGCGATCGGCGCCCTTCGGCGCCCAGTCGCGGTGCACCTCGAGCGTGACGACGCCCTTTGTCGTGTCGAACTTCACTTTGAACGTGTCGGGCGCCTTCGCCGTCAGCGTGGCGGGGCTGAGCAGCTTGTTCGGCGCGGCCGGCTTCGGCGCGGCGGTCTGCGCGATCACGGCAGCGCCCGCGAGGGCAACGAAGGACGTAACGAGACATAAACGACGCATGCAGATCTCCTTAGAAAATATCCACCGTCACGGAATATACAACGTCCCCTCACCCGCAAGGACCGACTCGCCTCCGACCCGCACGCTCTGGATGTCGGCGCCGGCGTCGCTTCCTTTCAGGCCGATTGAGATGTGCACGTAGCTCGGGCGTCCCATCTTCACGCCCTGCAGGCTCAGCATCGCGCTGGCCTTCGCGGCGGACACGACCTTGTGGCGCACGAGATAGCAGCCGAGCGGCCCGCTCGCGATGCCGGTCGCGGGATCTTCGAACACGCCCATCGCGGGCGCGAACATCCGGCTGTAGACCGTCGCTTTGTCCGGCCCGCGCTCGGTCGAAAACAGAAACACGCCGTTCGCTTCGACGCCGGCCTGATGCAACAGCGCGTTGAGCGCTTCGCGATTGATCATCGCGTTGTCCACGGCGCTCCGCGTCGTCAGCGGCACGAAGACAAACGGCACGCCGCACGACACGACCTGCACGGGCAGTCCCGTGCCGCCGACGGCGGAGTCGGTCACGCCGAGCGCCGAGGCCGCGAGCGCACGATTGCCGAGCGGCTCGGAAAACGCAGGCAGCGACTGCGTCATCCAGGCGAAGCTGAGATCCGGGCCGTTCCACGTGAGCGTCACCGGCGTCGGGCCAACGCCGAGGCCGAACACGAACGACGCGCGGCCGGGCTCGAGGTTGCCGACCCGCGCCAGCGCGAACGCCGACCCGATGGTCGGATGGCCCGCGGCCGGCAGCTCGTTGCCCGGCGTGAAGATCCGCAGGCGGAAATCCGTGCCTGGCGTCTCGGCCGGGAGCACGAACGTCGTCTCGGAAAAATTCATCTCCTTGGCAATCGCCTGCATCGTCTCGGACGAGAGGCCGCGGCCGTCGAGAAACACCGCGAGCTGGTTGCCGCCGAAGAGGTGCTCGGTGAAGACGTCGAACTGCAGAAACCGGTAAGATCGCACAGAGGAGAGCATACACAATGTTGTACGCGCATTTCACGACCAGCGAGGGCAACTTCGCCGTCCAGTTGTTCGACGATCTGGCGCCCAAAACCGTCGCGAACTTCACGGGCCTGGCCGAAGGCACGATCGAATGGACGGATCCGCGCACGGGCAAGAAGGGCAAGGCGCCGTATTACAACGGCACGGTCTTTCATCGCGTGATCGAGGGCTTCATGATCCAGGGCGGCGACCCGCTCGGCCAGGGCACGGGCGGGCCCGGCTACAAGTTCGCGGACGAATTTCATCCGAAGGCGCGTCACTCGAAGGCCGGCATCCTCTCGATGGCGAACTCGGGCCCCAACACCAACGGCGGGCAGTTCTTCATCACGCTCGCCGAGACGTCGTGGCTCGACAACAAGCACAGCGTGTTCGGTGAGGTCACGAGCGGCATGGACGTCGTGAAGAAGATCGGCTCGACGCAGACGAGCAAGCCCGGCGACAGACCGCTCAAGCCGATTTCGATTACGTCGGTAACTATCGAGCGAAAGTAAGAAGTAAGAAGTGAGAACTTAGAAGTTAGAATGCACGCTTGCTTCGTACTTCTAACTTCGTACTTCTAACTTCTGACTTTCCGCCGCGCGCCGCAGCGCCGGAGCATCCAGTCCCAGGCTCCGGCGTGCTCCATTTCCATAAAGTACGCGGAACGACCGTGCTTACACGCGCGATCGCGGCGAGCCCGCTGCGGCTGCTGCACCCGAAGAACTCCGGGAGCGCCGCGTGGGTGTACGCCGCGACGTTCGGCGGCGGGCTCCTTGGCGGGGACGCGATCGCTCTCGACGTCGCCGTCGGTCCCGGCGCATCGGCGCTGCTCTCGACGCAGGCGTCGACCAAGGTGTACCGGTCGGACACCGCGGCCGGCCAGCAGCTGCGCGCCCGCGTCGCGGACGGCAGCCTGCTGGTGCTGCTGCCCGATCCCGTGACGCCGTTTGCGGCGTCGCACTATACGCAGGAACAGCACATCGATCTGTCGCCGGCAGCGACTCTCGTCGCGATCGACTGGATGACGGCAGGACGCGTGAGATCAGGCGAGCGCTGGCAGTTCACGTCGTACGCGAGCCGCACCTGGCTGCGGCGCGACGGCCGCCTAATCCTGCACGATGCCACCCTGCTCAGTAATGATGATCCTGATGATGTCGATCCTGATGATGCCCGTGGCGACGTCGCCCGGCGCATGGGACGATTCAACTGCCTTGCCTGGGCGGTGGTCATCGGCCCGGCCGTTCGCGCGGCCGCCGTTCGTCTTGCGGGATCGCTCGGCGACGCGCCGGTCCTGAAGCGCCCGGATCTGCTGATCTCGGCGGCGCCGCTCGAGGACGACGGCGTCCTGCTGCGAATTGCCGGGTTGTCGGCGCAACAGGTCGGCGCGGTGTTGAAACAACATCTGAATTTCGTGCCATCGCTCCTCGGCGACGACCCGTGGAGCTGCAAATACTAGTGGTTCGAGAGGTTGTATGCATCTAAGCCCGCATGAACTGGACAAGCTCACGCTTCATCAAGCGGGGTTCCTCGCGCAAAAGCGGCTCGCGCGCGGGCTGAAGCTGAATCATCCGGAGGCCGTCGCGTTGATCGCGACGCAGATTCTGGAATTCATCCGTGACGGACGGACGGTCGCCGAGCTGATGGATCTGGGGCGGCAGTTTCTCGGGCGCGCCGACGTCATGGACGGCGTGGCCGATCTCGTGCACGACGTGCAGGTCGAAGGCACGTTCCCCGACGGGACGAAGCTCGTCACCGTCCACAATCCGATTGTCGCGGAGCAGGGACACCTGGAGCTCGCGCTCTACGGGAGTTTTCTGCCGATCCCGAAGGTCCGCCTGAAGGCGGACACTACCGCATCATCGGTAGCGTCCGGCGTTAGCCGGACCGACAAGCCCGGCGAGATTCTCTGCGCGCCTGGAGAGATCGTCGCGAACGAAGGGCGCGAAACGAGGAAGCTGGACGTCACGAATACCGGCGACCGGCCGATTCAGGTCGGCAGCCACTATCACTTCGTGGAAACCAACCGCGCGCTGACGTTCGACCGCAAAGCGGCGTACGGCATGCGGCTCGACATCCCCGCCGGCACGGCCGTGCGGTTCGAGCCTGGCGAGACCAGGACCGTCTCGCTCGTCGCCATCGCCGGCGCGAAGGCCATCAAAGGCGGCAACAACTTCGCACGGGAGTTCGAACGATGAGTCACTCCATTACGCGCTCGCACTACGCGGCCATCTTCGGGCCGACAACCGGCGATCGCGTGCGCCTCGGCGACACCGATCTCATCGCCGAAGTCGAGCGCGACCACGCCGTCTACGGCGACGAATGCAAGTTCGGCGGCGGCAAAGTGCTCCGCGACGGCATGGGCCAGGCGACAGGCGTCAGCGAGAAAGACGCCCTCGACGTCGTCATCACCAACGCCCTCATCGTCGACTGGACAGGCATCTACAAGGCCGACGTCGGCATCAAGCACGGGCGCATCGCGGGCATCGGCAAAGCCGGCAACCCGGACGTCATGGCGGGCGTCACACCGGGCATGGTCGTCGGCGTGACGACGGAGGCGATCGCGGGCGAAGGAATGATCCTCACCGCCGGCGGCATCGACTCGCACATCCACTTTATTTCACCGCAGCAGATCTTCACGGCGCTCGCGAGCGGCGTGACGACGTTCATCGGCGGCGGCACGGGACCCGCCACCGGCACGAACGCCACGACGTGCACGCCGGGCAGCGGGCATCTGAAGCTGATGCTCGAAGCGACGGATGCGTTTCCGATGAACTTCGGGTTCACGGGCAAAGGCAACTCGTCGGCGCCCGAAGGGCTGGTCGAGCAGATTCTCGGCGGCGCCATCGGGCTGAAGCTGCACGAAGACTGGGGCACGACGCCTGCCGCCATCGACGCGTGTCTGTCCGTCGCCGAGCAATACGACGTGCAGGTGACGATCCACACCGACACGCTGAACGAGTCGGGATTTGTCGGCGACTCGATTGCGGCCTTCAAGGGCCGGACCATCCACACGTATCACACGGAAGGCGCGGGCGGCGGCCACGCCCCCGACATCATCCGCGTCTGCAGCGAGCCGAACGTGCTCCCGAGTTCCACGAATCCGACGCGCCCGTACACGCGCAACACGCTCGACGAGCATCTCGACATGCTGATGGTCTGCCATCACCTCGACAGGGACATCGCCGAGGACGTCGCGTTTGCCGAGAGCCGCATTCGCGGCGAGACGATCGCCGCCGAAGACGTCCTGCACGATCTCGGCGCGATCAGCATGATGTCGAGCGACAGCCAGGCGATGGGCCGCGTCGGCGAAGTCGTGTGCCGCACCTGGCAGACGGCCGACAAGATGCGGAAGCAGCGCGGCCGGCTCGGCGGCGAACAGGGCACCGGCGACAACCTGCGCATCCGCCGCTACATCAGTAAGTACACGATCAACCCGGCGATCGCGCACGGCGTCTCGCACGAGATCGGATCGGTCGAAGCCGGCAAGCTGGCGGACCTCGTGCTGTGGCGGCCGGAGTTCTTCGGCGCCAAGCCGGAGCTCGTGATCAAGGGCGGCTTCATCGCGTGGTCGCAGATGGGCGACGCGAACGCGTCGATCCCGACGCCCCAGCCCGTGCTGATGCGGCCGATGTTCGGCGCGTTTGGCCGCGCGCCGGAGGCCATCTCGCTCGCGTTCGTGTCGAAGGCCTCGCTCGATGCAGGCATCGCGGCGAAGCTTCGCGTCGGCAAACGGCTGGCCGCCGTCAGCAAGTGCCGGCCGCTCGGCAAGCGGGACATGAAGCTCAACGACGCGCTGCCGGTCATCACCGTGGATCCGGAGACGTACGTGGTGACGGCGGATGGCGAGGTGCTGAAGTCGGATCCGGCGACGGTACTGCCGCTCGCGCAACGGTATTTCCTGTTTTAGAGGAACTGAGGAACCACGAAGACACGAAGGAGACGAAGCCTCACGAAGAACTCACGTAGTCTTCGTGCCTTCGTGGTGTCTCCTTTGGGACAGACACTATGACCTGGCTCGTGTGGCAGCTCGCCGACTCCGCCTTCCCCGCGGGAGGCTTCGCGCACTCGTACGGCCTCGAGGCCGCGTGGCAGCAGGGCGAGGTGGATGCCGCTTCCCTGCCGTCGTTCGTGCGGGACACGATTGCGCAGGCGGGCCACGGCGGCCTGCCGTTCGCCATGGCCGCATTTGACGATCCCGGAAGCGTGTACGTGATCGACGAACGCTGCGACGCGTTTCTGCGGAATCCGGTCGCCAATCGCGCCAGCCGCGTCCAGGGACGCGCGTGGATCGGCACGGTCGAGCGATCGTTTCCGCGCGAGGACGTGCGCAGCCTGACGGAGGCCGTCAAGGCGCGGCCAGGCTGTCGTCACTTCGCGCCGATCTTCGGCGCGACGCTGCGGACGCTGGGCGTCGATCGCCGGGAGGCCGCGCGCGTGTTCCTGTTCGGCGCGGCCCGCGGCACGTTGTCGGCGGCCGTCAGGCTCGGCGTCACGGGCACGACGGACGCTCAACGGATTCTGTCGGAAAGATCCGGGGACCTTGATCGCACGATTGAGCGATGTGGTGATTTGGCGATCGATGACGCCACGCAGACCTCGCCCCTGATCGATCTCTGGCAGGCGTCACACGACAGG
>Ga0315281_10001224_pt1 | contig 37611 bp, 34 predicted proteins | sample YL17G07_0_MG_FD_204540 | JGI IMG/M metagenome (GOLD analysis project Ga0315281, IMG submission 204540) | Sediment microbial communities from Yellowstone Lake, YNP, Wyoming, USA - YL17G07_0 | ecosystem: Environmental > Aquatic > Freshwater > Lake > Sediment | place: USA: Wyoming | collected...
AGATTTGAAGATGGCCCAAACATCAATATTGCTCAAGCGTCTTGAGGAGTCGGTCAAGGGTATCTGGATTAAAATTATCTGTGATTTCTACAGTATATCTTTGACCTATCCTTAAATTTAAAACAGGTTTAACTTCATTATCAATTTGAGAAACTATACGGACAGGTATAAATCCTGATTTCTTTGTGTTTATGCGATATTTTACTTCCCAATTTTCAAAATTCCTCAGACTCAAATCGTGTTGATTACAATAATTTTTACGGCCTAGTCCGCTATTTCTAAGATTATTGATATGATCAAACCAGAATTTGCGCTTCTCAATTCTTGATAATCCTTTTGTGTTTACTGTCATAATAATCCTCCTATTTAATATTGATGGATCATTATGGCTGATTAATTTTATTTTGGGAAGATGGGGTTAACTTGACGCTTACGATTATTCTGTGTACCTCTGCGCCCTCTGCGCCTCTTTGATAAATTCTTCTCACTTCTCAGTCAACTTCTTCAATTCCTTCAACACATTCACCGCCTCATCCCCGCCCATACCCTTCAGATTCAGCTCCGCAAGCCTCGATATCACTGGATTTTCCATATCTGTAAACAGATCAAGCTGCGCCTTGTATCTTCTCTTTTGCGTTACTGTAAATTTATGCTTTCCTGTATCTGCTAGCTCATCCTTTTCAAGACCTGATAGAATCTCCCTTGCCCTGTCTATAATCTTATCAGGCAGTCCCGCAAGTCTTGCAACGTGTATCCCATAGCTCTTATCTGCAGAACCGCGCTCTATCTTGTGCAGAAACATTATCTCATCACCCCATTCCTTGACCGTTACATTATAATTAACCACCCCTTCTGTTGTCAGCGAAAGCTCTGTCAGTTCATTATAATGCGTTGCAAAGAGGGTCTTTGTCTTAATTACAGAGGCAATATAGTCAGCGACCGCCCATGCTATGCTTATTCCGTCAAATGTGCTTGTTCCCCTTCCAACTTCATCCAATATTATCAGGGATTTATCCGTTGCATTATTGACAATGTTTGCGGTCTCTATCATCTCTACCATAAATGTGCTTTGTCCCCTAGCCAGATAATCAGATGCCCCAATACGCGTGAAAATCCTGTCTACTATCCCAATTGAGGCAGTCTCTGCAGGGACATATGACCCAATCTGAGCCATCAATACTATCAAGGCAGTTTGACGCATGAATGTTGATTTTCCAGCCATATTAGGGCCCGTTATTATCATCAGCCATTCCTTTTCCATATCCATCACTGCGTCGTTTGGTATAAATCTATCTATTATCTGCTCTATAACAGGATGTCTGCCCTCAACTATTTTTATCGCTCCATCCTCTGTTATCACTGGTTTTACATAATTATTCCTCTTTGCCACACTTGCCATTGACTGTAAGAGATCAAGCAGAGCCACTGCCTCAGCTGTCATCCTAAGCCTTGGGACATAATCAACCAGTTTCTCAATAAGCTGCAGATATGTATGCTGCTCAAGGGTTCTAAGACGTTCCTCTGCCCCAAGTATCTTGTGTTCATAGTCCTTTAACTCTTCTGTGATATATCTCTCGCCGTTTACAAGGGTCTGTTTTCTGATATAATGAGGCGGCACCATAGGGATATTTGCCTTTGTGACCTCAAAATAATATCCAAAAACCCTGTTATAACCAATCTTTAGATTAATGCCAGAAGACTTGCGCTCACGCTCTTCAAGCTGCAGGAGATATTTTTTCCCGCTTGTGGACATCTCCTTTAACTCATCTATATTTGGATCAAATCCAGTCTTTATTACATTACCTTCCTTGATATTATTTGGGGCGGGGTCTGTTATGGTGTTTGTGATTATCTCTGATAGATCCCTAAAATCACTGAATTGCCCCCATATCTTTTGTATTATAGGGACTGGCGAATTTTGAAGAGCAGCCTTTAATAACTGAACTTGTTCAACAGAATTTCTAATTGCTATTAGATCACGAGGGGATATCATCTTTCTCATTAAGGCAGAAGAAAGCCTCTCTAAATCCGATACACTTTTAAGAGATTTTCTGATCTCCTCTATAAGTTCAAAATCGCCTATCAGGATAGTTACCCCATTGAGTCTTGCCTCTATTTCCTGACTGATTATCAGCGGGCGGGCAATACTATCCCTTAAAAGCCTGCCTCCCATAGGGGTAAGCGTATGGTCTATGACTGAAACAAGCGCGCCTTTTGAATCGCCATTTTTAAGGTTATTAAAAAGCTCAAGATTTCTGATTGCCGAAGCGTCCATAAACATATGGTCAGATGTATTTAAAACCCTTATTCCCTTTAGATTGAGATGGGACTTCTGAGTCTCTATCAAATACTTGACAAGCCCGCCAGCAGCGGATATTATACTGTCATGATGGGTCTTTTTATCAGAGCCGCCATGCGTCTTTTTATGGGAATCGCCCTGCGACAGGCCAAATCCGTCAAGGGTGCTGACCTTGAAATAATCAAGTAATGTCTTATAACTCTCCAGATAATCAAACCAGAAATTGTCATAATATGTAGTAAAATGGTCTCCAGGTATATGAGAATAAAATATATCGCCCTTTAGAGACTGCGGGCATATCACCTCGCCCGGTTTAAAACGATAAATCTCGTCAATCAAAGGTTTATCCGTCTCAAAGACAAATAAATCGCCAGTTGATATATCAGACACTGCAATTCCATGCCCCTGTCCTGACGGCGCAAAGCTCAAGATATATTTATTTTCCTTTGGGTTGTCTGGTTCATATGTCCCTGGCGTTATAACCCTTACAACATCCCTTGCGACTATGCCTTTCACGTCTGCAGGGTTTTCCATCTGCTCACATACAGCAACTTTTTTGCCTGCGTCAATGAGTTTTTTTAGATATGTCTCTATTGCATGGTATGGAACTCCGCACATAGGAAGGGCATTTTCCTTATTGCGGTCTCTTGTGGTCAAGGCTATATTTAAGATAGGCGCAGCCTCGCAAGCGTCTTCTCCAAACATCTCATAGAAGTCTCCAAGCCTAAACAAAATTAGGGCATCTGGATACCTTTTCTTGATATCTGTATACTGCTTCATAACTGGAGTTAGTTCATTCATAATAAGTTAAAAGTGAAAAACTAAAAATGAAAAGCATTTAAATAAAAAAATTATTAACCGCTTCTCACTTTTAACTTTTAGTTTTTAACTTTTCACTAGTTTTTTTCGAGCCTCTATGGTGAATTCCTTTTCTAATTATATTTATCATTATAGCAATTATTATTGAATTGTGAAAAGTTTTTAATTTTATTATATTTCATTTTTCACATTATAATTATTTTATATCAGAAGCAGGTAAATTCCTATCTTTTTATATTCAAATCCAAAATAAAATCCATCTTTTTTCACAAAATCACAAAATACCAAAAAAAACATCAAAAATAATCAAAAAAAACCTTATTTTGTCATCAATCTGTCACATAGCATATGTTATGATGTGAAATGTGAAAAGTTGAAAGCTTTTAAATAATTTTTTTTAACTGCCTTTCACTTTTAGTTTTTCACTTTTCACTTTTAACTTAATCAGGAGGATGCTGATCATGAAAAAAGTTTTAATCGTATTATCAGAGCATGGCTATTGGGGAGAGGAATTGGTTGGTCCTCTTGAAATACTTGATAATTCTAAATATGAGGCAATACTTGCAACGCCTACAGGGAAAAGACCACACAATCTACCTGTAAGCACAAACCCTGACTTTATTGACCCTCCGCTTGACAGAACTGTCACAACTCCTGAAATGGCTGAAAATGTAAAGAGACTTGATGCCTCAAGCCGTCTTGATAATCCATTAAATATTGCAGCTTGGATACCAGAGAGACCATATTTAAGCGCAAAGACATATTTAAGGGAGCTTGAGAGATATTATCACAACCTTGAGCAGATTGATGATGACATAAAGGAATACCGCGCCCTATTACTGATAGGCGGCAGCGGGCCAATAGTTGATATGGCTAATAATCAGCGCGCGCATGACTTAATCCTTGCCTTTTACCGCGCTAATCTGCCTATAGCAGCAGAATGTTACGGAGTGGCTTGTCTGGCATTTGCAAGGGACGTGCGTATTCGGAAAAACATTATCTGGGGCAGACATGTAACAGGTCATCCAATTGAATATGATTATAAAGACGGCACTGGTTTTCTGGGTACTGATTTTAATATGGGCCCACCGCCCTACCCACTTGAATATATTTTAAGGGATGCAGTTGGCCCAGCTGGTCAATATCATGGAAACGTTGGAAATAAAACATCCGTAATAGTAGATTATCCATTTATCACAAGCAGATCAACTGCTTCAAGCATATTATGCGCGCAAATACTTGTAGAGGTATTAGAAAGGGGTTTAAAAAGATACGGCTGGTAGAAGTCAAATAAAATCTAAAGGAGGAAGAAATGGGTTGTAAAAAGATCGGAATCTTCGTAGAAGATGAATGGGTTTCAAAGAGTTATTTTCCAATATTAAACGAATTAAGGGGATCTGGATTATTACCGCTTCTAATTACCACAAACAAGGACTGGGATAAAGGGCTTCGCAAGAGCATTCCAACTGCAGAGGATGAACCAATTTATTATCTGCAGGCAGACCTGAGCGTTGAAGATGTTCAAATATCGGAATTCTCAGGGTTTATATTTGGAGGAGGATATTGGGCAGACCGCCAGCGCTGGTGGTTCTCTAAGACTGACGCTAAGGGTAACCTTGAAAGACCGCAGGTAGCAAAACTTGTCAAAGATGTGCTAAGCATAAAAGATAAACCAATAGGCGTAATATGCCATTCAATGTGGATATTATGCTCATTTAAAAGTCTCTTTAAAGGCAGGTCAGTAACCTGCGCCTACAATATCATTGATGACGTTGATAACGCAGGTTTTAAATATGTTGATCAGGATGTAGTAGTTGACGGCAATCTTGTAAGCGGAAGGATGAGCGATAATTCAGAGGTATTTATCAAGGAATATATTAAACAATTAACACTAATAGGAGGAAGTATATGAATCTAAGATATTTCACAAGCGGACTAAGGATAACTGGACACGTCAAGATTATTGATAACACAAAAGGCATGTTTGAACTTGAGACAAGGAGCGGGGATATATTTGAGGTCTTTACATCACCAGATACCTATTTTTATCTTATAAAAAATACAGATAATCTTGATAGAGACAGGACTGATTACAAAGAACCAGACAGGCTCAAGAGATACCTAAACAAAGATCAGCTTATCTCAGCCTATGGGATATTGTATAGCCATAATGGCGTAACCAGATATGACGCAAAGACTGTCGCTCTTTTGGGCAGCGTCAAGGGAGAGTATGATTTTGAACAGGGCCATTGGTGGTTAAATCAGATAACCTCATTTGCAGACATCTGGGTACAAAGACAATTTGGACTTGGCGATAATTATGACTTTACACAGTACAGGACAAATCTAAATACAGTTGGCGGCAAGACAGATATTACCGAGCAGGAATTAGACACAATCACCCGCCTATTATATGGTCTAACGTCTGCGTACATGCTGACTGGTAACCAGAAATATCTTGACGTTGTCCGTAAAGGCGTAACCTATCAAAGGGACATGTTTAAGACCACCAGTAATGACGGCGCATTTGTAGTATGGCATCACTCTTTAGTCAATGGCAAAAAGATACTGCCTTCTAATTTCAATGAAGATATCAATACAATACCTCTTTATGAGCAGATTTACGCAATTGCTGGACTTGCGCAATATTATAAGGCAACCCGTGACTGGCAGGCGCTTGATGATATTAGAGGAACGATTGCATTTTTTGAGCAGTATTACAGGGATAATGGTAAAGATAAGGGATTTTATTCTCATATAGACCCAATTGATTTTAACTTTGATTCTTTATGGCTTGAGCCAGGTATGGGTAATAACCGCTCCAAGAAAAATTGGAACTCTGTTGGAGACCATACGCCTGCGTATATGCTTAATCTAATGCTTGCAATCCAAGACATACCAGAGCTTGATAAGGAATTTAATTACTATAAGGATATACAAAAAGAGATGGCTGATTTGATATTGGAGAAATTCTATCAAAAAGATACTTATATAAAAGAGCGTTTCTTTAAGGACTGGACATCTGATAACAAATATTCATGGCAGCAAGACAGAACCGTTATTGGACATAATCTAAAGATAGCATGGAATCTGACAAGGCTGTATTATCTATTTGGAGACCAGAGATATTTAGATGCCGCTGAAAATATTGCCGACAGGATGCCAGAGGCTGGACTGGATATGATAAGAGGCGGATGGTATGACGTTGTTGAACGTGTGCCCAAAAATGGAATGTTTTTAGATATGCCGTGGCATAACCGCAAGGCATGGTGGCAGCAGGAGCAAGGGATTTTGGCGTATCTGATACTTGCTGGAACTACGAAATCAGAGAAAAAGCAGGCAGTATATCTTGATATAGCGCGTGAGTCTATAGCATTTTGGAATCTTGCATTTTTAGATCATGAATCAGGCGAGACTTATTTTGATGTCTTGGATAATGGGTATCCATACCTTCAGGAAGACAGGGCGCAGCTTGCAAGTCATTCAAAATCAGGCTATCATTCTATGGAATTGAATTACCTTGCGCACATCTATTATCGTCTCTTGATCAACAAAAAACCGTTAAGACTTCATTATTCAATTGCGCCAAAGGACGATGTGCGTCGTCTAAATCTTATGCCAGATTATCTGCCAAAAGAGAAATTTAAGGTTGAAATGCTCAAGATAAACGGAGCAGAATTCACTAACATTGTTGACCAGCAGCGTCTGCAGGTGAGTTTAGATGAGCAATATAAAGATACGGCTGCTGAGATTATCGTTCATATTGGGGTGAAGTAATATGCTCCATTAAAGGAATTAAAAAGGAATTCACCACAGAGGCGCAGAGAACACAGAGAAAAGATTTAATGATGGATTTTTATTTATATAATTTGTTTTTCCCTCTGTGTTCTCTGTGTTCTCTGTGTTCTCTGTGCCTCTGTGGTGAACAGTCTTTTAGTTAAGGAGAAATTTATGAATAAAATTTCAGCGCAGTTTTTATATATAACTGGCATTAAACGAGACGTGTTTACTAATGCCTCTATAGTTGGAAGCTGGGATGCTAACGGTAATAATTCTAAAGATTGGACTTCATCTCCTATGAAGAAAATAATTCATACAGATGGATGTCCTGCATTCACTGCAACTATGCAGTTTAATGATGATAGAATGGGTATGCTCTTTAACTGGGGCGTAACGCTAAATGATTCCACGCTATGGGGGATAGCGGCAGAGGTTGATGATATTAATTCAAACGATAAGTTTAGGACATTCAGACTTACAACATCAATAAGCGAGGTTCAAAAGGAATATTATTATCTAACAAATTATCACAGGCTTGGGGCTAATAAATTTTTCTCAACTACAAATTCTCAAGGCTCTGTCAGATTTGGAGTATGGGCGCCTAATGCGGAAAATGTAGAGGTTGTTTTTGGAAATCCAAAGTCAGGTTACATTGCGAATGATGGATATGGAATTGACTCAACCATGCAGATATTAAAGATGTCTAAAGGAGAAAACGGGGTTTGGCTGACAGACACTAAGGATAAACTGCTATCCAAATTCAGCGACTTTGACCACAAGCCTTATATGTACAGGATAAAAAAGAAAGGCGGAAGGGTTGCCTATAGGACAGACCTATACTCCAGATGTCAGATTGGCTCTGGAACATTTGATCCAACTGGCAGTCATTATGAGCAGGGTTTTGCAGAGCTTGACGGCTCAGTAGGCTGCTCTGTTATTATTGACAGTGATACAGTTGTAAGCGATTTCAAGGATGCCTCTTCCATGACCCCAAAGAAATATATCTCCGCAGAAGAATTCTGGCAGGGAGACAGTGTTAATAGAGCCAAGCTGCCTAAGAGGGTTGAGGATATAATCATCTATGAACTCCACGTTGGGGCGCTTGGATTTGGCAAAAAAGACAGCAATCACCAAAATCTGCCCGGAGATATTACGGATGCAATGAATCTATTGGATTATTTATCAGAGCTTGGGGTCAATTGTATAGAGCTTCTGCCAATGGCAGAGTTTGAGGGCTGGGCATCATGGGGATACGGGACTTCGCATTATTTTGCTATTGAATACAGCGCAGGCGGAAGGGATCAGATGAAGCATTTTGTGCGTGAGTGTCACAGGCGGGGGATTGCTGTGATACTTGACGTTGTATATAACCACTATGACCCTAATGGAGAGCGTGCTGAGTGGATGTATGATTCAGACGAACATCCTGAAAATATATATTATTGGTATGAAGGGCAGCCTTCGGATTATAGTTTTCCTGAAGGCGGATATATTGATAATATGTCAACAGGATATTCCCCAAGTTTTTGGAATGAAATGGTAAGGCAGATGTTTATATCAAGCGCAGCCGCATTGATGGAGGACTTTCATGTTGATGGTTTTAGGCTTGATCAGACAACATCCATGCACAGTTATAATAGGCTGCACCTTGATGGCAAAACTATGGGAAAAGTCAATATGTCTGGCGCAAAATTCCTGACAGAGTTTAATACCACTCTAAAATTGATAAACCCTGATGTAATACTAACAGCAGAGGATCATTCAGAATGGGACAGGGTAACGATGCCTTTAAATATGGGAGGAATGGGATTTGACGCTAGCTGGTATGCTGAGTTCTATCATAATCTCACAGGGGCAAGCGGGAATAGGACACAAAATGCAAGGCTGATTAAACTTGCGGGATACGGTAATAATTATCCACTGAATATGGCTGAATTTAGCGGGTCTCTGTCATGGGCGTCTACGAATAAAATCGTATATCACGAGTCGCATGACGAGGCTGGAAATTCAGAGAATTCAGCCAGAACAATAGTAGTTGCTAGCAATTATGCGCCATTGGTTGATGGCACAAGGATATATGCTGAAGCGCGCTGTCGTTTTGCGTTTGGCATGGCGATGCTTTCGCCGGGGACGCCGATGTTTCTGTTTGGCGAAGAGGTTGGGGCATTTCGTCCTTATAGATATAATGATTTTGTCAATAATAAAGATGACCTGATTGGATTAAGAGATGGAGACGGCAAGTTTCTATTTAGATTTTATTCAGACCTGATTAGATTTAGAGAAAACAATAAGGCAATACGCTCTCATTCAATTGATATAGTCCATGTCCATAATGAAAACCGCGTGATAGCATTTAGACGCTGGGGAGAACATCAAGAATTTCTTATTGCGGCATCCCTGAATAATTCACCGTTTGGAGATGGTTATTTGATCAATAATATCCGCTCATCTGACGGTGCGTGGAAGGAGGTCTTTAATAGTGACTGGGAGGGTTATAGAGGCGGGAATGTTGGAAATTCTGGGGGTTTTAAGCAGTCGCATAATGAGAGTATCAATATAGTTATTCCATCTTGCGGGTTTGTTGTTTTTGAAAAACTATAAATAAAAAAGAATTCACCGCAGAGACACAGAGATGTAGGGGCAGGTCTTGTGCCTGCCCAGTTAAAAGAAAGTCTACCCTAATACAGGGTAACCACAAGGGTTACCCCTACTCTGCGTCTCTGCGGTGAAATTTCTTGCCTACGCCTATCATTTTTAAAAAGTGGTTCATATAGTTTTTGAGTTGTCATCAAGTTATCTTCAAAGGTATTAACTGTAGTAAGAAGTTTATTTGAAAATTTTACTACTATCATATTCTCACCAGATTTCTCAGCTATAATCTTAAATGAATCTACGATCTTTGTACTCAGATCGTTAAATTCTAAACTTATAAATATAATACCATTTAATCTCAATAAATATTTTTTGTTTCACCACACTTGAGAATAACCTCGAATTATTAGAAACGAAAGGGAAAATATCTAAGACAAAAAAATAATTGCATAATTATGCGCTCTCTACATGATAGGGGTAAGACCAATTGTAGCATTGTATATTTTTATTTCCTATATTTTTATAATTCATTGGGGTTAAGCGCTAAAATACAAGATATGACCCTATCATTCTCTACTATTTTATAAAAACAATGGGTTAGCTTCTCAAAAACTATTAGAAATTGAGGCACAACTGAGGCACAAATAATAGAATATATCTCTCTTGCTAATAATAAAACTATAGGGTGATTGATTGTTTAATGTGGAATTTGTTATTATTGAGAATTAAAAAAGGAGAGTAAAAATAAATGGAAAGAGCTACTGACCTAGCAGGACTTATAAGAGTCACACAATCTATGCCTCTTAGAAATGGTGATTTTGATAAATTCTATGTAAATGCCTCTGAGGCAAGGAGTATAAAAGATCCTGCAATACGTCTTGTATCTTTTTTTGAGGTTAATAAAAATAACCCTCAAAAGATCTTATTTATGGGACATGGCGGGTGTGGTAAATCAACTGAGCTTAAACGGATAAATAATAATCTTGGGGATGGTTTTTTTGTTACAACTTTTTCAGTTCGAGATGAGATTGATATTATTGATTTAAAATATGTAGACCTTATCTTTATAATTCTTGAGAAACTCATGGAAAATCTTAATATACTTAACATTATGATAAATCCAAATACTCTTGACACACTCTATAAATATTGGCATGACGAAAGATTAATTGAGAAATTTGGATATGAGAAAATGGAAGTTGAGGTTAATGCAGAGATTAGTATTGGAACTAAGCTTAGTTTTTTAGCTAAAATGATTGCTTCTGTAAAAGGGGTTTTAAAGACTGGCAAAGAGACTAAGGAATTAGTTAGGAGTCGTATTGAGCCAAAGATTAGTCAGTTAATGTCAGGGATTAATGAGGTAATAGATACTATTACAATAGAGCTTAAAAAAAGAAATATGGTTCCTATTCTTATAATAGAAGACCTTGATAAACTTGAAATTACTGTTGCTGAAGACCTTTTTTTAAATCATAAAACTATATTGACTAATTTAAATATTCATATCATATATACATTCCCAATATTTCTTTTCTATTCTCATAATTTTAAGGAGATTGTTAAATCATTTAATCGTATGGAGATGCTTAATATGATAAAAGTCCGTAATATAGATCGTTCTGAGAATAAAAAAGGAATAGATAAAATTAAAGAAATTATCTCAAAGCGCGCAGATATTAATAAACTTTTTACGAATGATGCCCTTGAGTTTTTTGTTGAAAAATCAGGAGGCGCGCTTAGGGATGTTTTTGAGATGATTCAGAGCGCAGCATTAACTTCTATGGAAAGAAAGATTGAGAAAATAGACTTAGAGTCAGCAGAAACTGCATATTCTGAGCTTAGAAGCGGATATTCAAGGTCTATTTCAAAAAAACATATAGAACTATTAAGCTGTATCTATAATGACCCAAAAAAGAGTCCATTAGTAGACGATTCTAATTTTAATACAAATGATAATCTAAAAGAACTGCTCAAAAGTCTTGCTGTAATTGAATATAATGATCAGAGATGGTGCGATTTGCATCCTGCGGTAGAAGATTTTTTAGTTTCCAATAACCATATTAAAAAAACTACTACTCCATGACAAGAGAAGACGAAAAGATTTTAACCAGAATGCTTTTGTATCTGCAAGCTGCAGATACTGGTTTTATCTTGGCTGAGGTAAACGAACCAGAGCGGATAAGCAATATTATCTCTTACATAAAAGAAACCCTTAGTGAAAAAAAAATATTATCCATAGATTTGCAAGATATTCCAGGAGATGATACACATTTAGGCAAAGTCAAAACTGCGGTCAAAAATAATCCTGCCTGTGAAGTAGTTTTGATTCAAAATCTTCATACACTTGCTGGAGATTCGTCAACTGGCAATATCGGGCTTGTCAGGGACCTCAATCTATGCCGAGAGCCTTATGCAAATCTCAATAAACTTATCGTTTTCTTTTTTCCAATATTCTTTGTTGATCTGATGTATAAGCATGCCTTGGACTTTCTTGATTGGATACCAATGAAATTCAAGTTTGAACCTGAAAAGTCTCTTGCATTTGAACGGCTAAACCCAGAGCGTGAATTTGCTGATGAAAGGTTTGTTCGTAATAGGATTTCTTATCTTGAGTCTACTATTAAGGAAGGAGAGGTTACGGATGAAGATAAGGCTGCAAGGATATTTGAGATTGCTGTTGGATATCGTAAATTATATAATCATGAAAAGGCGCTTGAGTTATTTAATAAGTGTCTTGAGCTTTCTCTTAAATTAAGAAATAGGAATTTGGAAGGCTATTTACCTAATGAGATTGGCATAATATATTTACACACAGCACAATATAATAAGGCGCTTAGACATTTTCAAGATGGTTTAAATAGTTTCAGAGAAATAAACGATAAAAAAGGCGAAGGTTCAACGCTTAATAATATCGCAAGAGTTTATCAGAAAAAAAGTGACTATGAAAATGCTCTAAAATATTTTGAACAAGCTCTTACAATTAACAAAGAAATTAGCTATAGAATAGGCGAAGGTGCAACGCTTAATAATATCGGTGGAGTTTTAGACGCTCAAGGCAAGTATAATGAGGCAATGGAGAAGTATACAGAAAGTCTGGAAATTAAAAAAGAGGTAGGAGATAGACAGGGTATCGCAACCTCTCTTAATAATATTGGCAATGTTTTAAACGCTCAAGGCAGTTATAAAGAGGCAATGGAGAAGTATAAAGAAAGTCTGGAAATTAAAAAAGAGGTAGGAGATAGACAGGGTATCGCAACCTCTCTTAATAATATTGGCAATGTTTTAAACGCTCAAGGCAGTTATAAAGAGGCAATGGAGAAGTATAAAGAAAGTCTGGAAATTTCAAAAGAGATAGGAGATAGACAGGGTATCGCAACCTCTCTTAATAATATTGGAGAAATTTATTATAAAAGAAATAATTTCCCAATGTTATCTAAAGCGCTTACATATTTTCTAATGTCATGTGAGATAGAAATAGATATGGGAATCCCAGACCAAAATACAGTCAATTATATTAAATCCACTATAAGCAAGCTCAAAAGCCCAAAAGAATCTGACAAGATTCTAAATTCCTTTGGTCAAGACTTTAGAAAAAAATTAAACCAATATATGAAAGGATAAATCTCGTTATTATATTGTCACGGTAGTGAGTAATTTTGAGAGTCAAATTTTGAGAAATTTTGAGGGTAAGGAAATTTTGAGGGTCAGGTCTTGCAGGAAATTTTGAGGGTCAGGTCTTGTATTTTAGCATTGTAGGATTTTTCTCTTATATATTTTAACTTGCAATTCCCTGTAGTATTGCTACAGGGTTTCCTCTAAGCCCCCTTTCAAATGGGGTTTGGGGGATGAGTGTTAAAATTCTTTTATATACCCTGTGGTTTTGCCACAGGGTTGTTAATTGTAAGCGCCTAATAAACTGCTTTAGTCACGATTACCATTGACAGTCAACTCAAGGTACTTTTATAACCTTTTACACTTTTCCCAATTGCTTCACAGATAGGTTCAAAATGTATTAAATTAGAAGTAATAATAGTTTCATCTGTTTTAGGAATAACGGCAAGTATTGCATCCGAAATATTCCAACAATGTTTTTGATTTGGTTCAGTGTTATCAAAATTCCGATTTAATCGAATATTTTTTAACAATTCTTTAAGGCTAATGATCCTTCTTTTTGTTTCGTCATCCTTATTATTATCAAGACTTTCTAACTTTTCAAGTATTTTTTGAAAGGCATCAGTATTATCTTTTATAAAATCTTTAATATTACATTTAGTTTGAGAACTATCACATTTATCTGGATGGTTATAAAACATTTCATTTTCTAATTTAGGTTCGCTAATATCTTTAAAACATTCCATTGGATTGTATACTTCATCAGAAGAATTCTTTATTTTATGAAAACAACGTTTAATCTGTGTCCTTAAAATGCTCTTAAATTTTTCTAATCTAATTTCTCCTTCATTCGCTTTCCCATAGAGTTCAGCTAAATCTATTGGCATACGCTTAGAATATTCATTCTCAAACAATGTAACGGCATCCACACAAGCTCCTAAATAATATCGCTTAGGAGATCTGCTTAGATTTGAAATAAATTGAGATATCTTGTGAAAACTATTGTATTGTATAGCTTTATTATATAAAAGTATCCAATTTTGCAAGAATCCCTTTTTTATTTCCATACAGGAATATTGCGAGGTTGTTTTGTGGTTTGAGGAATCTAATATTTCTTTTAATTCAGGATACCATCCTTTTAAAACATGATCAATTAACGCAGTTGTCTCTAAATAGATTTTATTATTTGGTTCAGGCATGGTTTAAATCCTCAATAAATTAAATATTATGATTAATTTTACTTAGCGGACCAATTGTATTAAAATGTCTTTCGATTTTGTCCATAATATCATTAAATTTCTTATCTGTGATATTAAAATTTCTCATCAAATCATCGAAAGTAACTCTTAAACAGACAAGTTCATCAAGAGAATAAGGTTCAACTTTAGATATTATGGCTACCCTTAAAGAATTAATTATGTCAAAAAAATTCTCACTATCACACTTTATATAATCCATCTCATAAAAAAATCTTGAAAATTGCGCCATCTCATTTTCACGGTCTATTTCATCTTCAAAGTTGCTTATTGCAGCAATAATATGCTTTTTATATTTATTTAAAAGGCTAAAGACTTTGATATCTACAATATTACTTGTATCACTTTTAAAAAGTGGTTTATATAAATCTTGAAGTGACATTAGGTTAGTTTCAAAGTCATTAACTTTAGTAAGTAGCTCAGTTGAAAATTTTTCTGTAATCATATCCTCACCAGATTTCTCAGTTATAGTGTTAGAAGAAGCTACGATCTTTGTTCTTAGATCGTTAAATTCTCCACGTAGAATTTCATGAGAACTTTCTGTTTCGGTTACTTCTGATATATAATATTGTTTCGTCATTTTTATCTTTATAAAAGCATTTTGATTAGAGATTCATATTCTTTTCTGTTCTTTTTCAATAATTCACTACATTTTAATATCGACAATGATATAGGTTTGATTGTAAAAATATCTAAATCAAACAATATTCCTTTAGTAATAAACTTTGAATCATCAATACTGACCTGAGGAGGAGTGTAAGCCTCAAGCTTTCTTTTAAATTGCGCAAAGCTAAAACAATATCCAAAATCTTCATCTTTATAGATTGTAAATTCAATCTTCTGCTTTTCAATCTTATTACCAATAATTGAAATAATATCTTCAGGTATTTGTAATATTCCTTTAGCGCCAAATATTTTAATAAAATCATCGGCTGACTCAAAAGGCTTTATAAATTGAAAACGATTTCCAATTCGTGAAAATATATCTATCTCTAAATGATTACAGATAGTATTAACAACTGAATCAGCAAACTCACCTAAAAAATTTACATCCTTAGAATTCACTAATACTATGTTAATAGATTCAGAAGAAAAATTTAAGTTTATACTCTTTTCAGGGAAAGTTATATTTACATTTTGAATACTAATAGTTGCTTTCCCAATATTTTTCCAGTTATTTGTAATTTCCTTTATTATCTTCCCGCATTTATCCCAATATAAATATCCTTGCGGATATTTTAAATCCAGAATAATCGCCTCTGGGCATAATGCTTCAAAATTTATCACAGACATTTCATCTCAATAATCTATTTCAGTGAAGTTTTATAATAACGCCTTTTAGTATTAATAATTATTTTTGTTTCTCTACAATTTACAATAACATGATAACATATAACCAGTCAAAGAGATTGATTTATTCATATTAACTTAGCTATAAGATACCATAATACTCCAAAATAGTCAATTCATAATATTATAAAGTTCAATCTTGTAACATATTGAGATATTAATCTATGGTCTATGTCTCTGCGGTGTATAATTTATCTACACTTTTCCCTCAATTTATTTTATAATAATAAAAAAACGCGGGGGCAAATATCATGCGCTCACATACTACGCCTGCAGATATATCTTCATCGGCAAGATTATCTGGCATAAGCATTCTAACTCTGGATAAAACCCCAGCCTCTATCTCCCAATTCACTAGCGGTCTCATTGGACTTGGCGCAGATGTATTTACGTTTAATAATATTGATGACGCTCAAATAATGTTAAGTAGGGGTATCCCTTGTGGTTACCCTGATTGTCATTCAAAAGGGCAGGCAAAAGACCTGCCCCTACAGTCGTCTCGTTCTATAGACATTATAATATTAGATAGTAAACTCGCTGATAAATCGGCATTTACATTAATCAAAGCCTACAAAGAAAAAAATCCATTTATATTATTTTATATCACATTAGACTCTGGGGTTCATAATGTTGTAGAGACAATCCATAATCTGCCCCTTCATATTGATGATTTCTTACAAAAACCCCTTGATTTTGTTCGTTTTGCCAGCTTAATTGAGGTTACTCTTGGACGTAATCCTTCACAAAGCACATCTCTGACATTGACAGAACCCCTGATTGGGAAGGCTAGACCATTTTTTCTGTTCCGCTCAGAGTCTATGCGCTCTGCCCTGATAAATCTGCCGCAAATAGCAGAGTCTCAGCAGCATGTGCTTATCACTGGAGAGACTGGCACAGGCAAAGAGATAATAGCCCGCGCAATTCACGCTATAAGCAAACTGCAAGGTCATTTCGTTGCAGTAAACTGCGGAGCTATCCCAGAAGGGCTTATCGAAGGCGAGCTTTTTGGTCATGAAAAGGGCGCTTTTACAGGCGCTATCAAGACACGAAAGGGTAAATTTGAGCTTGCCGAAGGCGGCACTCTACTCCTTGATGAGATTGGCGATATGCCCTTAGGGCTTCAAATGCGTCTCCTTAGAGTTCTTGAAGACGGCTACGTCTACCGCGTAGGAGGAGAGCAGCCAATACCGCTAAGTATGCGGGTTATATCGGCTACTGCAATTGATCTCAATAAGGCTGTTAGTGATAAACTCTTTAGAGAAGACCTCTATTATAGGTTAAATATTCTAAATATCCATCTTCCGCCTCTAAGGGAGAGGAAAGAGGATATATCATATCTTTCAGTATTTTTTCTACAGCGGGCATTTGCGCAATTAGGGAGGGTACAGCCATATCCAAGCCTCTCTCCAGAGACTATTTACATACTTGAAAGACATAGATGGAGCGGTAATGTGCGAGAACTGCGAAATCTGATGACAAGACTTGCTGTATTACTGCCTAAGAATATCAAACAAGTGCTTCCAATCCATGTCCTGCCTCATATTGGAGCTATTGCTCCAACACCAAACAATGGAAATGATCAACCGCAGGATGCGCCATTTTTCAGTATTGTTTCCCCTCAAACCCTTGATAAATTAGTGGATGATTATATTAATAAAGTCCTGTCGGTGACATTAGACAACCGCACTAATGCTGCGAAGATATTGGGGGTCAGTGTGAGGACGTTGAGGAGAAGGTTGAATACGTGAATTCTTTTTTTCACATTTAAATACTTTTTATGTTAAAATAGCTCTTAATTCAATCAATAGGAGGAAACATGAAGCGCATTATTATTATTGCAATGACATGTGTATTTATCTTCACAATTATTTTACCTGTATCCGCAGCAGAAAAAGCTAACCGCATTAGTATTGCCTTTGCAGATATGAGCAAGGTGTTTCAAGAATCAAAGACTGGTATGGAAGCCTTAAAGATATATAATGCTTTTATTATGTCTAAAAAAGAGTTATTAATGAGTAAATCAAAGGAGATTAGCGACCTGCAGTCCGAGTTCAATCAACAATCATCAATCATGAATGATGCGGCTAAAAACAAGTTACAAGATAAAATCAACGAACTCAAACAAGAAGCGCAAAAAATACAATCCGATACTCAACATGAGGCAATGGAAAAACAGACGCAGCTCTTTGAGCCTATATCTAAAGAACTCAAAGCCCTGCTTAAAACCATAGCCAAAGAAGAAGGCTACTCTGCAATATTTCAAATTACAGAAGCCCTGCCCCTTCATCAACATATAACTACTCCAGACGGTAATTCCGTTATCGTACCTGAAGTACGAGCTTTGATGCTCTATATTTCTGATGATGCAGATATTACTAACCTTGTTTTGAAAAGATATAATAATATGAAAGGTAAGTGAAAAACTGAAAGCATTTAAATGATTTTTTTATAACTGTTTTTCAATAGTTTTAATTATGGAACAAACTATACATACAACTCTTGCTGAGGCAGCAGGGATAATTGACGGTCTAATTTATGGTGATTCTTCTATAGAAATCACTTCTATCCACGGTATTGCCGACGCTAAATCTGGATGTATTACCTATCTACAGGATTCTAAACTAATTGCCCAATTAAAGACTTCGCCTGCATCTTCAGTTATTGCGCAGACTTATATCCCTGACCTCAAAATCCCCCAGATTGTTACTGATAATCCAAGTTTATCATTTATTAAACTCCTAAACCACTTCTGCGTGAAAATTCATACGCCAAAAGGAATTATGAATGGAGCAACCCTATCTGAAGGCATCCAATTGGGCGCGGATATTTCAATCTATCCCAATGTCTATATCTCTAAAAATGTATCAATTGGTGACCGCTCTATCCTATATCCAGGGACATTTATCGGTGAAAACTCATCCATTGGCAAGGATTGCGTGATTCATCCAAATGTGACCATCTATGATAATATACTTATAGGAGATCGTGTTATAATTCACTCAGGCACAGTTATAGGAGCAGACGGTTTTGGATATGAATTTATTGATGGCGTTCATGTCAAAAAACCACAGGTTGGAGGCGTTATCATTGGCGATGATGTTGAGATTGGGGCAAATGCGGCAATAGATAGGGCTGCTACAGGAAATACTATCATCGGCAGAGGCTCTAAGATTGACAATCTCGTTCAAATAGCCCATAATGTCAAGATAGGCCAGCATGCGATAATCATTGCCCTATCTGGGATAGCAGGAAGCTCTACAATCGGTGATAGGACAATAATAGCTGGTCAAGCTGGCATACCAGATCATGTAAATATTGAACCAGACACTATTATTGGACCCCAAAGCGGAGTTTTGAAGGATTTGAAGACTGGAAGATACCTTGGCACACCAGCCCTGCCTTTTAGAGATTTTATAAAGAGAGAATCAATACTAAGACATCTCCCTGATATTATAAAAAAGATTGATGACATTGAAAAAAAGATAGATTCTGTCTATAATACTATAAAACTAGTGAAAAGTGAATAACTAAAAGTGGAAAGCATTTAAATAAAAATCTAATTAACAGTTTTTCACTTTTCACTAGTTTTAATATTCTTGGAGGGTAAAATGATTGATATTTTTGAGATTCAAAGGTGTATACCGCATAGGTATCCATTTTTATTGGTTGACCGCGTGATTGAGCTTATTCCAGATAAAAGCGCAGTAGGCATTAAAAACGTCTCTATAAATGAGCCGTTCTTTCAAGGACATTTCCCTGGAAATCCAGTAATGCCAGGGGTTCTGATAGTTGAGGCAATGGCGCAGGTTGCAGCCGTGCTTGGCGTAAAATCAGGGATGTCTGCTAAGGTAATCTATTTTATGAGTATTGAAAGCGCAAAGTTTCGTAAACCAGTCCGTCCAGGAGACCAGCTCAGAATGGAAGTTGAGATAACTCAAAGGCGCGGAAAGGTTTTAAAGTATAGCGGTAAGGCATTTGTTGAAGATAAGTTGGTTTCTGAGGCTTTAATGACTGCAATGGCTTCTGATAAGGAGATTTAGTGATGTCTTGTCAGATTCACCCATCAGCCATAGTTGACCCTCATGCCGCTATTGACGAAGGGGTGCAGATTGGTCCATTTTGCATTATTGGCAGTGATGTAAAGATTGCCAAAAATACCAAACTCTATTCAAATATAGTTATTGACGGAGACACAACTATTGGTAATGACTGTGAGATATTCCCATTTGCAACTATAGGGCTGCCTCCCCAATGCGTTCAATATAAAAATGAACCAACAAAGGTTATAATCGGTCATAATAATTTAATAAGGGAATATACCTCAATACACAGGGCTTCGGTCAATGGAGATGGGACAACAATAATTGGTGATAATAATTTCATAATGTCATATGTACACGTAGCCCATGACTGCAAGATTGGGAACAATACTGTTATTGCCAATCTTGCCTCATTTGCGGGACATGTTCAGATTGGAGACTTTGCTGTTATCGGTGGAACTACAGCAATCCATCAATTTGTTAGAATTGGCTGCCATGCAATGTTAGGAGGGTTCAGCGGGGTATTTCAGGATATTCCTCCATATACGCTGTCATCTGGGGCAAGGGTAAAATTATATGGGCTTAATATCGTAGGACTTAAAAGACATGGATTTTCTTCAGAAAAAGTCAGCCTCTTGAAAAAGGCTTATAGAATTTTATTTATGAATGAATTAAAACTCAAAGACGCATTAATAAAAGTAGAATCAGAACTTGAGCAGACCCTTGAGATTAAGACATTGCTTGAATTTATCAAGACAAGCAAAAGGGGCATATGTTAAGGCGATGAGTAAAAATAACTTCCTCACTTTGCTTGCCTTTTTATCCGTCTTCTGCGTTGTTCGTCGGTTACATATCCAGATATGCGCCCTCCTCACGCCTTGAAGCCGTATAAAAATTCTAACCAATTTGATGAACTTATTTTTACTCAGCGCCTAAGGAGTATTAGATAATGAAGATTTTGGGATTACTAGCAGGCAGCGGAGAACTGCCATATATAGTTTCCTATCAGGCAAGAAAGATGGGATATAAGGTTTTTGCAATTGGGCTTGAGCCACTGGTTAATGAATCTCTTAGAAAATATGTTGACCATCTTGAGATTATTCATGTAGGCAAGATAGGCACAATCATCAAAACCCTATTAAACTCTGGGGCAGCAGAGACTGTAATGGCAGGCAAAGTTCCCAAAACACTTCTGTCTAAAAATCAAATAAAACCAGACCTAAAAGCAGCTTCTATGCTGCTAAAGCTGAAAAATAAAAGCGATGATGAGATATTATTAACAATTATAGATGAATTTACAAAACAAGGGATTAAATTCATTAACATTACGGATATTGTTTCCTCATTATTAACCCCTGTCGGCGTACTTGGCAAAAACGGACTTGATAAAAACATGCAAAAAGATATAGACTTTGGCCTGCCGATTGCCCGCGCAATTGGAAATCTTGATATTGGTCAAACCATTGTAGTCTATGACCGAGCTGTTATGGCAGTTGAGGCAATTGAAGGTACGGATAATGCAATAACACGCGGATGTTCACTTTGTTATGGAGGGGCAATAGTAATTAAGATATTTAAACCAAAACAAGATATGAGATATGACGTTCCAACCGTTGGAGTTGACACAATAAATACAATGATAAAGGGAGGAGCAAAGGTGTTAGCCCTAGAGGCAGGCCGCACATTGATGGTTAATAAGGCAGAGATGATTGAAATGGCAGATAAGGCTGGGATAACGATTGTCGGAGTAATTTAAATGGTCTGTTAGTTAAACTGTGTCAAGAGTGTCAATCTATTAAAATTGCCTCTTCATAATTTTGTAAAATTCAGCCTCTCAAAATCATCTTATTCGTCTTAGACATAGTCTCCCCAACCGAAGTAACATATATCGCAGCCTGATCATGCACAGGGCATTTATTCTCGCATATCCCGCATAATACACAATGCTCTGGCAGCGCCCTTGGGAGTTTTAACAGTTTTTTTGACCCATCAGGCATCGTAATATTAACTTTTTCAAATGTTATTGCCTTTGGAGATGTTGGGCAGACCTCTTCACATACTATACATTCTGTATTCATTGCCCACGGCAGACATCTGCCTCTATTATAAAACGCTGTGCCTATGCGTACTGGATTTTTAGTGAATTCTCCCTTTCCTGTCTTTTTTTCTAAACTCAATGGCGTTATAGCGCCTGTTGGACATATCCCTTTATCCTGCTAAAATCCGCAGTTATCAATAGGACTATAAATAAGACAAAGAAAAATACAAAATATGCCCTTCTTATAAATCTTAGCGACATTATTTTCTCAATATTATTGTTCACCAATCTGATGAACTTTTAGGTAATTTGTCTTAATTAGTAAGTTTAAGGGATGGCTTGCAACTATTATTATACTATCGCCTTTTTTGACTAATTTTTCTCTTAATAGAATCTTATCAACCTCTGAGACAAGTTCTTCAGTATCTTTAAGCTCTTTCATGTAAAGTGGACGCACTCCCCAATAAAATGCCATGCGCCTGATTGCCTGCTCGTCTGGGGTAAATACTATTATCGGCACTTGAGGCCTGCATTTAGATACAAGCATTGCTGAAACCCCAAGTTTGCTGAACACTACTATACACTTTGCGTTTATATTATCTGAAGCCCTTACTGCCCCTGCTGCTATAGAAAAACTTGGCGTTTCTTTTATTGCTTGAATAAATGGAAATTTTATAGATATCTTATGCGTCTTTTCAATCTTATCCGCAGCCTCTATAATCTTTCTTATCACTTGTACGGATTCTATAGGGTAATCTCCAGAGGATGTCTCTGCTGAAAGCATCACAGCATCAGTCCCATCAAGTATTGCATTAGCAACATCTGCTGCCTCAGCCCTTGTTGGGCGTTGATGATTGCGCATAGATTCAAGCATTTGAGTGGCAGTAATTACTGGTTTGGCATATTGATTTGCAATATATATTAGTTCCTTTTGAATAAACGGCACTTGTTCAGGAGACATCTCAACCCCAAGGTCGCCTCTTGCAACCATTATACCGTCTGATACATCAAGTATCTGTTTTATAGACTTTACTGCCTCAGGTTTTTCTATTTTTGCAATTATAGGTATCTTAATATTATTAAATTCCATCCATAGTTTGACCTTTGTGATATCTTCTGGCCCCATAACAAATGATAGAGCGATATAATCTACTCCAAGTTCGGCGCCAAATATTAAATCAGACCTGTCTTTATCTGTAAATGGACTAAGTGTTATCTTTGTGTCTGGCAGATTAACTCCTTTACGGCTTGTTAATATACCGCCTTCTTTTACCTTTGAAACTAGAGCGTCTTTAGTTTTGGAGATAATGGTAAACTCAAGCAGTCCATCATCCATCATAATCCTGTCGCCAATTTTAAGATCGTTTATCAGGGAATCATATGATATATACAGTGTCTCTTTTGTAGAATTATGCTGTTCATTGAGGTCGTTTGGCTTTAGGATTACCTCATCCCCCTTAGATAATATAATCCCATCTCCCTCTACTTGATTTATTCTTATCTTGATACCTTGTAGATCCTGTAATATTGCCACAGGATGATTAAGTTTTTTTGAGGCATTTCTCACATTATCAAAATATTTATGGTGATCTTCATGTGTGCCGTGTGAGAAATTAAGTCTGGCTACATCCATGCCAGCCTTTATCAATTCTGTTATCTTTTCTTCAGTTGAAGTGGCTGGCCCAATTGTACATATTATTTTAGTTTTTTCAATCTTCATAGACTCATTTCTCCTCAATGCTCCTTGTATAATATTAAATCGTTTTATCAACTTTTTCAATGCCATTGATTATAGCAATTATATCATTAATATGATTGAATATTGTATAGGTTTCTTTTCTATATCAAAATTTGGATAATTAGGTAATTGTAAAATAGATATAAATATGCTAAAGTACGTAAGTCTTCAAATTTATATAATACTGCGGCGGGTTGACACCCATAAAAAGGAGGGTTTTAAATGGATTGTCTGTTTTGTAAGATTGCGAATAAGCAGATTAGCTCAAATATCGTCTATGAAGACTCAGACGTTACTGCTTTTACAGATGTCTCTCCAAAGGCTCCTGTTCATATTCTTATTATCCCTAAAAGACATATCTCCACAGTCCTTGATCTAAAAGATGAGGACATGGAACTTATTGGAAGGCTTTATATCATTGCAGGCAAGATTGCAAGAGATAGAAAGATCGATCAAGATGGATTCAGATTAGTGATGAATTGTAATAAAAATGCTGGACAAAGCGTATTTCATATCCATCTTCATATGCTTGGCGGCAGGGTTATGAACTGGCCTCCTGGATGATAATGGAAAGTGTAAAAGTGAATTCACATCAGAGGCGCAGAGATGTAGGGTCAGGCCTATGTGTTCGCCCTGTCTGTTTACCAATAGGGCAGACACATAGGCCTGACCCTACGTTTTCTCAGCGTCTCTGTGTCACTGCGCTGAATTCTTTTAATTCTAAAGGAAAAATATGACTATCATTAATCTTGGATTTTCGCCTTGTCCTAATGACACATTTATATTTCATGGACTCGTTAACGGAGGCATTGACACAGGGGACATCAGATTTATTGAACATCTCTTGGATATAGATCAACTAAATATTGCAGCTGAACTCGGCTCTCTGGATATGATTAAGGTATCATTTCACGCATATCTCTCTCTTAAAGACAGATACACCCTTCTTACAAGCGGAGGAGCGCTTGGCAGGGGCTGCGGGCCTCTATTGGTTGTCAACAATAAAGATGCCTATAAAAATATCTCTGATCTAAAAAGTAAAACAATTGCTATACCTGGAAAACTTACTACTGCGTATTTACTAATGAGACTCTATGACCCTGACATTTCATGTAATATTATTGTAATGCCTTTTAATAATATCATGACTGCAGTGGTTAACGGCGAGGTAGATGCAGGGCTGATTATTCATGAAAGCAGATTTACTTATAAATCCTATGGGTTACATAGTATAATTGACCTTGGGCAGTGGTGGGAGGGTGAAACTGGTCTTCCTATACCGCTTGGATGTATTATTTTAAATAAGTTGAATACTGAATATGTTAGAATAAATCAATTATTAAGAGATTCGGTTTTATATGGAATCAATAATAGAGACAAGACAATGGATTATGTAAAGAATCATTCTACAGAGATGTCAGATGACGTGATTAACAGCCATATTAATTTATATGTTAATGACTTTACAGTCAATTTTGGAGACGTTGGAATGAAGGCTATAGATATGCTCACAAGTAGAGCATCAGCTTTAAATCTAAGACCATGATAAAAAAACTCCTTATTATAATAATAGTAATATTCCTTACATCAACTAATTGTATAGCCCTTGATAAGATATATAGTCATCTAAGGTTAGGAAAGAATGGGCTTGAGACCTCTGACTATAAAAGGGCAGTAGAGGAATTCAGCAAATATCTGACGGATGCTGATATGCTTCAAGATTATGCCCTTTATTGGCGATCAAAGGCATATAAAGAACTCAATATGACAGAAGAAGCCCTTAAAGATATAAAGACAATCAAGAAAACATATAGTTCATCTCCAATTGTCCCATTTGCCCTAAGATTTGAGATAGAGATTGTATCTGGCATATCAGAAAAAAAGACCGTTGAATTATGCAAGGAATATATCACCCGCTACCCAAAATCAAATAACATCCGATTTCTATACGCTGAGACCTTAAAAAAGATGGGTAATGACTCTGAGGCAAGGATACAGTATAAGAAACTCTACCTTAAAGGCGAGACTCTACCAAAAAATATCGTCAATTATTATAATTTCCACAGGTTAGGTTCTGTCTCACAGATGAAAAGGGCTGAAGGACTTATCAAGGAATTTAAGTATAGCGAAGCTGAGGAATTAATGATGGCTAATATTGATCGAACAACAGGTGAGAATTTGAGGCATGTTTATTCTCAGCTTGCATATTCCCTTTTTCTGCAAAAAAAATATAAATTGGCTGCTGATTATTTTCAAGAAGCAGGAGATATCTATAGTCAGACATTTTCTCTTTACAGGGCGGACTATGACAGATACAAAAAACATATCCATCAAAATATTGAAACCCTTACACAAAAGGGCGACCCAAAGGCAGATGTCCTAAGACTTAAGATCGGACAGCAGGCAAAAAATAACAGAGATTTTGATCAGGCTCTCAACATACTTTTATCTATCAAGAAAAATCCCTCAAACGATGAAGAAGTCTCATGGTATACAGGTTGGACATATTTCCTAAAAGGCGATTATGATAAATCATATGATGTATTCTCTACCCTTGAGGGAAAATATCCAAACCCTAAATATCTATATTGGATGGCTAGATCAATAGAAAATCAAGGGAAAGACCCTTTGCCTATTTATAAAAAAATAACAATGGAAAATAATTATTATGCCCTCTTGACCCAATATAGAATCAAGACTATTCCTCCTATTGTTGATTCAGCAGTATCTGCTAAAGAAGAAGAAATATCTAAGGAATTACAAAGGCTTAATATATTAATTATCCTTAAATTAGACCCGGCTATCTCCATTGAGGCAGGTTATATACTACATACCCTTGGAAAAGAAAATGACAGTTTAATCGGCGAGGCAGCAAGCCTTTTAGACAGCACTGGTCTTCATTATAAGGCAGTCAGCCTTACTGATCGTATCTCTTATAAAGAGGAACTTCATAAGGTTTTTTATCCAATTGTCTTTAAGGATTCTGTAGATTCAGCTTCAAATGCCTATACAATTAGTCCAAACCTGATATTCGCGATTATGAGGGAAGAGAGCCGTTACAACGAAACTGCTTACTCTCCAGCCGGGGCAGTTGGTTTGATGCAGCTTATGCCTAGCACTGCAATGAAATTAGCTAAAAAATGCGGGATAGAAATCAAAGACAATGAAGAGATATTAATTGTCAATACAAATATTAATCTTGGGGCTAAGTATCTAAAGATTTTAGTAGATGACTTTAATTCCCTTCCTCCAGCAATCGCCTCATATAATGCAGGGAGGGTTATTGTAAAGACTTGGTTAAACAGGGGAAATTATAAGTCAGCAGATGAATTTATTGAAGATATTCCTTACATGGAAACCAGAAATTATGTAAAACGAGTTATAAGAAGTTATTTTCAGTATCTAAGATATAATATTAATAATTCAGATGACCCACAGTGGCTGCTTTCTCTTAAACCTGCGAATAAACAGGACAATCAACAAGAAACTACCCCTGCCAAGTAACGATATATTGAGCCCCATTAATTATTTTATTTGTAGAGGATTCCTCCCAATGACCATTAAGTCCAAGTTCATTGCAAGAAATCTCAAAATGGGACATGGCTATACCTATATCAACACGCTGAAGGTCTGCGACCTTTAATAGCTTAGTTAAAATAGAGACTCCCTTTGTTTTTTCATAGTTATTGGGACGAATGATGTAAAAATGAAATATATTTTTTCCAATTTCCTTTATGATTCTCCATGGCTGCTTGTTAGAGGCAGAGGGAGCAAGTCTAACCATCTCAAGCGGGATAATATATGGATTTGAGTTATCATGAACAAGCGGGGTGTCAAGAGATTCCTCAAAAAATAACTCTGTAAATGGGATTCTATTATCAGAGCCTGCCATCTTGCGAAGTGATTGCTCTAGAAGCCCGCGTTTTTCTGCCTTATAACCAAGCGGAGAGATTGCAGGACAGGTTTCATCATCTGTGAGATTGATTATTTTTATGATAGAATCTTTTGTAAAAGTGCCTCCGAGCCAGCAAGCGCCAAGCGAGAGCGATGTCGCATAGAGTATTATCTTCTCCATCAAATACCCATAGTCTTCTAAATCGCGCTGACCTTTTTTTATCTTGCCTATTATAAAATATTGCGCCCCATTTATAAAGCCATAAGTCCCGATTTTCAGTTTATCTTTGATATCTGGGGTATATATAATCTGAAATTCTGCCTTAGAGCCAAACGGAGGGTTAATATTAGAGCCTATAAACTCCGTCATTTTATCCATTAGGTCTTGAGTAATTGGAAGATTCTCAAAAGTCCTGCAAGAAACACGTGTTTTTATAATATCAATCTGTGTCATATAGTCATCATAACATATTTTAGAAAGAAAGTGAAAAGTGAAAAACTAAAAAAACTATTCACCACAGAGACACAGAGTACACAGAGTACACAGAGTACACAGAGGAAAATAAAAGATTAATAAATTATTGAGCCTCTTGCAAAAGTAATAAAAAAACATATTAAAAAGAAAAGGAATTCACCACAGAGACGTAGGGGCAGGTCTTGCGCCTGCCCTGTTGTTGTGGTATCAGTGTTGATTGTCTATACCGAACTTAAAGCAGGCGCAAGACCTGCCACTACGTCTCTAAAGACAAGTAAGTCATTCTTGTAAATACTTTTGCAAGAGGCTCTATTATTAAATTTTTTCTCTGCGTCTCTGAGGTGAATTTTAATTTTCTTTTCAGTGTAATCTCAATAATAATTTTTTTTAAAAAAAAGTAACATTGGTTATTGACAACGTATAAGTCTTATTTTGTATAATATCAGCACAATTAGGATTGACAAATATTTTAATGAAATAATATTATATTAATACTGTTATTTCTAACAATATTAAGTCATAGATTTGAGTAACGAAAATTCAGAGTGAAGGAGAGAGTTTTTATGCTTGAACAAAAAGTAGTTGTTATCGTATTAGGTATCAGCCTAATAGGGATGATAGCGGCATATCTTTTAGCGCAATGGGTCTTTAAGAGAGATGAAGGCACTGAGCAGATGCGCTACATTTCAAATGCTATTAGAGAAGGCTCTAACGCATTTCTAAAGCGTCAGTACATGACCATCATTGTGCTTGCAATAGCTTTGGCAATAGTGGTGTTTGTTGGTTATGGAATATTGAGGCAGCACGAATCCTTTGACCCTATAGATTCCAGCTTGGCTATGGGATTCTGGATAACCCTGTCGTTTGTGCTTGGGGCTGCTTGTTCGCTTTTGGCAGGATTTGTTGGGATGTGGGTGAGTATAAGGAGTAATATTAGAACCGCTGCAGCTGCTATAAGGAGTCTCAATGAATCCCTGCAGGTTGCCCTCAGAGCTGGCGCAGTTTCAGGGCTCACTGTAGTATCTCTTAGTCTGTTAGGCGTATGCGGATTATTTATTTTGGTTCAATCATTTACAAGTGTTGACCCACTGAGGATACCTTTTATGATAGTTGGGTATGGATTTGGGGCATCGTTTGTTGCCTTATTTGCGCAGCTTGGCGGAGGTATTTATACAAAGGCTGCTGACGTTGGCGCTGACCTTGTTGGTAAGGTTGAGGCAGGAATCCCTGAGGATGACCCAAGAAACCCAGCAGTTATAGCAGACTTGGTTGGCGATAATGTTGGCGACTGCGCAGGAAGAGGCGCTGATCTATTTGAATCAACGGCTGCTGAAAACATTGGCGCAATGATACTTGCCGCAGTTATGGCAGTAAAGGTGCCTGGAGCCACACAATCGTGGGTAATTGGGGTTATGATGTTTCCTCTGCTTGCAAGGGCATTTGGAATCCTTGCCTCAATAGTAGGCGTAATGTTTGTAAAGATTAATGAAGATGAAGAACCTATGAAAGGTCTTAACAGAGGCTTTTTCATCACTGCAGTGTTGAGTGTTATCGGACTTGGCGTTGCCAGCAAATGGCTGTTCTATATTGATACCGTTCCACAGGCTTGGTATCATTTCTTTGCCGCAGGTATAGTAGGAGTTTTAATGTCGGTAGCGTTTATTTATATAACGCAATATTATACAGATTATAAATACCGTCCAGTTTTATCTATTGCAGAGGCATCTCAGACTGGACCTGCTACAAACATTATTGCTGGTATAGCAGTAGGGCTTGAGTCTACAGCCCCGAGCGTAATAGTAATAGCCATTGCGATACTTACAGCATATCGTTTGGGCGAGACATCTGGCTTTGAACATGCTGGATTATTTGGAACAGCAGTAGCAACTATGGGTATGCTTAGCACTTGCGCATATGTGCTGGCAATGGATACATTTGGACCTATTTCAGATAATGCCGGCGGTATTATTGAGATGAGCGATCATCCTGAGATAGTGCGTAAGAGGACAGACAAACTTGATTCAGCAGGAAATACAACAAAAGCCCTTACAAAGGGATATGCAATAGGTTCTGCCGCATTGGCTGCATTTTTACTCTTTAGCGCATATATTGATGAGGTAAAACAGTATGGACATAATATACAAGCCGTTGATCTTGCAATACCATCTGTCTTTGTTGGCGCATTGCTTGGCGCAGCCTTAGTGTTTTTATTTGTTGCTCTTTGCGTAAAGGCAGTTGGGAGGGCAGCGTTTTATGTCATTATGGATGTACGAAATCAATTTAAGGAAAAACCCGGTATTCTGGCAGGCACAGAAAAACCTGATTATGGACGTTGCGTTGATATTGTTACAAAGGGCGCTCTTAAGGAGATGATTTTGCCAGGTCTTGTAGCAACATTAGCGCCAGTTGCGGTTGGCTTGATATTCAAATATCATGGTTTGGGTCAAGTGTCAATAGGTCCAGAGTCAGTTGCATCGTTTCTGATGGTTGCAACTATTGCAGGTATACTTATGGCAATATTTCTCAACAACTCAGGAGGAGCATGGGATAATGCAAAGAAATACGTTGAAACAGGTTATATGGGCGGTAAGGGAACGCTAACTCACAAAGCAGCAGTAGTTGGCGATACAGTTGGCGATCCATTTAAAGATACTGCTGGTCCTTCAATACACGTATTAGTAAAACTTCTGTCAACGATTACATTAGTATTAGCTCCACTATTTATATAAATTTTAAAAGAAGCGTCTACAGGTAATTTTGTGTAGACGCTTCTTTTTTGTGTATATAGCATTCATTTTTTTACGCCGCTAAAACCCAAACTTACTCTCTATAACCATCCCATTTTTATCAAATATAACCGTTGCAGTCATCCTCTCGCCCGGTAGGCAGGTGTATACAAGGTCTTTCCATTTTACTATAGTATTATTTCCGTCTTTAATAGTCCAAACATATGGAAATCTTGTAAATCCAAGCAAGTTTTTCACCTGTCCCATATCCTTTGATAAAAGTATCTCCGCCTCAGATTCAGAATATTTATAGCTATCAAGCACGATTACTCTTTTCATAAATAAATCCACAATACCTGTCTTTAATACATCCTGCGACCTTGACACAAAGCACCATTTAAACACGCCAAACGGCATAGGCGTAACCCTATAGACATATTCATTCATTGTCTTGCGCAATAACTCCTCAGCCCTGTTTTTTAAATAATATCTGCCGTCAAAATACATTATCAAAATCAGGAATGTCACAAGGGTTATGACTACGGTTTTTTCCTGTTTTATATATCTGATAAATAGAGATATAAGGATGATAGCTATAACATATGGATCAAATATAAATGAAATATCAAATGAATAGCTGTTAAAATCAAGAGGTGAAAATATCTTTATGCCAAATTCCTGCATCAAATCTATCATCAAGTGAAGCCCATATCCCAAAAATCCGATAAAGGCATAATAAGCAAAGCTCCTCTCATAGCGATATCTTGCAACAGCCCCTATCAGAATAGGCACAACACATAACGAAAATAATCCATGCGTTACCCCACGATGAAATCGTAAAAATGTGTCAGACCCAAACAGAAGATATATATAATCAATATCTGGCAAAATCGAGGCTATAACGCAGACCAGCATAGCCTTTTCTCTTTTAAACCCTAAGCCAGTTATCAATATGCCTATTAATATATGCGTAATTAAATCCATTATTCATAGATTATCATAAACATGCAATTTATTGCACACTGTGAAATTAATTGTATGTTTAATAAATAGTCATTATACAAAAACCTTATTAATCAGTGGTTTAAATTAATTATATATCTGGCACAATGATTGCTTTGGTAATAATATTATGCTGAATAAACAAAATTGTAACTTGGAATCAATTTGTCACATGTAAAATGCTATAGTATTAAAATTCAATAAAAATTGGGGATTATTGCTTAATATTTTTTATGAATATTAATTAAACAGATTAAGGAGGGGTTAGATGAGCAAAATTTTGATAATAGACGACAGCATTGATTCTCAGCAATTAATGACTCTGCGTCTTAAAAAACATGTAAAATCCATTATAGCGGTAAGCAGCGGAGCAGAGGCTATTGAGCAGTTAAAAAAACAGGAGGTGGATATTATCCTGCTTGACCAAGATATGCCAGAGCTTGACGGTATTGGGACTTTAAACGCAATTAAGACTGCATTTGAGAAATATCCTCCAATCATCATGGTGACAGGACATGGGACACTGCATTTAGCCGTTGAATTTTTAAAAAATGGAGGCGCTGACTTTGTGCAGAAGCCTATTGATTTCGAGATTTTATTGCTGAAGATTAAACGAGTTCTAAAAAATCTCTATGACAATAATCGTATAGCAGAGCTTGAAAGGGAAAAAACAGAACTGGCGCTGCTGCTAAATGCCTCTGCTGCCCTTAATCATGAGATTAATAATCCACTTAACTCGATATTTCAAGCCGTAGAACTTGTTAAGGGACTGCCTGAAGATACTCAGTATCTACAAGTTATCAAAGACTCAATGAAACGTATCAAAGAGGTGGTAATAGATTTTAGTAATATCAAGTCTGTAAAGATGAAACCATATATCTCAGGCATTGAGATTTTGGACATCAAAAAGTCGCAGGGCGACAACCAGAAATAGTCGCTGGACTAGGTTGCCTATGGTCGACTCCCACATAACCCGATTCAAAAGCCTAAATAAAGATTAATCAGGAGGGAGAAAAGGGAAATAGTATAGAACTGCCTCTGATTAATACCAAGTTGCATTCATAGTAGTAAAATTATAAAAAGAATTCACCACAGAGACACAGAGTCGTAGGGGCAGGTCTTGTGCCTGCCCTATTGTTGCGCTAACCGTGTTGATTGCTCTGTACCGAACTTAAAGTACAAGTCCTGCGCTACTCACATTGTATTAGGGCAAGAACTTATTAGGCGCTGAGCAAAAACAAGTTGCTCAATTTGGTTAGAATTTTTATTCGGCTTCAAGGCGTGAGGAGGGCGCATATCTGGATATGTAACCGACGAACAACGCAGAAGACGAATAAAAAGGCAAGCAAAGTGAGTAAGTTATTTTTGCTCATCGCCTTAGTAAGGATAAGACCGATTGTCAGCATAAAAAGCCTCCATTGCTGCCTTAAAGTTCCTAATGTCGCTCAAGGCTGCAGCGTCAAATGCCCTTTGTTTGTATATGGAAAACTGAGGGAGGGCTATTGTTGCTAAGATACCAATAATTGCTATAACGATTAACAGTTCAACCAGTGTAAAACCTCTCCCGCCATAACCCAAGAGGGTTTTTAAAAAAAATGTCTTTCTTGACGTTATCCTTTTTGACATTATAGGCATGCCTCCTTATAAGGAAAATTTTAAACTAAAAGTGAAAAAAGAATTTACTTTTATTCAAACAACTTTCTTTTCTAACAAATAATGACCAAGTTCGATATCAAGAGAAAGGGTATGATTGATAAGCCAATCCTTTAAAAAATCCATTACAGCAAGATTTATCTTAAAGCCATCTTTATATTGTTCATATAATTTTAGGATTTGATCAATTAATATAGCATGTTCTTTTTTATGCTCATAAAATCTTGGAGCGGAATATTTAACCATATATTCCTCTTCTGCAAAGAAATGAAACATCGTATAATTAATCAATTCAGGAAACACTATACTTACAGTTTCATCTCCATTATCATTAATTACAGCATCATGGAGTTCATTTATTAGATTAATCAATGCCTGATGCTGGTCATCTATCTCTTTGATATGTACCTTTATTTTTTCAACAAAAGTCAAAAATGGCATTTATAAGTCCTTTAATCTTTATCCAACTGGTAAAGAAGTGAAAAACTAAAAAAAGAATTCACCGCTGAGACGCTATAAGCACAGAGGAACGCAGAGAAAAGATTGAGTTTTTCACGAGTTTTATATCTCATGATTTATTTTAATCTTTTAAAATAAAATAATGCAAATATTATGTGAATTTTTTCCCACTTTCATTCTAATTTCTATCTAATAATATCTGCGCCGACTGCTGCCCGCAAGGTATTAAGTAAATTTTTATCATGTAAGTAATGACTGCAATCTTTATATCCTATTTGTCTATCGCAAAATGATGTCTTATGTGTAGGCTCAATAAAATCAGAACTATACTCACACGTATGGTATTGTTGTGCCACTATAACAAAATAAGGACATTGTTTTTGATTCATAATTCCTCCTGTTCTGATAATTTTGTGGGTTGCTCCGATGGCAGCCCGAAAGGCATTAAACAAAAATAGAAAAGCTCACAAATAATACCGTTAGAAGCGCTGCAAAGATAAAAACTCCAAAGCATAAAAAAAACTTGTCAGGATTCTCTTCTATAAATAGATTGAATCTTTCGTGTAACCCAAGTAAATGATTTGTCATAAATCTCCTTTAACTTAACCTTCTCAAATTTATTTAATAATGATTTATTGCAAAATCATCACATAAAATTATAGATTAAGCAGAAACAATAAAGAAATCGGTAAAACAATGTATTTTTTGTAGGGAAAATCCCTACAAAAAATCAGTAAATTCCCCTATTGTATTAATAGGAAGGTTAATACTATTATATAAACATCATTATTCAATCCAAACCCTGTCTTTTCCATAATGCCTAATGTGGTTAAGGCAGGGGGATTTTAATAGGAACTTTATCAGATGACAAATAAATATACCAGACAAAATAGGTTTTTTGTCTTCTCTATCTCATTAACTATATTATTGCTGATTTTTATTGTCTTGGCAGGTGAAAGGATTATCTATAATGGGGATTTAGAGAGAGAAGATCAGATAGCTCAAAATAAAATAGATATGAGCAAAGTAATAATTGCCAAATCTATTATGACCTATATAAATAATCTTTTGATGATATCAAAGCTTCCAAAGCTCTCTGAATACATAGAGAGCGGATTCACTTCTACAGCCTTAGAAAATACAGTGTCTCATATCTTTGTTGACTGTGCGTCTTTGATTAAAGACTTTTTTAAAATAAGAATCATTGATTCAAGCGGCATGGAACGAGTCAAGATTGAAAATAAGCAGATAATTGGAGCTCCAGTGATATTTCCAAAGAAAGACCTTCAAAATAAATCAAACCGCTACTACTTTAAAAATACGCTGAGCCTAAAAAATCAACAAATATATTACTCTAAAATAGACCTTAATGCTGAACAAGGCAAGGTTGAGCTGCCATATACTCCAGTGTTAAGGGTATCTACGCCTCTATTTAATTCCAAAAATGATTTAAAAGGGCTGCTAATCTTTAATATAAAAATCGCTGAGATATTAAAATTGCTTCCTCAAGATGTATTCCTTCAGACCTCAGATAATTTTAAATTATACCTAAAAAACGGAAGTGCTGTATTTGAAAAATCAGGATATGATATAAAAATCGATTATGGCATAATTAAGGTTAATGATTCAAGCCATATTCATTTTAATACTTGGGAATTTTCACCTGGTCTCAAATTAATAATATGCGTTAATGATGTGGATACAAAACTCAAGTATTCATTTCTAACATTAATATTAATCTTTCTTGTTGTTATATCAATCTTTTCTACGCTTTTGTTTTTAATTGGCAGTTTGTTTTATCAGAGATTTCAAGATTTTGATCTCTCGCAAAAGGCATTGGTCTCATCTTTGGCTGCCCTTGCAGACGGCAGAGACCCTGAAACAGGCAGCCATCTTGAAAGGACAAGGCAGTATTCAATGCTTCTTGCCCAAGAACTTCAAAAAGAAGATAAGTATTCCGAAATTGTCACTGATGATTTTATTCAAGACATCTATAATGCCGCCTCTCTGCACGACATAGGAAAGGTCGGAATTCCAGATTCCATATTGTTAAAACCAGATAAATTAACTGAAGAAGAATTTAAGGTAATGAAGGGTCATGTTATAATAGGGAGCAAGATTTTAACCAGCGCAATAGAACGTTATGGACTGTCGCAGTCGTTATTTATTATTGCGCGCAATATCTGCGCCTCTCATCACGAAAAATTTAATGGCAAAGGATATACTCAAGGACTGTCTGGCGATGACATTTCGCTTGAGGCAAGGATATTTTCAGTATGTGATGTCTATGACGCCCTTAGAAGCAAGAGACCTTATAAAGGAGAAATGACTCATGAAGAAACCCTTGAAATTATATCAAAAGACAGCGGACAGAGTTTTGATCCAGCAGTTGTAAATGCCCTTATGAGATGTGAAAGAGATTTCAATAATATCCATAATTCTTATAAGTATTTATTTGCAATGTTTTGTCAAATTTATGGAACTGATTATGTTGGAAATCTATCATATGTCAATCTTAAGGAAAAACTTCAATTCGGAGTAAAGGCAATAGATGACCAGCACAATGTAATCTTTGATAATATACAATACATGCTTAAATCCATAAATACTGGAAAATGGGGCGATGAGATTGAAAAAATAATTAAGACTTTGGGAGACTACGTTAATTACCACTTTAAGTTTGAAGAAGATTATATGGTTGATAATAACTATTATGCTATTATATTTCATAAGCAAGAACATAAAAGACTTAAAACCAATTTTACGGTAATTAGAGTTCGCCTAAGAGAACAAAGCGGCAGCTTGGGCGTTACCTCTGAATTGATCCTTCAGTTTGCTCAGGAAGTGATAGCGCATATTTTGATAATTGATAAGGCAATGTGCGAGTTTCTGGTCAAGAGGATTAACTCTTAGATAATTGTGGGTTAAATAGGGTCTGTCCCCATTTAACCAATATTATAAATTGATAAAATGGAGGTGTATATTATGCAGAAGTATGAGTGTATTTGCGGATCTATTTATGACCCAGAGGAAGGTGAATATCAAAAAGGTATTAAGCCTGGTACTTCATTTGATAAATTACCTGAGGATTGGGTATGTTCCTTATGTGGTGGAGAAAAAGAGTTTTTTGTAAAATTATAGAGATATCTGCTCCTAACATTGGTTCAGATTTGTAGTCTGAACCAATGTTTTAGCGAACTATTTATTAAAGAATTAATTTCTCAAATCAGGAGTAGAAAATGCCAATTATCATAAACAAATCTAAAGACGATAACAGTATTACCCTAAAGATACAGGGGAGTTTTAATATCGGTTTTTATACAGAGTTTTACAACGCTATTAAAGATATCCTTCCTACAAGGACAAGATATATTATCGATATGACTGAAACCGATGGAATAGATAGCACAGGATTTGGAATGCTTCTGACTCTAAGAGAGCGAGCAGGCGGGGATAATTCTGATATCTCAATTATTATTGTAAATCAATCATTATTCAAATTATTTCAAACCTATAATTTTAACACTCTTTTTAATGTAAAATTAATATGACAAATAAATTTATGGAATGACGCTATGCGGCAAAAACTACAGATGGTAACGCCAATGTAAACCATTGGGATGAGAAATATAATGTAATTGTAAGCGTCAAGTTAACCCCATCTTCCCAAAATAAAATTAATCAGCCATAATGATCCAACAAAATAAATAGGAGGATTATTATGACAGAAAACACAAAAGGATTATCAAGAATTGAGAAGCGCAAATTCTGGTTTGATCATATCAATAATCTTAGAAATAGCGGACTAAGCCGTAAAAATTATTGTAATCAACACGATTTGAGTCTGAGGAATTTTGAAAATTGGGAAGTAAAATATC